>LKMJ01004985.1_pt1 | contig 12525 bp, 16 predicted proteins | sample 643391 | NCBI WGS metagenome assembly LKMJ01 (sample SAMN04112250, study PRJNA286221) | soda lake metagenome | biome: soda lake; feature: Kulunda Steppe; material: water; isolation source: sample PL-Br10 brine of Picturesque Lake | place: Russia: Kulunda steppe | collected 2010-07
CAGAGCAATGAGAAATCTGAGACAGCATTGAAACAGCAGAGCAATGAGGAATCTGAGACAGCATTGAAACAGCAGAGCAATGAGAAATCTGAGACAGCATTGAAACAGCAGAGCAATGAGAAATCTGCTGAGGGCACGGCACAAGCCATTGGCAGAGTGCAGTACAAATGGTGCAGTACAAATGGTGCAGTACAAATGGTGCAGTACAAATGGTGCGTGCCTTTAACCAGTAAAGATCGCAAGGGAAGAAGCCCTAGAAGCACGCCGCATCAAGGGGGACTTGGAGCATACACATACACACAGAGGGCAGACACGCCATATTCATCCATGCACCTGGTGAATGAGGGTCGGCCTCTGCCACGCATAGCCTGTCCACGTCTGGGTCGTTTGCAACCACAAGCTGATCATTCCTTGCAGTTCCTGCACGCATGGCACACAACAGGGGACAGGGATACCGGCATCATGTATGGTGGCAGGGCTAAGCTGTGTTGATGCCGGACAAGAATGAGTGCAGCACAAGCGCAGCAACTGGCATGACTACACATTGCGACTGATTGTAGAGCTCAAAAATAAAAATTCCCCACTCCTAGCCTAACAGTGTAACCACTTTGCAAAAATCCAACAAATGGCCGCTATCTTTCTTGCCCTCACTTTCTTAAGTGGAGGCAAGCTTGGCGTGGCACGGCCGCCAAGCGGCCAGGTCCCTGGAGAATTGTCACCTGTTCGATGTGGTCAGCAATCATCTCACTTGTGCAGCTCTGCATGCTCACTCACTCCATGCACAGCTGCCAACAATCGCCCGGGCCTCTTTCAAGAGCCCCCCTTTATTATACCTGCAGCAGCCCAGGTGCACAGGTGGACTTGCGCACTGTGCAACCCACGCACTTCAGGCGCGAGCTGCCAGGCGCGTCCCTAGGTTCCACTAAACAGCAGAGGTGCACCCCGTGCACTGTCACACACCACCCACCCTCTTCAAACGCGAGCCGCCAGGTGCCCTTGCCTTCCTCTGGGTTAGGGAACGCAACAGTCGGGAAATCAGGGTCTGGCGCCTCCTGCTGTGGCACCACGTGCGGGGCAGGAAGGCCGAACTGGCTGAATGCCCTCTTAACTGGTGCTGCCCCGAGACCATGCAGAGGTGTGTACGTGACCGCAGCTGCCCTGCTGTTCTCTTCTTGGCTTCTCCACCTCAAGTTGTCCAGTTTTGTGAAGTAAGTTGCAGTGATGTGCTGGAAGGGGTCCGTCAGCAGTGGGTGGCCGCGCACATCCTGTGCCGCACAAGAGGGAACATGGGCACGCAGCTGCGCATGCCTTCATGGGAAGCTCTACGGTGCGGTGGATGAGTCTTTGCTTGTGAAGCACGAGTGGGTAGCTGTCAGCTGAGCTAGCTTGGGGTGAATGTGGGATATTCTAAGGGGGACAAGCAGAGCTGGAAGCTGCGCTTGCTATGCATCATTCAAGCACACTTATAGGGCAGCGGGTTGCTGCAGGCAAGACCTCACAGCGAGTGAAGGAAACAAAAGAGAAGGACATAGGCAGAGGAAACACTCCTGCGGGCTGCTTCCCATTGAAGTTCAAGCGGCAGCATCAAACATGCAGCACAGCGCAGGGAGTACATGCAAAAGTTGACCATTATCATCATCATCATCATCATCATCGTCAAGGCCCACCTTGGGCAGGTCCCACAAGTCCAGATTTTGGGTAATGGAATGGGCGATGCCCTCGTCATGTGGGGGGATGATCTGGCATCCATTTCCCCAGTACACCTGCAAACAGCTCAAGAAGGACAGATTTAAGCAGGCTTGGCTGCATGCTGCATGCTGCAATTTAAGCCTACAACAAGTGCAGCGCGAGACAACAGGCATTCAAGCACAGAGTTGCGTGGGTCTGTCCCCGTGTATAAATTGAACATCCTGGGAAGGCACCCACACCCTGGCAGGCTGGATTAGAGGAAAACATGCCTTGTACCCATTGTCCTCCTTGGGGTTGTGTGAAGCGGTGATCATGATCCCACAAGCACTCCCGATCTCAGCCACCCCAGCTGCCACATATGGCGTTGGCACAGCTGTACTGAACAGGTGTACACGCACACCCTGCAAGCAAGGGCAGGAGGCGGTTGAGCAACAGCATTGAGAAGCATGGAGGACAGCCCTGAAGGCGAAGTGTTTGTGATGTATTCTCAATGCCACTTGTGCCTTCGTGAAAAATTTTCAACACAAAAAGGTCTTTAATCAACACTAAAAATCTGAGTGCCTGAGCCCATAGCTTCACCTGAGACAGAAATACTGCTGCCGCTGTCTCAGCAAATTTGGTGCTGTTCCGGCGGCTGTCATAGCCTGAGGGGTTGATTGAGTGAAACAAAAACACAAGAAAGTGCTCATTGTAAAATACAGGTCAAAGATCTGCAAGTACTGTGCATAGAACAAAAGAGGCTTGAAACAGGTGTCATGCTATGTGCACAGCAACACCTCGCAGGCTTAAGCTTTTAAGATCCTTGGTACAAATTCAATTATAGGCAACACACAGCCAAGCAGTGTATTTTATGCAGTCGTTTATGACACCTATGACAATTCCATTTGCTAATGCAGCTCCAGCCATCTGCTCCAGGTACCGGCACAGACCCTGTGAGAAAGGCACAAAAGGATGCGCCTTGACATCTTAATGCATAACTTAAAAACTTACGTTAAGCAGCTTGAATAATTATTCCCGTGTATGATATGTACGGTGATCCTTCCTGAAACCAATGTTTTCTTATGAGAGTCGGTTGGCTAAGGATGTCTTCTTTGCAGTCATTACTTCATCTTCCCATTCCATGATTGACCCAACTTTTCATTTTGATCCAGACCTTTGCATGAGATAAATCATGCAGGCCTAGACGCACCTGCGTGGTCTGCTGGATGACTACTGCGTTCAGGGCAAAAAAGCCTGGCCCCATCCGTCCGCGCAGTCCCGCTGTGCCTGCATGTCATGCCAGTTATCCTTGCACGTACTCTTAACCTGTAAACCTTGGTGAATGCTAAAACTTTAGATATCCAAGAACTAGGCACTGTCAAGAGGAAGGGAAACAGCGGAATGCTCAGGGAACACGTGAGTGTAAAAAGCACTGACCGAATTCTAGCCGCTTGCCCAGCAGGTCTTGGAGCTTGCTCTCATTGCCCTCATTCACAAGCTGCCTGATCTCCTGCCTGGTCTGCTCATTTGTGTCTAATCGAAGCCACTGCTCTACAAGGCTCGCGGTCTGGGCTGTCACAGCAGCCATCTTTGCTGGCCTGTGCGAGGAACAGAGCAGATATTTTGTAGTATGAACTACAATGCACAGATTGATCACTCTAGTGCAAGATGGCGTTTGGCTATAAAGGAGGGTCAGGCGTGCAAGCTCACCTCCTTGAGTGCGTGTGCGCGAGATTGATGGGGGAGGGGTGGATAACATGGATCATGCCAGATAATGAGGGCCTGGGACTAAGAATATGGCTGCAGCCAACACCCTTAGTGCTGCTGAGCGCGTGCATACCAACGAGACCAGTGGCCAGAGGAAAATTTTTGATGAATGTGATGGATTCTGATGATGAAGTGCAATTTTGGTGAAATGTTGTAAATTATCTATCGAGCATATCGAGGATTGAACGGCACGTCTACAGATGAAGCTTTGTTAATAGTACATGCTGAGGTTTCGTTCCCTGTGGTCTTCCTTTGGATCAACATGTGACAGACATAACCAAGTATGGAGTTCTTTCAATTCTTTGAGCAGGTGCCTGAACGTGCCGCAGAGTTGGCTGCGAGCATTTGCAGCAGATCAGCAGCAGGGCCCAAGCAGCTGCCACAAGCCCGGGGACCTACAAGGTGAGGTGCAAAGGAGACAGTTAACGAAATTCAAGGTGAGCTGCTCAATACACGCAGCCCCTCTCAGGGCACACATCTTTGCACATAGATTCGCTAGGGCTGAATGTGTCCTGGAGCGCTTTGATGAAGAGCAAATGCCTAATTTCTATGTCCAACCTTTGCATGGTCTAGATAGATATTTGGGTGCTCCTACATAAATGCACCAGCAACAAATTCCTTGGTTGGACATCATACTTATTGCTTACTTGCGATGATAATTTGAAGATGTGAGGCACTCGTTCACCTGTCCACTGATTGCTAATGAATGTCCATTGTATGTGTGCAGCAAATACAATTTTCTGTCATTCTATTGCAAGTCTACTCAAATCCATGCCCATTGCAGCTCTCTCCAAGCGCATCAAGGCCAGCATCGTGGAGTTTGAGGTGGATTCATCTACAGCAGCCGCAAGATTCCAGCAGTATCAGGTGCAGTGATGCATCTGCACCTTTGGTCTTTATATTGGCAGCGTGGAGCTTCTGTATGGATGCCGCGCCTGTAGCTCTAGCGCGGTGCTGAGGTTTTTATGTTTTTCACTCGTGCCCTTCTGCTCACCATGGCCAGACGTTTTAACTCTGTCTGTGTGTCACACACGTGAATGCGTACAGCACTTGCATGTATTCACCACTGACGTTTGATAATATATATATGTGCGTTGATGCATTTATGCCTGTGCTCTCAGGCGGCAGCATGCAGGGGCATGCAGGCCAGCAATCTGCTGCGCACAGACAAAGCCCAAGTCACTGCTGCCTATCTCCCTTTCTGGCTGTTCAGCTGCTCTGTGACCTCCGAGTACAAGGCCACACTAGGATTCAAGGACTCAAGGTACGTGCATGGGCAAGGAGAAAATTGCAGGCTCAGTCAAGTCATCAAAGTGTGAGTACCAGGTCTACTGCTGCCCCTTCTACATAAAGACTGGCATGCCTGCCATGGATGCGTCCTCCCCATATTCTCATGGTCCAGAGCGCAGAGTGCACATCAGGCTTATACACTATGCGCTTGCTACCTTGTGATGTATTCCTTGGCTACCTTGCCACCATGGCAAGCATTCCTCAGGCAGGGCCCTTGACAGAACGACTCCGGTCATCCTCAAGTCCTGAAAGGAATCTGGGCAGCTCTCCTCTTAGCTCGGCTGCCTGCATTGTACCCTCTACCACCGCGCTTTGCCTTCACTGGAGCTGCATGTGTTACGAACACTCTGGCACTGCACTTCAACTACACTGGGGTTTAACGCAGCTCCGGAGTGATGGTGTGGAAGGACATGGAGGACTTCAAAACCCTAGCAACAAAGGAGGAGCTCTCTTACAAGCAGCTCTCCACGCTTCAGGTACGTATGGTCATGCTCGACAATGGATGCTTGCTCTTTTTGGGCATGCTCAACCACACTGCTCCCGCTTCCAAGCGCATCATTCCTCACAGAAAAGCTACACACCGCACTTGCTTGCTTCCAGACGTTGTGTCGTGGGGTGTCTAATCGTGCGCGCACGAACATGCACTGTGATGTGCGGCACTTGGATCAGCCAGGGCAGGAACTGACCCATCAATTCAGGAGCCCGTGGGGTCTCAAGGGCCTACACGCTTCATTCCCATGTCCCAACCTCCACCACTCTGCAAGCATTGGATGGCGCAGTCTCCGAGGAACTGGCCATGCTCGTCTGCCTGTCCCAGGTGTGTGCCTCCTACGATCTTGAGAGGACGCTGGCCGAGGGTGCAAAGGTTAGAGACATGCAGACTTTGGTGGCTGCGCGTGGGCTGACAGCGGATGAGGCGCGCACAAGCACTGCCATGTCTGGGCAGAACCGGGGCTTGGCGCAAGGTGTACACGACCCAGCAGCAGCAGAGCGCCACCAGCAGCAGGCCGGCATGGATGGCGCAGGTCCAGGCACCCAGCTCCAGGTAGGCTACTGTAGCATTTATTAACTTGCTTCCCTTCCTCTTCATCCCTACCTTCCATATAGCTCAATTGGTGAGCACCTTCAATTGCGTAGCCCTGCACGAGTCATTACCCAGATTGGCAGGCTGATGCAGCATGCCTATCAGGGCAAGAGTCGGGGAGTGGGAGCCTCCGCACCTCATGCTCCCCTTTGTGCAGCCGCATTGTGGGCCATGGTGTGTGGTTCAGTGCTTGGAGGGTCCTTTTGACGCGTCCAAGCATGCATGCTTGCTCAACCTGCATGCATGCTCAATTCCGGAAGGAACGAGGCCTGAGGCTTACCTTTCTTGCATGCTCAAGCCAATGTTTGCACATTCTTTTGGGGCTGGTGCAGAATGTCCGTCTGCACTCCCCCGACATGCGCCAGCACATTGCGTGGCAGCTGGCGTACCGGGGCATGATGCATGCAAAGATTGCAGAGGCCAGTCGCAAGGCGCGGGAAGAAAGCAAGGCGACAGAGGTCAAAAACGTGCATGTCACGTTAGAGGTAGGTTGGGCCATTTCTCACAGAAGAAACATGGGGGCCTGCCCTAGCAGACACGCTGCCAACTGGACCCTTGGGCTAGCAATGCAGGTGACATGCCAGGTCTTGTGCGGCAGTTTACATGGCCTGTGCACAGCTAGGTGCGCTGCGGTCATTGCAGCGTGGCAAGTTGCCACCGGCAGTGCACTTCCAGCGCCTCCGTTGCGGGTTAAGCCTTAAGGCATTTCATGCCATTGGAGCAGGCACGCACCAACAATGCATGCACATGGCACACAGGCCTGCACTCAGACATAGCAGGAATACCCAGCTGCGCCCTGGTCTTTTGTGCTCCCCAAGCTGCTCCTGATCTCATGGGCACGTACCAAGCTGCGCCCTGATCTTGCGTGCACCTGCCAAGCCAAGTTCTTATCTTGTTTGCTGTGCTTGCTGCAGTTTCCCCCCAGCTAGGGCCAGCATGACTGCAAGAATGCATCCCATTGCAATGTTCAATGAATGACTGACGCATTCACCGTGTAGCTTCAGGCCCTGCCTCTCTCAACCGCTGACTGGCTTGCACATGCACCTGCCGCGTGCATGCAGGTCCACCGCCGCACGGCTCAACTGTTGTACTTTCCTGCGTACCTTGCGGAATACCAGTACGGCACGCGCTACAAAAAGGGCACCTCGGGGGTCACTGTGCCACACATGTTCCAGGCTGTTGTCGGCGGCACGCGCACAGGTCAGGGCGGCGGCAGGAGCCCCTGTGCTTGTTTCCAAGTTTGATGGATTGGCAAAGGAAATGCAGCCTTTGCTGGCTGTCCTTGACTCTGGACTGACCCCGACATGTGTGGGAGCTGCAAAGGGGGGAAGTAAGGCCTTCCTCCTGAAAGCAGGCCATTTTGTCTTGGTGGACTCACAACCCCTTGCCTCCTGGTTCCAGTCGGCTCTTGCTGTGTCCTCCTCTCCATCCTTACGCGCACGCGGTCAAGCGCTTGTCTACAATTGTCTTGTTTGCTGCGTCATATGCGTGGTGTAGAAGGATGAGGAGGCTCAAAGGTCCGGCCGGGGTCCTTTTGGGACCTCTGCATCAAAAGACACATCCGCTGCATTCATCTCCTACCTTGTCCTTAAATCCATGCAAGCTACCCCAGTGTTATCAAGCTGGGTCGCGCCATCCAAGCAAGAGCTGCGCACTTATGTGATGTTGTCTAATCTCAGCTGCGCACTCATATGGTGTTGCCTGATCTCCGCAGCAAAAGCTCTGCACTTATGTGGTGTTGTCTGATCTCAGCTGCGCACTCATATGATGTTGTCTGATCTCCTCAGCAAAAGCTCTGCACTTATGTGGTGTTGTCTGATCTCAGCTGCGCACTCATATGGTGTTGTCAGGTCTCCTCAGCAAAAGCAGTGGCTGCCTTTTCACCATGTCTGCTGATTGTGCACACAACACGTGACATTTGGGCTGCTCGCATGCTTGTAGTGCCCTGCACACATGCTCATGCACACGCTTGCTCAAAGAGTTCCACACTCACGTGTGTGAGGGCATGCAGGAGGTATCACGGCCACCACGCATGTGTCAGCGCGCAAGGCCGAGATAGTCACGGGGGGCGCTGTGGGCACGCTGGGCCTGGCAGTGGGCCAATTTGCCTCGGGCACGTGAGTCTTTGGATGTGCCCCCCCCCCCTTAGTTTGTAGGGGGTTTTCACAGTGCAGCCTTTGCCTTGACATGCCACTGTGGCTGTCGCAGCTGAGCAGACTTGAAATGCCACTGTGGCTGTCGCAGCTGAGCAGACCTGAAATCTCACTGGCTGTTGCAGCTGAGCGGACTTGAAAGTGAAGGGCAGGCTATGTGCGTAACCCTTTAATGGCCTTGCATCAAGGCACAAGCACGGGTGTGCTTGCAATGCTTCTGCTGTTGAGCCTATCTAGAACACGGTTGTATGAGGCAAGGTATGCTGAGTGTAGCATACATGCACCATGCTGCCGTGGCTATGCACTCTGAATAGATGGAAGCGCCTCATCATCTGAGACATATTGCATCCACCCTATGCATGCATGCGTGTGCAGCTTTGGCTGGGACCCAATCTTGGCCATGGGCGGCGTGGAGAGCATGACAGCAGCCGCAGTGGCTGCGCTGCTGGGAGGCATTTGGGCCAAGAGCCTGCCCCAGACGCAGCGCAACCTTGTCATTGAGCAGCAGGTGGTGTCCTGGGGAGCTTTTTCTGAGGTCTTGGGGGGTCTTAGGGTCAATGCAAGCACCGCAGCATGCATGATGAAGAAACAAGACAGATAAAGCAGTTACAGGCGCATGGGCATCAGTTGCCTGTTGCCTTGGGCCAGGAAGGGCGCAGCGAGCAGAGCAGAGTGTCATAAGGCGTGAATGTGGAGGCCAAGTGGACACGTTTGCCTGATGTGCCACCGATGCTAGATTTGTTTGCGGACGTGTTAAGGCTCACTTTTTGAGGGAGGCCACTCAGGGTGAGTTTGTGGAAAGAATGCCACAGTTACTTTGCAGTGCTTTCAGGCCCTGCGAGCCAGTCTTCTTGGCAAAGAGTGATTTGGGCCCTGCGTTCTTGTCCCCTTGGTAAAAAGTGATCGCGCAAAAAAGCCTGTTGCTCCACCTAGAAGGTCATGGCAGCTCCTCTGCGTAAGCCCATGCCCTGCACAGTCCTCGCGGCGTAACGCCTCCCCCACTGCTCATGTGCCCATGAGCAGGCTTGCAATGCTCCCACAAGCAGCTTTACCCCAGAGCATGAGTGCAACACCACAGCAAGCAGCCCAGCCCCGTAGCGTTGAAGAATGCAACCCAGATCCATCCCATAAGCTGCCTCGCCCCAAAGCGGGGCTACGGCACTCATGCAAGCAGCCCTGCCCTGCTGCAACAGAAAGCATGAGCGCAGCATTTCCAGTAATCAGCCTAGGCAATTGGGGCATGAACTGAAGCAGGACAGCCCCCTTTTTGAGCCCAGGTAAATGCGGAGCGGGAGTTCTACAAGAAGTACGACGAGCTGGAGGCCAAGACCACTGCTGCGGCCATCGAGGCCGCCAGCAAGCACATGGAGGGCGAGAGCGCAGGGTTCGCCAATAGCCAGGAGGGCTCCATAGCTGACGAGTACATGCAGTGGCTGTGGATGGACATGGACTGGCGCAGGTACGACAGCAGCGTAGCACATGGGAGTGAGCAGAAGCCCTTTTGTACGTTGCCTGGCACTGGTGCTGCTGCTGCTGCTGCTATGCGTCTTGAATGCCCCTTTGCGTCCTTTGTGGCCAGGACTGTGCTCTGACTTATCCTGCTCTTTGCCTCGCGCTGGCGATCGTGTGCCCCTCCGGCTTCCTCAGGATATATGGGCTAGCCAGCCCGGTAATCCCTCTTGGCAGCCATGGTCACCAAGATCCACATTGGCACATTCACAGGGAGCTGGAATAATGTTCACCAGGACTCACATTTCCACGCTCACAGGGGGCTGGAATCATGTTCACCAGGACTCACATTGCCACGTTCACAGGGAGCTGGAATCATGGTCACCAAGACTCATTTGGCACGTTTACAGGGTGCTTGACAGGCCAAGCACAGGCTGGGACTGTCTGAGGGCTGGGACTCCCTTAGCATGCGCCGACAGCTGGTGCTCACACGCCCGCGCTTTCTGTGTGCTGTCTGCGCAGGTGGGAGGGCGACGAGTCATGGAGCTGGGACGCCCAGGAGCGGCAGGAGGCGGCCGAGCGGATCGCCAAGGGCATAGAGTCGCGCCGCTTGGCCAGGCAGCGCTTTGTGCAGCGCCTCATTGAGGAGCGGTGAGTGGGGCCCACGCTCATTTGCCTTACGACTTGGCTGGCAGCTATCCCAAACCTTTGTAACCTGTGTGAGGGGTTGCTGTGATGCGGTGGTGGGCCATGCGCGCACATGTGCCTCCTAGGGCTGCTGATGGGCTGCAGCTGGTGGGCGCTGCTACAAAAAAATGCGTGTGCCGCTGGAAGTGCTCACCCACTGCCACTGCGCCGTGTGGCCCCCCCGAGTAAGCTGTAGCCTCCACCTCCGCCAACCCTCCTCAACACGCGCCGACCCTCCTCAAAACGCGCCTTAGCTGGGACTGTGCGCTTCATTGCATCCCCAACTTGCCATACAATTGCAGGGACCGCCAGGACTATGCATCGGATGTGGAGGCGCAGCGCGCTCAACGCTGGCGTGGCCGCGGCCCTGCCTCCGGGCGCGGCAGGGGGCCCAGCGAGTTCGGGCAGATGGAGGGTGCGCGCAAGCGCTCGCGCAAGGACTTCCTGGGCTACTACCGGGTCCTTGGCATCGAAGAGGGTGCGTGCGCGCACATGTATCAGTCATATTGTTGGGGTTTGTGCGCGCATGCACGGGTGCGTTTGTGTGTTGCGTCTTGCAACTTGCGTGTGTTTTTGTGCGCATGTGTGCACGTGCGCCCTGGTAGTCTGCCCTGTGCACCTGCACTGCTGAGCACTTTTTTTGGGATGTTAACTGTCCAAATTTGAGGAGCTTCACAAACCCGTGACATCCCCCACTCCCATTAGGCCATGTTGTTGAGCCTATGAGTTAGCTGTGCACATGCTGGCAAACCAAAGCGCTGTCACCTTCTTAGCCAGATGGCTACCTCTACTAACCTGGCATGTTCCCTACCACAGGCGAAATCACGACAGAGACCATTAAGGCGGCCTTCAAGGCGCAGGCAATGCAGGCACACCCGGACCGTGTCATGGCCCCAGGGACGCCCCCAGAGGTCCAGCAGCAGGCTGTGATCAAGTTCCAGAAGCTCCAGGTGCGCTCACTGCTTGGCAGGCCTAGCCAGACATTGAAGCCAGGCTTGCTCAAGATGCATGTGAGGGGCCAGGCTGCGTATTAGAAAGTGCTATGGATTCCTGTGTGTTGGAACCTGTCTCAATGTTGCGCTTTCCTCTTCGTTGACCCACCAATTTCCCACGCCTGCAGGTAGCATATGATGTGTTAAGAGACCCTGAAAAGCGGAGAGCATATGACAAAGGGCAACTCATTCAATAGCTTTCAGGCTTCAGGCAGTTGTAAGGAGACAAAAATGTGTTCCTTGTTGCCTTCACGTTCATTGCCAGCACTGATGACATTGGCCAGCCCGAGGACTAGACTGGCTCGAGCCAGTCTCGTTCTGAGCAGGCTCAAAGATCATGACTCATGAGAGTGAGGGAGGACTGTGAGAAAACCATCGGGAGTGGATTGAGAGCAGATTGTCTCGAGTTTTTCCTGATGAAAACAACTTTTGCCAAGCTAGCTTATGGTGTCTCGAAGGCATAATTTTCTTTGGCAGACCAAACACAGCCCTTTCATGCTTGAGCAATAGCTGCATTTTGCTGCATATTGAATTGAATGTGAATTAAGGTGCAGTGTAAGTTTTTTACTTTACACGTCTCCAAGCCAAGCTTACTGAGGGGTAGCTCACTATGACATTTATAGATGTTCCCCGTCACATGAATCAGGATAACATGCAGGCTCGCTTCATAGCATCGCTGTGCAAGTGCGCATTTCAATCTAATATGCTGTCCAGTTGGGTTTGCTAGTTGTTGCTCTGGTTGTGTGTCATCACAATATTTGACTTCAACAAGGTGCACATCCCAACTCAAAGGGTATAAACCCTGAATGCCACTTTGATGGCTTTCCTGCTTTCCAGGTGGCAGTATTGAAATAGCATCTGGTCGAAGAAGATCGAAGCTTATCTACTGAACTTCAGCAACCTTTGAAAGGTTTGATAGAAGCTATTGGCCCAATATGCAGAGAATACGTTCTATTGGCTACAAGCGGCAAAATCACTTAATTGAGCCACCCAGGCTTAGCTTTCAAAATTGTAAACAATGTTGCCTCCAAATCCGCCTTTCCTGCTATGCACCCCTGTGGAGCTGACGTGTTTCACGATGGAGGAACAAGAAGAAGAAAACTCTTAACTAGTTACTACGCAGGCAGCAAGACACTCCCTTCATCAATTCAGGAAAAGGAGACACATTGGCCCGAAGTGCCGTGCGTCTCCTTCTGTGGAACAATAGAGGCAATTCCTTGGAGTTGACTTTGTCTACACGCGTGCACACTTAAGCGCGTGCACACACACACACACACACACACACACACACACACACACACGCACACACGCATGCTATAGCTCCTTAGAGATGCAGCACTGCAGGTATCATAAATACATTCATTCAATTGCCTACATACACCATTTAACTAGAGTGGGTTAGCTTCTTCACCACTGTCTGTGATCCTTATTGGTC
>LKMJ01004987.1_pt1 | contig 12522 bp, 15 predicted proteins | sample 643391 | NCBI WGS metagenome assembly LKMJ01 (sample SAMN04112250, study PRJNA286221) | soda lake metagenome | biome: soda lake; feature: Kulunda Steppe; material: water; isolation source: sample PL-Br10 brine of Picturesque Lake | place: Russia: Kulunda steppe | collected 2010-07
CAGATTCAGGTACCTTACTATTATTCCTCTAATCGAAGTACAGCGACCGTCTGACACGAGACAGACCGCCATCTGACACGAGACAGACCGCCATCTGACACGAGACAGATGGTCAGTTACCACGTGGTTTGAGGGGCTTAGAACCAATTTTGACGAAATTTAAACCCTCTCCAGGATCAGATCTCCACATGGTAACGAATAGAGGCCAGATTGGTACACCCTCCAAAGGAGTGCTGTAGCAATGGGTGGAAGAGAGCCGACATCAGAGTTTGACGGTGTAACTGTGTCACGGCTAACGGTTGCAACAGCCGTCGATTTGCTCAGAGATGCAGAACACGAACTCGAACAGACGGGAGCGACTGGTCCGTACCTTGACGAAGTATCGGAAACTATCGACGAGTTAGAAGAGTCGTTGTAGGAATCCACCTGATTTCCGAGACACTCCTACGGGTGGCTTTATAATCCATACCCAACATGAAGCAGTCATGCAAGCGGCTGCGATGCAGGACCATCTCCGTGACCGGATGTTCGATGCGACGCCGGAGGAGTTTGAAGTTCTCTGTAAGATGGTCCTCGTTCGACGACTGGATACGAGAACACTTCAGGTTACAGCATTTCAGCAGGATGAAGGAATCGATATTGAGGGTGTCATCGACGAGGGGATTATCCGCGCGTTGCTTGGTGTTCAGGTGAAGCGCTATTCCGAAGGAAATACGGTGAGCAACGATAAGATTCAGCGGTTTCACGGCGCACTTTCACAGGCTAACCATCAGGTTGGGACGTACATCACGTCGAGTTCGTTTACCGGGCCTGCCGTCGGTGCTGCTGAGGACTTACAGATATGTTTGGTGGATGGTGACCTGCTCTCCAGTATAATGGTCGAAAACGAGATTGGGGTCATAGAACGACCGAGTGGCTATGAGATCCATGCGGATTTCTGGAGGGCGTTTGACGAACCAGAACAGGAGGATACTGTTCCTTCAATAGAAGTGCCTCTTGCGAGCAACTACGAGGCACTTCGGGCCTTTTTGCGAGCTATCGAAGCGACTGACGGCTCGAAAAACGAGACACATGAGTATGTCAACGACACCTTAGATCTGGATTTCGCTTCGAGACACGCTGATTTGTATGGTGTCGCTGGCTGGCTGCTTGGATTCGTCCACAAAGACACTCCGAAGAACGTCAACGGGCGAGAGGTCCGTCGGTGGGGACTCACTCGGGATGGAGTCAGATACCTCAGATTATACGACGAGAATAATTTCGAGGGGGCGGAGGAAGAGCTTGTCACAGCTATCCGCAGTGTCGAGATTATCCGGCGTGTCTATGCGGAGTTAGAGGATGCGGGAGAGTTGACCTACGATGAATTACATGACCTCATCCGCCGGGAAACAACGCTATCAGAGTCGAGTATACGCCGGCGAAAAAGCACTGTTGCGAAGTGGCTGTCGACGTTACCTGAAATCGAGGAACAGCGAGATGGCCGAAGCAAGAAGTTCGTCCGTGTTTAGGGTGGTATGAGTTCGTCCGTATTTAGACTAATGTCATTGTCACAATCAACCATAGGTTCTGAAAATTCGGCATATTCCGAATATATCGAATATACCAACTCAATCGTTAATAGAAGTTCACTCTGTGCCGAGGATTCCCACGGTCGAGCGTCCTTCGAAAGCGCTTTAGGGGCAGCTTGGACACTAATTAATACAGCCTGTGTGGGGTTGATGACGCTCCCAGCCGGAACAGGATTACACCGTCATCGGGGCGGACGCGGCACTTGTCGCGGACGGCGGGGGAGTGCGAGCCCGCGCACAGGAGGTGAACATAACCATGCCAGTATACGTTGACTTCGACGTCCCGGCAGAACTCGAGGAGGATGCGCTCGACGCCCTCGAAGTCGCTCGGGACACGGGAACGGTAAAGAAAGGTACGAACGAAACAACAAAAGCCATCGAACGAGGGAACGCGGACCTCGTCTTCGTCGCAGAGGATGTCCAGCCGGAGGAGGTCGTGATGCACCTGCCCGAGCTGTCCGACGAGAAGAACGTCCCGTTCCTCTTCGTCGAGACGCAGGACGACATCGGCCACGCCGCCGGACTGGAAGTCGGCAGCGCCGCCGCGGCCATCACGGACGCGGGCGACGCAGAGGCCGAAGTCGAGGATATCGCCGACAAAGTTGAGGAACTTCGCTGAGGTGACCTGAGATGAGTGCAGAGGATTCAGGAAACAGTGGTTCCACGCCAGCTGAGGTCATCGAACTCGTGGGCAAGACCGGGATGCACGGCGAGGCCATGCAGGTCAAATGCCGCATCCGCGAAGGCTCGAACAAGGGTCGAATCATCACCCGTAACGTGCTCGGTCCAGTCCGCGAAGGCGATGTCCTCCAGCTGCGAGAGACAGCGCGCGAAGCCGACACTATCGGAGGACAATAATGGTTCAAGAACGGACGTGTGATTACACCGGCGAGGAAATCGAGCCCGGCACGGGCAAGATGTACGTCAAAACTGACGGCTCCATCCTCTGGTTCAAGGACTCCAAAGCCGAGAAGAACTACTTCCTCGGGCGCGAATCGCGCGACCTCGAATGGATCGGCTACGAGGAAGACGAGGAGGCTGAGGAAGCCGAAGATGCCGAGGAGGATGCCGAAGATGAGGCCGAATCCGAAGAGGACGAGGCCGACGAAGCGGAGGCAGACGAGGACGAAGACGCTGAAGGGGGGGCGGAGGAGTCCGATGCTGACTCTGACAGCGACTCCGAAGATGCAGACTCCGACGACGAAGCCGAAGCGGAGGATGCAGAAGCAGAAGATTCCGAGGCAGACACGGACGAGGAAAGCGAGTCCGCAGATGCTGACGACGACGCCGAAGAGGAACAGGACGAGGAGACGGAGGCTCAGGCATGAGCGAGCAGGAGCGAACGTTCGTCATGGTCAAGCCCGACGGTGTCCAGCGCGGTCTCATCGGGGATATCATCTCCCGTTTCGAAGAGCGCGGCCTGAAACTCGTCGGCGCGAAGTTCATGCAGATTGACCAGGACCTCGCAGAGGACCACTACGGTGAACACGAGGACAAGCCCTTTTTCGATGACCTCGTGGGCTTCATCACCAGCGACCCGGTGATGGCGATGGTCTGGGAAGGACAGGACGCGACGCGCCAGGTCCGCAACATGATGGGCGAGACCGACCCGGCAGAGTCGGCACCCGGCACCATCCGCGGCGACTTCGGACTGGACCTCGGTCGGAACGTCATCCACGGCTCCGACAACGAGGACCCCGGTGCGAACGAGCGCGAAATTGACCTCTTCTTCGACGACGACGAGCTGCTCGACTGGGAACGCATCGACGAGTCCTGGCTCTACGAGTAAGGACACCCCGGTCACCTCGTTTCTTCAACAACCAGAGAGCCACCGCAGTGTTTCTCTGTCAGAAACTCGACACCCCTCCTTATGCGGTGTCCCCCGCTATTCGAGGGATACCCTCCAGACGAGCAGTACTCGGACTGTCGGGAGCACGATTTTAAGTACATGACCGCTGAAACGTAGTCCATGGGAATTACGTACGAAGATTTTCTCGACAGAGAGTACGAACCGCGAGAGACTGACCTGGTCTGTACGTTCTACATCGAGCCTGCTGATGGTATCGACTGGGAGGCTGCGGCCAGTCGAGTCGCAAGCGAGAGTTCGAACGGGACGTGGGCAGAGCTCCAGGTCGAGGGGTCGATTCGCGACCTCTCGGCAACTGCGTGTGGCATCGACGAGGAAAGCGGCCAGATCGTCGTCGCGTACCCCGAGGCGTTGTTCGAACCGGGAAGCATGCCGCAGGTTCTCTCCTGCATCGCCGGGAACATCATGGGGATGAAAGCGGTCGACCGCATCCGCCTCCTCGACTGTGAATGGCCTGAGAAGCTGACGCAGAGCTTTCTTGGACCACAGTACGGGAGCGACGTGAAGACCGAACTACTGGACGCGCCGGACAGGCCGGTCACCGCGACGGTCCCGAAGCCGAAAGTCGGACTCACGACCGACCAGCACGCACAGGTCGGCTACGATGCCTGGACGGGCGGCGTCGACCTGCTGAAAGACGACGAGAACCTGACCGACCAGTCGTTCAACCCCTTCGAGGACCGCCTTATCGAGAGCCTCGCAATGCGCGACGAGGCAGAGGACGAGACCGGCGAGACCAAGAGCTACCTGTTGAACGTCACCGCACCCGGGACCGAGATGCTCGAACGGGTCGACATGGCCGCCGAACACGGCTGTGAGTTCGTGATGGTTGACGTCGTCACGACCGGCTGGGCGTCAGTCCAGCAGGTCCGCGAGCGCTGTGAACGCCACGGTCTCGCTATCCACGCACACCGGGCAATGCACGCCGCCTTCGACCGGATTCCAACCCACGGCGTCTCGATGCGCGTCATCGCGCAGGTCTCCCGTCTCTGTGGCGTCGACCACATCCACACCGGGACGGCCGGACTAGGGAAACTCGCTAACGAGGACACGCGCGGTATAAACGACTGGCTCCAGGGCGAGTGCCACGGTCTCAATGACGTGCTTCCGGTTGCCTCCGGCGGCCTCCACCCCGGACTGATGGACCAGCTGCTCGAGGCGCTCGGGTCGAACATTTGCGTCCAGGCGGGCGGCGGCATCCACGGCCATCCCGACGGCACACACGCCGGGGCTATCGCGTTCCGTCAAGCGACCGAAGCTGCTGCACGTGGTGAGTCGCTCAACGCCGCCGCAGAGGACTGTCCCGAACTGGAACAGGCGCTCGAAAAGTGGGGAACGGAGACGCCGAGATAGTGCCTGGGGAGACCGAAACATCGAAAAAGAAAGGTAAGGCACCGTAGAACAGTCCGAGAGGGGACATTTATCTTGTCGAACACCGAACGCACGAACGTGTCGGCACCTGAACGTGATATCGAGGCCGTGCTAGACGAGTCGGGCCCGGACTACGAGGACTTCTCGCTCGAGCGCCCGACGGCCGGACACCAGGGGGAGGTCTTTCTCGTGACACTTCAATACACTGGAGAGGAGTACGAAGTCGTCGTCAAGTTCGAATCTGGAGACCCAGGCTTTGCGCTGGAGCCGTTTTTACACGAGTACGTCGCAGATAGGACCGACGTACCGGTTCCACGGATTCTCGTCTTCAAGGAAGAGCCTGAGCTGGACGTCGACCCGTACTTCGTCACCGAGCGCGTCCACGGCGAGAACCTGGTCGAATCCCTCGGCGACCTCTCGGAATCCCAGTTCGAGGCTGTCGTGGGCCACGCGGGGGACATTCTGGGCGATTTGCACGCTGAAATCGGATTTGAGGGGTTCGGGCAGCTCACGCTCAGGGATGGTCGGCTCGTCGTCGACAACCTCTCGTGGGACTGGCAGGAGACCTTCGGTGAGATAGTGACCGGTTACGTCGACAGGCTTGGAGCCACACCGTTCGATGATCTCCAGACCACTGCACAACAGCACGTAGACGACAATCTCCCGATAATCGACAGCGATGCGGTGCCACGACTGGTTCACGACGACTTTCGGCCGGCAAACGTGATGTTCGACCAGACGGGTGAGGACCCTCTCTCTGCTGTGCTGGACTGGCAGTTTGCGCTCGCGGGAGACCCCGAGTATCATATCTCCCGGACGGACTTCCTGTTCATCGACCCGGCATTCCGAGATACAGATACCCGTAACCAGCTCCGGGAACGGCTCTACGAGGGCTACAAAAACCATCGGTCGTTCGAACCGGACGAGGGCTTTGAACAGCGCCGAACCGTGTATCACTTCTCGACGTTGCTCTGGCGAATGGCGGGGTTCAACGCTGCGTTCGCCGACTTCTCCGAACTTGCCCGCGGTCGCGCCGAGGCCCGCTTTCGCCAGCAGTTCGACCATCTCTCCGGTCAATTGCCCGAGTAGCGTGGCGGTCTGTCTCGTGTGAGATGCAGCTGTCCGCCCCCGACTTACGTCCCCAGTGAGAGCTCCCCATCGAGAAACTGTTCGATATCGTCCCACGAGAGCGCAGTGCGAGCACCAGTTGTCTGGGTCACCAGTGCGCCGCAAGCGTTCCCGACTTTCACGGCCGTTTCAAGGGACGCCTCCTCGAGCATCGCCGCAATGAACCCGGCTGCAAACGCGTCACCCGCACCTGCCGTGTCGACGGGTTCGACATTGAACCCATCGTGGGCTACCTTCTCTTTTGCTGATTCTGCGTGTGCACCGTCGGCACCGCGTTTGATGACCGTGATACCCTCCATCTCGTCGAGCAGTTCGATGTCACGAGCTATCGCAGCCTCGGTTTCGTTCAGGAAGACGACGTCAGCCAGCCGGTAGACCTCTTCGTACTCTCTGATATCGAGCCGTCGTCCGGGGTCGAAACTCACCGACACGCTTGCATCACAAGCTCTCCTGGCAAGTTCCAGCGCGGTTTTCGGGCGCTGACTCGTCAGATGAAGGTGACCGGCTTGCTCGAACGTGTCGTCCGGCAGTGAGCCGGTGTCGAACGCTTCGTTGGCTCCGTCGTTGGCCAGCACCATCACCTGTCCAGACTCGTCGACGACGAGGTACTTCACCGTGGTCACGTCGTCGGGGACTGTTTCCAGAAACGTACAGTCGACACCGATATCGGTGAGTTCGTCCCGAACCAGCGAGCCGTACTCGTCGTCACCGGTGCTACCGAGGAGGAGGGGCGAGAGACCGAGGCTCGCGAGAACGAATGCAGTGTTCGAGGCGCTTCCGCCGCCGGACTGGCTCTGGTCGACGACCGCGGCTTCGCCGTCCGGCGCAGGCAGTCGATCGACGTACAGCGTCACGTCCCAGTTGACGTGGCCCGCACAGATGACGGTCTGTTCGCTCATCCACCTACGCCTCGCTCTCCCAGGGCTGCATCGACTGCTCGCCGAACAGCTCGCGCATCAGGAACACGATGCTCTCGGGTGGGAACTGCCCGCGCTCAGTTACTATCGCGTCGATGTAACGCGGCGGTGTCACGTCAAATGCGGGATTCTCGACAGTGATATCACCGATCTCTCCGCGCTCCCTCTCGCTGATGACCTCGCTCTCGTCGCGCATCTCTATCTCGACCGTGTGCCCCGAGAGGGTACTCGGGTCGAGTTTTACGGTCTGTGCTGCGACGACAATCGGTGTATCGCGCTCTCTTGCAGTCACGGCGAGCTGTCGCGTTCCAATCTTGTTGACGACTGAGCCATCGGCAGTCACCGAGTCCGCACCGACGAACACGTGGTCTGCCCTGTCGAGGTATCTGCCTGCCGCGCCGTCGACCACGAGCGTAACTGGGACACCGAGCTCCCGAAGCTGTCGGGCGGTAATGTGACCCTGCTTCCGGGGGCGTGTTTCTTTCACGATAGCGCTCAGGGATTTCCCCTGCTCCCGAGCTGCCTGAATGCAGGACATTACATCGGTAGAGTGGCAGTGAAAGAGGACAGTGTCGCCGTCCTGGAGGCGGTTCGCGCCGATTGCGCCGAGGTCGTCCTGAGCGGAGTCGAGGCGCTGTCGAAACTCGCGCGCGCCAGCAACGGCCGATGCGCGCAGGTCCTCGACGGTCTCCCCTCCCGTTCGCTGAAGAATATACCGCAGACTGTTTGGCAGGCTGACCGCAGTCGGACGGGTGTCCAGCAGACGCCTGGCTGCGGCCCGCATCTCCTCTTCGAACGCTGCAGGCGTCGTCGCGTTGCTCTCTGCTGCCTGCTGTTCGAGTGCGTATGCGGCGGCGTCGGCGATAGTCGCCGCCCCTCGTATCTCCATGTCGGCGATATCTGCGGCCGTCTTCTCCAGTGCAGGGTGCACCTCAATCTCGTCCATAGCCCACCTTCAAGCCGTACCGAAAAAAACGCAGCGACGGAAAAACTGCAAAGAGTTACATTGACAAACGTGGTCTCCCAACGAGGAATCAGTACATGGCCCGGAGTGAAGTTTACGAGGTAATCGTCGTCGGTGGCGGCATCGGGGGCTGTTTCGCGGCTGCGACGGCGGCAGCCAACGGCGCTGACGTCGTTCAACTCGAGCGCAAACCAGCCGAAGAGGGCGGATTTATCGCCTGTGGTGACGCCATCAAGAGTCCGACTGACCCCACGAAGTATCCCGGCCCTATCGATATGGAGGCTATCGCCGCAGACGAGGCGGTGCTCGCCGACGGGAACATCGACCAGATAGAGTGGTGGGACGAGGAACTCGGCGTCAGGAAGGTTCTCCCCTACGACAAGCACAGCAACGTCATCGACCGCTACGAGTTCGGCCAGCGGCTGCTCGAACAGACTGCGGACCTCGGCGTCGACCAGCATTACGACACCGTTGTCAACGATGTCATCCAGAACGGCCGAGTCGAGGGTGTCGAGGCAATCCGCGACGGCAGCCCCGTCCGCTACGAGGCTGACGTCGTCATCGATACAGCCGGTGCGCAGTCTGTCATCCAGGACATGGTCGATTTCGAATCGCTCGATGCCGAGAACGGCACGACCTTCGAGAAACCACATTACACGCACTTCGGCTCTGCCTACCGGGAGATAATCGAGACGAAAGAGCCAGTCGAGTACGCGAACGCAATCGTCGGAAAGCCACTGGAGGAGATGGGGTATATCTGGTATTTCCCACGGTCACCGACCTCGATTAACGTCGGTCTGGGTTTTCAGATGAGCAAGGAGCCAATTGCGCTTGCCGACCGTCTCAAGAAGGACATCATGGGGCGTCCGGAGTTCAAGGATGCCGTCGTCGAAGAACGGTTCAACAGGGGGAACAAGCTCGGTGCTGCCCTCGCGCTCCGTCGACCGCTGGACTCGATGGTCGCACCTGGATACCTCACTGCGGGCTGTGCCGCGGGCACGACCCACCCGATTACAGGGAAAGGGATTCGCGGGGCCGCACTCTCGGGGTACTCGGCCGGGAGAACGGCGGCCGGCGCGGTCGCGGATGGTGACGTTAGCGAGGAACGCCTCTGGGAGCACAACTACTTCCTCTATGTCGGCCACGGCGAAGGGGCAAAACTCGCTGCTCGGGACGCCTACAACGTCGCAGCAAGCTCTATCAACATCCCGGTGCTCCGGGCAATCGCCGCGGTCCTCCCCGAAGACGAAATCCGGGAAATCGTCAGCACGGACACGAAACTCGACGACCTCTCCTCGAAGCTCAGCATCGTCGCCGGGGCCGCAAAGAACGTCTTCTCACATTACCGGACCGGAACGTTCGAATATCTCGGCGTCTCGAACCGCCAGCTGTACGAGGCACTCATGGGGTTCAAGAGGACGCGCGATTATGTTGACCGGTACGAGGAGCACTACTTCAGCTACCCCGAGTCTCGCGACGACTACTTCGACTGGCTTGCTGAGCGGAACCGACTCGACGACGAGTTCTACGACGCCCTCGAACTCGACGACGCCGATAGAAAGTACTGACTGGCAGCAGTTGTCCTACTGGTCCAGCGCAACCCACTCCGTCGGCTGGTCAGGTAATCCCTCCACACGAAGGGCCGTCTCGCCGTTTTCGATGCCGACATGTACCCGTCCATCACAGACGTGCTGAAGCATATGGACCACGGAGTTCTCGTGCATCGTCGGGTCGAGAACGAACACTCCGAGACCGTCTGTTGCCGAGATACGACCACCGACGGTGTGAACGAACCTGGTTATCGTCTTCGGATTCGTGTACAGCAGCAGGATAGACAGGGAGTCGAATACACTCCGGATTCTCCTGTAGCCTCTCTCGGACAGGCCAGCGTGGAGAATCGAGATCGCGATGCTGATACCGGTCAAATCGCCCGTACTGGATACGCTTCGTAATTGCATCTCGGTATCCACATCGACGTCCGCACGACCAGTCGCATCGACGAAGCCAACTGTTTCCGGCGCGATATCCGAGTGCCGAGCACGACACTCGCTGACGAAGTTCCGGCCTGTCGTGTTCGTCGAGACAACGATGGAGCCTTCGTCGTCGCCTCGCCGTTCGAGTGCGAGAGTGTCTGCAACAGTCGAAGTCAGTCGACGTGGTCCGTTGACGAGAAGCACAGTCCCGGGTTCGATAGGCTCGAGCGGGAGGTCCGAAACCCCGTAGTGCTGTTCGGTCACTGGCCCTCTCCCCTGTGGTGTGACTCGTGACCCTGTATAGCATCGTTGTTCATCACGAGCACGTCGACGACCAGTGCAGCGAGCGTTTCTAGATACGCTTTCTCGGCCGCAGAAAACGTTCGACGGCCATCGTCGTACAGGTTCAGTGTGCCGATGACGTACCCCTCTGGTACTTCAATTTTTGCCCCGAGATATGCCACGATACCGCTCGATTGCAGCGTTTCGTCGATGAACCTGGAGTCGCTCCGGATATCTTCGACAGCCATCACCGGGTCGTCGTGGACGAGTGTATGTGTACTCAGCGACGACTGACGCTCCTCCGGCGGTGAAATATCTCCACTTTCTTCGATAATTTGCTGGGTTCGTTCGTCCACGATTGTGAGCGAGACGCCTGCGACATCGAAATGCTCTCTCGCGAGTTGAACGATGTTGTCGAATGCGGACGACGCTCTCTCGCTATCAGTCGTATAGTTGTCGAGAGCCGCCAGCCGCTCGTGCTCGTTTTTTGGCACCGGATACGGCACCTGTCCTACTTCAGTATCCGCTTCTTCGATGAGAGCAACCAGCGTTTGTAGCGAATCGGAGAACTCCTTTGGGACGAACTCTACAACTGTCTCCTCGAAGGACTCCGTCTCGATATCTTCCGTCTCCGCAAAGAGAAAACAATCCGTCTCGGGATACTGCTCGCGAACGAGCGCCACCAGTTCCATGCCCTTCTGCCCACCGAGTTGATATCGTGTAATGACTGTATCAACTGTCTGCTCAGCGAGCATATCAGCTGCCGCCTGATAGGAATCTACGGCAAGGATATTTGCATCCGGTAGCGCCCTCGCGAGCGCGCCAACTGTCTCCACTCTCTCGCTCTCAGTTGGGTCGACCAGCAGAACCGTCGTCTCCGTCATATCTCTGCTATCTCTGGCCAAATACAACAGCGTTTTGTTGTGGGTACCTCTCATTCCAACGTTTTGCTGTGAGTATCTCGTACTCACCTGGCTCTACATGAGTCCCGCTGTGCTGAGCAATGCGAACAGCAAAAGCACCGCCGTAAGAACTGCACCAGCGACCAGCGGTTTGTTCTCCATCGCCTTCTCGTGAAAGGGCATCTCCCCGTACTCCTCCCGGAACGCTTCCAGGTTCTCTTCGTCGTAGAAGTACTTCGTACTGAGGAAAAACCGCCCGGTAACAGCACAACCGGTACAGACTGGGTCGCCCACGACTCGCTCTGTTTTGGTGTGGTCAGTACAGTTGATGCTTCCGCAGTTTTCACAGAACGTGTACGTCGAGTCCTCAGCGTCACCGCACTGCACGCAGCGATGGATGCCGTCCTCGGTCGTCTCCCGCGACGGCCCGGCGGCATAGTACTCATAGGGGTAGTCGTACTGCCCGAGCGAGGTGACTGCTCGAATCCGAGGGAGATAGACTGGCGTAATCGACTGGATAGAGATGTCCGAGAGGTTCGGCTCGCACTCCTTGGTGTACGTGACGTTGTTGTCTCCCGTGTACGAGACGGTGGTGGTGTGGCGGCGCTGGAGCCGACCGACGGCCCAGTCCTTGTACTCGGTCTCCGTCTGTCCGAATCGGTGGACTGTGCTGTCGTCGAAGGTGTCCCCGAGACTGTCTTCGTCGATCCTGGTCGTCTGCTGCCAGCTGGAGACGACGAGTCGCTCGACGGAAGGGTCCAGCGGCATCGGCCCACCGCGTTCGGCACGGGCGACGAACTGTTCGCGGGTGTCGACCCGGTGGATGACGCCGACGCTGGTCTCGAACACGGCGTTGACTTCCCCACGGACCCGGACGATGGGGACGAACTCTGCTGACAGTCGGGGTCGTGGCACCGACCGCACATCCAGGTTCTCGATATCGCGAAAGGCGTCCCTGACGGGTGCATCCGGTGGCCGCGAGGGGTCAGTCGGTCTGAGGGTATCCTCACAGATGATTTCGATGCGGCCGTTGTAGAGGTCGAGCCCGATTTCGTCGGCAACTGAGCGAAGGTCCCCGCCATCAAGCAGCTCCACTGGATGCGGGTCGTCGTTCTCTTCGAGACTCTCGGCGTACTCTCTGGCGGGGTTCGTGAACCGGCCGGTGGTGGCGACCATCCCGCGTTTCGGGCCGGGAAAATCGTAGGTTGCAACTGCCGAGTGTAGCTTCTGGACCACTGGGCGGCCCACGGTGTCGGTGTGCTTGCACTCGACAACCACGGCACGACGGCTCCCGTCGACGGTCTCCTCCATCACGATATCTCGCCCCTTGTCCGCGACCCGTTTAGCCTGTCTGACGTTCTCATAGCCGAGATTTCTGAACACGTCCTCCATCACGTCTTCGAACTCGAATCCCGAAAGCTCGTCGAGAAGTGTCATGTTCGTTCCCAAATACTGGGAGTGGCGGTGATTTAGTTGTTATCCCATCCGTGAGCATTCAGTCAAATCTGCCAGTACGTGGGGCTGTGCGGTGGCCTCCGTCGGCGCACTTC
>LKMJ01004988.1_pt1 | contig 12519 bp, 8 predicted proteins | sample 643391 | NCBI WGS metagenome assembly LKMJ01 (sample SAMN04112250, study PRJNA286221) | soda lake metagenome | biome: soda lake; feature: Kulunda Steppe; material: water; isolation source: sample PL-Br10 brine of Picturesque Lake | place: Russia: Kulunda steppe | collected 2010-07
CCACGAGCCTGTCTGGCTACGTCCAGATCGATGAAGTCCCGCAGTCGTGTGCGGTCCTCGTAGACGAAATGTTCCATCCCGACCTCGTAGTTCTCTTTCGATTTGTCGAGATACCGCTCTAGCTGCTGGCCAGCACCGGGTTCGTACCCCTCGAAAATCTCTTTGGTCCGATCGAGGTCGGCCGTGATATCGACCTGATCACCATCCTTGAAGAAGATGCGGTAGTGGGGGTCGAGATGAGTCAGTCCATAGTAGTCGGTCGGGTTCCGATCGAATTCGGCGAAAAAGCGCTCGAAGACATCGGGCATCAGATACCACGAGGGACCCATATCGAACCGGAAGCCGTCCCGTTCGAGACGGCTCGCTCTGCCGCCTAACTGCTCGTTTTTTTCGATGACGCGTACGTCGGCACCTGCATCGGCGAGATAACAGGCCGTCGAGAGCCCGCCCACACCGGCTCCGATCACGACGACCGACTCTCCGGCCAGTGATTCCATACTCTCTCTGAAGACCGGACTGGGTTTAAACGACGTGATACCAGAAGGTCTCGTCATCGAAACTATCGACCGCGTGACACCGATCGAGCCCACGACGCTCCGTTCGGTTCCTGCTTTGCCGGGAGACGGGCGTTTCTGTGGGTCGCCGTCGTCCCCCCGATATGAAGAACCGAACTGCCGTCATCACTGGCGGAACCCGTGGAATCGGACGTGCCGTCGCCGAGGCGTTTGCGAGCGAGGGCGCAGCCGTCACGATCGGTGCCCGAGATGCCGAGGCGATCGACGACACCGTGAGCACCCTCGACTCGATCGACGACAGTGGGCCGATCGCGGGAGTTCGAACGGATGTCCGTGACGAACTCGATGTCGAACGGCTCGCAGAGACGGCCTCCCGAACCGGCGAGAGTGGCGGGATCGACATCGTCGTCGCGGCAGCGGGTATCTACCGCGGTCCGCCGGGTGAGACGCCAACCGACGAGGAGTCGTATACTGCTTTTGACGACCACTGGCGGACGAACGCACGGGGCGTTTTCGCGACGATCCGCGAATCACTGCCCCATCTGAACGACGGGGCTCGCGTTCTCGTCCCCACGGGTCGGGTTGCTCGCGATCCGAAACCGGGCTACGGCTCGTATGCAATCTCGAAAGCCACTGCCGAGGCGATCGTCCGAGGAGTCGCCGCCGACACCGAGTACACCGTCGGCTGTCTGGACCCCGGACAGGTCGCGACCGAACTCTCCGGCGGGACGGGCCGCGACCCCGACTCCGTCGCAGCGATGTTCGTCTGGGCGGCGACTGAGGCCGATCGGGACACACTCGATGGTGAGGTACTGGGACTCAGAGAGTGGAAGCAAGCAACGCGGTAAGTTGCGTGTGTCCGACATCTCAAAGGCGCCCAGCCAGCCGGCCAGTTGCCGATCGGACTGACTGAGTAACGGCTGCCGGATGTGGTGCACCGAGGCGGTAGCGAAGTCGATCGTGGCGTTTGAACGGCTCGAAGACCGCTGGCTCGGAAAGTTCCCAGATCCGTGCCCGCGGGCCCTGTAGCCCGTGTCGATCGCAGATAGCGTTTGCCACGCGTCGGCCGGCTTCGTCGGCGGACTCCATCGATGCCAGATCGGAGTTGGTTCGAACGTACTCGCTTGCGATCGTCAGATTCGAAACGGCAACGTCAGCCGGTGGCCGGTTTCGAAGCGAGCCGACGGTGTTGATCAACAGTGGTGAGTGGTTTTCGACGCGGTCACCAGCTGGGGTCGCCTGTTCAGGATCGATTTCGACGATCGACGGATCGAGGAACCAGTCGACGAGGATGTCGTCAGTCAGCCGCGTTTCGGGACCGTTCAGGTGTTGTTTTAATTGTTCCCAGATCTCTGTAGCAATTTCTTCGCGCGTGCATGCTCTGGCTGGTTTGTTGTATACGACCCCCGGCGTTTCCCAGTCGGAGGCGATCACCGAGAGGACACCCTCGACTGGGTCGGGGCCGCGTTCGGTAACGTCGTGGTCGCGCCAGAACTGCCGCTGAGAAATAGAGGTGAGCGCCCACGGCGCATCGGCGTAGACCTGGTGGCCGCGGGTCAGCCTGACGTCCTCGGAGAGATAAAACTGGATGCCGTTCATCCACGCCGTATCCAGCCGCTCGATCCGGCCCAGTTCCGGTGCGACACGAGCCATCTCAGGTGTCACGAACTGCGGGGCGACATCGACCGGGACGGCGAGGACGTACTCGTCGGCGGTGAGTGTCGTGCCATCTGCCAGTTCGACGCCGGTGACCCGATGGCCGTCAAACGCGAGGTTGCGCGCAGGCGTCCCCGGTTTGAGCTCGACACCACTGGAGTCTAAAAACTCGATCCAGGGATCGATCCACGCTTCGCTCGTGGGGCCAGCGAGGACTCGCTCGGCCGATCGGTTCGGATCGAGTTGGCCAAACAGCAACTGGAGGTAGATCGTCCCGATGGTGCGGGCACTGCCGACCTGTGGTCGAAGCGCGACGAGCGACTGAGTGGCATACGCGAGGCGATCGCGAAACTCCTGTGAGCGCCCATCGGCATCGATAAACTCCCACCACGAGATTTCGTCTAACTGTTCCTCACGGCGCAGGTCACAGGCGGTCAGTAGGTACAACAGCCGCTCGAGTAAGAACTGAACGTCACGTGCGGGCAGGTCTTTGGCGAACGCCGGGCGAAGCGCTTCGAGCCAGCCCCGGACGGAGTCCGGCGTCGTCGTTTCGGCGATCCAGCCGGGACCGTCCGCACTCGCGATAAGCGTCGCCTCGGTTTCGACGAGTCGATCGGCTACAGTGCCGTTCCCCGCGGGTATCTGGGACATCGTGTCGACAACGTGTCGGTAGAACGCAGGGAAAAATCTGAACCCGTGTTCTCCGTGCAGTGACGATGGATCGTTCGTCACCGGAATCGATCGAGCTTTCCCCCCGAACCGATCGTTTGCTTCGAGTACGGTCACGTCCAGGTCGTGATCGAGGAGATGGTGTGTCGCTGAAAGCCCGCCGATCCCACCGCCGATGACGACAACGTCGGTCATGCTATTCACTGAGGACCCAACCAAAGTAATTGATACACCTAACCAGTGGGGCGGTCGCCACCAGCTACACTAGCCACTGAAAATCACTGCACACCCGATCGCCTGAGGGAAGCGCGGTTCGGAGGGAGTGTATCGAGCGAGAACCGAGGGAAGCGCGGTTCGGAGGGAGTGCATCGAGCGAGAACCGAGAGAAGCGCGGATTGTGCGATCAGTGTGTACATCGGTTCAGTTGGTACGATAATCAAAGAGTGTACATCGCCGATCGGCTGGTCCCTGTCTGCAGTTGCTACCTCGAAATTATCTTGGAGATTAACACAATGTATTTATCCTTGGAAACTGTAACAAAGCTCCCGAAGTGGTTTGCTAGCGCTGTTCGGCGGTTGGTTACAGCACCTACATCAGTTAGCGTTCATGTTGATTCATAGTTAATTATCGATCCGGATAGAATTATCAGAAGTGGTAATGAACGGATGAGCTTTTTGAGTGATGGCTCAGAGATTAGGGTCAATGGCTATTGACGAGGCCGATCAATCGGATGCCGGGCAATTTTCTGGGGGCGAGGCCTCTGAACCAGCGTCAGATGGTCAGGAGCCTGACAGCAAAACGGTAGATAACGGTGCTCGCCTCGGTGAGTATACGTGGGCAGATTTCATGGTAGAGTATGGGTACGGTGATGACGTTTCAACGCTGTATCCCGACGACCAGCCAAGGACTGACGATCAGCTCGGACTCGATACCGAAGCTGCTGGACCCGCAGTCCCGAGCGGCGACGACTGGGACCGAGTCGAGTTCGATCCTGAGACGTATCTCGGATTCAACCCAGACTGGCTCGAATCACTCATCGCCGACCCAGCAAAGCCGAACGCTGAACGGCTCTGGGATGCCTTTTTGGAGTACGTCGATCCAGAGACGACCCCCGTTACAAAAGGTGTCTATACGTGGGAACACTACAAATGGGAGTACTACTATGAGAGCGACGGCAGCCGTCCCCGCGATGGGAGTGGCGAGATTATTCCTCACGACAAACAGGATGCACTCGGCCTAGATTCTGACGAGACGATCGAACAGCAACTCTCGTTTGCGGACAACATCGCGATGGAACTCGACGATGTCATCGACGAACGGACGGTCAACGTTCAAGAGGAGTTAGACGAAGACGAGTTCTTTTCGACGACGGCAGGTAACACAACCGTCACCAACCGCTACGATCTGGAGAAAGCGGTTCCTTTTAAAAAGAAGACGCACTTCAGAGAGGTCGAACGCTACTGGGTCAACAAACCCTACGCCTTCGTCATCATCTTCCATTCGGAGAAAGAAAACGAAAAGAAATACTACATGATCGAGCCGTACCAGAACGAAATCGAGATGGAACTCAGCGAGTTCCTCTCGAAGAAACTCAGGACGGCTATCAAATACTCTGAAGATAGTATCAAACAGCGAACAACAGAAGAGGGACGCCGAAACGTCATCGAAAGGGAGGCACGACGGCTCCTCAAACGGTACGATCTGTTCGAAAAACCGCCTGAGACATCGAAATCCACATCTGGATCGGCATCCGAAGATGGTGGCATCATCCAAACGCTTCGATCGATACTCGATGATGACGACGAGGCCGAATCCAGCGACACAGAGTCAGAAGAATCACCTGAGGCCGAATCTACCGGCACGGAGTCGGAAGAACTAGCCGAGCCGAATCAACTCCACGGCATCAAAGTGCGACCGGAGCCGGCTATTCTCGCCGACGATCCGGATACACTCAACGAGTATCAGGTCGAGAAACTGCTTTACTCGCTCAAGCGGAATTTCATCGGGTACGAACGCATAGACGGCATCAAACACGATATCAATGTCGAGGACATTTCGTGTAACGGGTACAATTCACCCGTCTTCGTCTATCACTCCGAGTACGAACAGATCATTTCGAATATTTATCACGGCAAGGAGGAACTCGACGATTTCGTCGTCAAACTCGCCCAGCGATCGGGCAAAGGCATCAGTAAACGGCTCCCACAGGTCGACGCAACGCTTCCCGACGGGTCGCGTTCACAGCTGACACTCGGTGCGGAGGTCTCCGACCACGGAACCAACTACACCATCCGGCAGTTCAAAGACGTTCCGTTTACTCCGGTCGATCTGATCAACTGGAATACGTTCAGCCTCGATGAGATGGCGTTTCTCTGGCTGGCGATCGAGAATCACAAAAGTCTGATTTTCGCGGGTGGTACGGCATCCGGAAAGACGACGAGTCTGAACGCAATTTCGCTTTTCATCCCGAGCAGTACAAAAATCGTCTCGATCGAGGACACGCGGGAGGTCGAACTCCCACAGCGAAACTGGATCGCAAGCGTTACTCGACCGTCGTTTTCCGACGACGAGCAGGGTGATGTCGACGAGTTCGACCTGCTCGAAGCCGCACTCCGTCAACGGCCGGATTACATCGTGATGGGTGAGATCCGTGGTGAGGAGGGCCGAACGCTGTTCCAGGTTATGTCGACCGGTCACACCACCTACACCACGTTCCACGCAGACTCGGTCGACGAGGTGCTCAAGCGGTTTACGACCGATCCAATCAACGTCTCGAAGACGATGTTCACCGCACTGGATCTGGTCTCGATCCAGACCCAGACCCGTGTCCAGGGTAACAAGGTTCGACGGAACAAATCGCTCACAGAGATTAACCACTACGACGCCGAACACGACGAAATCAACGTTCAGGACGTCTACCAGTGGCAAGCCGAAACCGACGAGTACCTCAAAATGGGGGACTCGAACACGCTCCAGGAGATCCAGTTCGATCGCGGATGGAACAGGGAAAAACTCGAAGAGGAACTGTTCAAGCGAGAGGTGATCCTCGCGTACCTGATCAAAAACGGACTGAACACGTACGCAGAGGTCGCTGCGACGGTACAGGCGTTCATCAACGATGCAGACACGATCTTTACGCTCATCGCAAACGGCCAACTCGAAGAGAGTCTCGACGACCTCCGAGAGATGGAGAGCGTGATTATCGACGTCGATCAGGAAAAAGAAGAGCTCGTCCCTCGCCCGGATGCGACCGACGAGACGTACAACCTCTCGATGGACATTCTCGAACGCGCAGAAGAGTCGCTGTTCGAAGAGTACCGCGGGAAATCCCCCAGCGGGCTTGCCGAGACACTCGGTGATATCGAGGAAGAAGAGACGATCGAAGTCGATCGAGCACAGACAGACGAGTTCGACTTCGAAGGAACGATCGATGGAACCGTCAGCGAGGACGAGTGGGAGCTTGGCGACGGTGCAACGACGTTCGGCAACGAATCAGCAACCGAGGAACCGGCGTGGCTTGATGACGATACCGGGTTCGATATCGGTGGAACTGAGGCGACAGCCGAGGCCAACACCGCAACCGAAACACAACCAACGGCTGAAGCCAACACCGCAACCGAAACACAGCCGACGGCTGAGGCCGACGCTGCAGCCGAAACACCGTCCGAGGCCACGACTGGAACAACGGATCTTCCAGCAGCACAGGATACGTCGTCGGACAGTGAGTCAGCTGCGACTGAAACTGAGTCGGCTGCCACCACTGAGACATCCGAAGCCGCCACCCAGAACGCTGAGACAGCGTCTGAAGAGCTGGAACTGTTCTCTTCCAATGATAGCAGCGATAGTGACGACGGTGGTCTCGATGGGCTGTTTAGCAACATGGGGAAAACGCTCGATAAGATGGAACGCGAATCCGCAGCGGAACCCGAAACACAGCCCGAAGAAACCGGTGCACAACCCGATACCTCCGGCTTCGATGCGATGTTCCCGGACGACGACCTCGGATCGATTTTCGATCCCGACGCGGACGATACAGACGAACAGGAGACAGAGACACTAGCTGAACAGGATTCAAACACCAAACTCGAAACGATCGAATCAACGGAAACAGCGATCGATACCACGACAGACGACGCTGACAACGACACGCCGGTGCCAACAGAGACGGCCGACAGCACGACCGAATCCACCACAGACGACTCGAAGCCAGCCGGTTCCGACTCCGAAACTGATGACCGATCGACGCTCGAAGACGACGAGCCATCAACTGCGGACGAGGAACCGCCAACGATCGATCTTGGAACAGAGCCGGATGAGCAACAGACAGACGAGGTGGAGTCGGCTGACGATCCGTTCGAACCACACGCAACCGGAGGAGACGACGACTCCAAGACTGAGTCAGCAGACGACTCGGACGACGACCCGTCCGGTGGAGACGTGAATACCGCTCCAGCTGACGAGCCATCGACTGTGGACGAGGAACCACCAACGATCGATCTTGGAACAGAGCCGGATGAACAACAGACAGACGAGGTGGAGTCGACCGACGATCCGTTCGAGCCACACGCAACCGGAGGAGACGACGACTCCACGACTGAATCAGCAGACGACCCGGACGACGACCCGTCCGGTGGAGACGTGAATACCGCTCCAGCTGACGAGCCATCGACTGAGGAGACGACACCACCGACGATCGACCTTGGGACGGAGCCGGATGAGCAACAGACAGACGAGGTGGAGTCGACCGATGATCCGTTCGAGCCGGCAGCAACCGAGCATACTGGAGACACAGATACAGCCGATGAACCTGGCGACGGTCCGTCGTCAACGGACGACGAGCCGAAAGACGTGAACACGGCTACAGATGATGAAACAGACGCTGGCGAGCCAACACCGCCGACGATCGATCTCGGAGAAGACCCGGCGGAAGCCGATGCCCCATCTCAGGACGAGTCTGGCGGGACTGAAACCGACACTGAGCGTGATACAGCGACCACCGATGACGATGACGAATCGATATTCGGTGACGAGTCTGGCGGGACGAAAGCCGACACCGGGCGTGATACAGCGACCACCGATGACGATGACGAGTCCATATTCGGTGACGAGTCTGGTGGGATCTTTAGCGACGACGCGGACGAAAACGACGATGGTGAGCCCCTGTTCAGCGAGACAGGTGATGAGTCTCCGTTTGGTGACGCTGAAGACGAGGATTCGCCACCAGACGAGGACTCGATTTTCGGATCCGATGATGAAGACGAACAGAACGGGATATTCAGTGACAGCGACGAGGAACGTGACACATGAGTCTCCAAACTGACGACAGAAGCGGGGCCACCGTTTCGAGTAGCTCGGACGTTCTCGGAGACACGTTCTATCCGTTATACCAGTTGGTATTTAGCGAGGACAACCAGTACGTTGCCGACCTCGATCGAAAGCTTTCACAGGCTCGGATGACCGACACGGTCGAGCTCTATCTGTCCCGTGCACTGGGAATTGGGCTCATGGCCGGAATCGGACTGTGGTTGGTCGGCATGGTGCTCGGATACGGGCTCTTTGCGCTCAATATCATCCAAGACGACGTACTGATCGGCATTCCAGCCGACGGCACCTTGCTGACGATTCTGGAGACACTCCGGGTGCCGGCGCTGATACTGGTCACCGGGCTCGTGTTCGGAGCGATCGGCTTCGGGATCGGCTTCGGATCGCTGGTTGCAATTCCGTACTCGCGTGCGTCCGCTCGGAAGCGCAAAATCAATATGTTGCTCACCGACTCCGTCTCGTTTATGTACGCGCTGTCGGTCGGTGGTCTCAATCAACTCGAGATCATCGAAGCGATGGCCGAGGCAGATGATACGTACGACGAGGTTGCAAAGGAGTTCCAGAGTATCGTCAAGGAGACGGAGTACTTCGACGTTGACTACCGAACTGCCATTCGAAAGCAGGCACTCGAAACCCCGAGTGACGAACTCTCGCAGTTTTTGACCGACATGCTTTCGATCGTTAACAGTGGCGGTGATATTAAAAGCTTCCTAGAAGATAAGAAAGAAAAGCATATGCGGACTGCAAAACAGCAACAGGAGCTCACCCTCGAAACGCTGGAGCTGTTCGGGGAGATGTATATGACGCTCTCGCTGTTCCCACTGCTGTTGATCATCATCATGGTCGTCATGCAGATGATTCCCGGTGCCAGCGTGACAAACGAAATGCTGTATATGACCGTCTACGGCTTGATTCCACTGACCGGGATCGGATTCCTCGTTCTCGTCTCGACGGTCAAAGAGGATGAGATCGGTGATGGGTACCTGTCGCTTGGTGATGGCGACGAACGAGTCGAGACCGACACCGGTAGCGGGTTGCTCGATCTCGGACTCGTTGAGCGGTTCACCGGCGAGTACAGTGTCTTCGATCGGATCAAAGACCGCGAGGGAACCCACGAGACGATCAACGTACTGCGACGACCCCATATTTTCTTCCGGGATAACCCGCTGTTGACACTGCTGTTGACGGTGCCTGCCGCAGTCGTGGTCGTCGCAACAGCAATGTTTCAGGGCTCTGCTCCCATGTCATTCAGTGAGATGATCGACAACCCTGTCTGGGGAACGGTCATCTACCTCTACATCCCACTATACATCATTGCGGTCCCGCTTTCGATCTTCAGAGAGTGGAACGTTCGACACCGAAACGCTGTCGTCAGCAAACTCTCCGAGGACCTCCGGAAGCTTTCGAGTGCAAACGATACCGGTCTTACACTGCTTGAGTCGTTCAAGTCGGTGTCTGAAACCACGAAAGGCAAACTGGCTACGGAGTTCGAGGTGATGCACACGAAGGTCAACTACGGGATGAACCTGAAACAGGCGCTCGTCGAGTTTAACAACAAGTACCACATCCCACGGTTGGCTCGGACGACTCGACTGATCACGGAGGCACAAGAGGCCTCGAATCAGATCTCTGCTGTCCTGCGGACGGCAGCACAGGGGAGTGAAAACCACGATGACATCGAGCGAGAACGCAAATCGCGAACCCGGATGCAGGTCGTCATCATCATTATGACGTTCTTGACCGTCCTCGCTGTCATCGCAATCTTGCAGACGCAGTTCATCGAGACCGTCTCCGAAATCGAGACTGGCGATGCAGATGCTGGTGATGCTGGCGCTGGTGGCGTCGCTGACGCGAACCCCGCAGACAACATCGACGTCGACCTCCTGTCGATGCTGTTCTTCCACGCGATCTCACTTCAGGCGGTCATCTCCGGGTTCATCGCCGGCTACATCCGGGATGCGGACCTGCTGAGCGGACTGAAATACTCGATCGTCCTCGCGACGATCGCTCTCGTCGGCTGGGTGTTGGTCACATAATATGGCGCAACTATCCCCTCCAGATCGTCCACGAACGGCTACAGAGCGCGGACAGACGACACAGGACTTTGCCACCGGGATCGGCATCTTCCTGCTGACGATCGCCGTCGTCTTCCTCACGATCGGGACGCTCGGTACCCCCTTCGAATCCGGTATCGGCGGGGCCGAAACCGCCCAGGCCGATCGGATCGCCGATCGGATCGTCGAGCAATCGAGTGAGTCTGGATCGAACGAACTCACGGAAAGCGAGTATCAATCGGATTTTGCCCAAGATCCGCAGACGTTGACCGAGAGCCTTGGACTCCGAGCAAGCAGTGACGATGATCTCACGTTCGATCGGGTCAACATCACCGTCACAGCAATTGAGGGCGATCGGGATCAGATCAGTGATGATCTGAACGGCGGCCACACGTACGACGGCCAGACGGCAGCGAGTTCCTCGCGGATCGTGACGATCGACGACGAAGACGAGTGCAACGGAGAAAATGCCTGCCGACTTACTGTGAGGGTCTGGTGATAGCATGACTGACAGAGGACAAGCGTTTACCCTCGAAGGGTTCGTCGGATCGATACTCCTGTTACTTGCTGTCTTGCTCGCCTTACAGGCGATCGTCATCACGCCAACGACTGGCGGACTCGCCGATCGGACGACACAGGCACAGCTCCAACAGGAGGCCAAAGACACACTGCTGGTTGCGAGTGAAGACGGCGAACTCTCGGAGGTGATGAGAAACTGGGTCGAAGAAGAGGAAGGAGAGGAAGAAGAAGACGATGACTTGCCGCCCCGCTTCGATAACACCGACGCACCCCCGAGTCCAGATCAGGAGGAACTAACGTATACACCGGGTGCGTTCGCCGAGGAGGCTGAACGGAATAACCAGAAATTCGGTCAGGTGCTGGAGGATCGGTTCGAAGACGACGGCTGGAACTACAACGTCGAACTCGTCTACCACGACTACGAGGAGGACACCCACAACAGCACAGACATGGTGTATCAGGGATCGGCACCATCCGATTCGTTCACAGCCAGCCAGAAAGTGACGCTGTACGAAAGCGATACGATAGAAGATGACGACGATACAGAACTCAGAGAAGCACACGAGAGCGACGAGCTTCAGTATCCGATCGCTCCGGGAACGAGCGATGACGATACTGAAGTGTACAACGTCGTGGAGGTGCGGTTGACACTATGGTAACCGACAGAGTAACAACCGATCGCGATCGGGGCCAACTCATCCTGATCGGCGCGATCACGCTCGCACTGCTCATCATCTCGATCGTTATCGTGTTCAACGGCGTGTTGTTCACGGAGACGCTGTCTACCGGGGCGACGAGCCAGAGTTCGAGCGACGCGGGGACGACCGAAGCCGAAATCACGCAGGGGCTCGCCTGTCTCCAAGAGAACGATGGTGACGCGGACGATGTGGATGAGTTCACTGATCTGTATACGGAAGCGACGACGAATCAGCAACCAGTAGTAACGGATATCGATGTAACCCTCGATGAATTGAGTCCGATCGTAATCACCGACGTGACGATCACGTATGATTCAAACGACATGAGTTATTCGAACACGATAACCACTATCAGCAGCGCTGACTGCCCACAATGAGACGACAACACCCACCCACAGACCCCAGCTCCGATCGCGGCCTCTCGGTTGCGGTCACCCACGTATTAGCGATCGGTGTGACGACAATCCTGATCACTGTGCTGTTGGTCGGAGCCAGTTCAGCACTCGATTTAGAGACCGATCGCAGCACCGATCGATCGCTGGAGACGGTCGGTGAACGGCTCGCTGGTGAGATTGCAAACGCCGATGCGATCGGGTCGAATCTCGAGGATGGGGACGATTACGTTACACTCATCAGTGACCAACCGCGATCGGTCGCTGGCTCTGGCTATACGGTCGCGTTGATTGAGGCCGATGAGTGTGACGACCAGCCGTTGCTCACCGACGGCAGTGACTGTCTCCAGTTGACTGCTTCCGGTGGCAACGTCGAGGTGTTCGTCCCGCTGAAAATCGACGCAGAGATCGGTGATTCGGACTCGGCCGCTGGCGGACTGATCGCGATCGAATACGAATACGTCGAGGGCGACGACGATCAAATCACGATCGAGAACAGAAACTAACGATGAGACGAACTCCACTGCGACAGACGACTGGCGACCCAACAGACGGAGAGCGTGCTGTCTCGGAGGTTCTCGCGTTCACGCTCGTCTTTGGGATTATCCTCACGTCGGTGGCGTTGTTGTTCGGCTTTGGCTTTCAGGCAGTCGGCGACGTCCAGGAACTCGAACAGACCAACAATGCAGAACGA
>LKMJ01004989.1_pt1 | contig 12517 bp, 14 predicted proteins | sample 643391 | NCBI WGS metagenome assembly LKMJ01 (sample SAMN04112250, study PRJNA286221) | soda lake metagenome | biome: soda lake; feature: Kulunda Steppe; material: water; isolation source: sample PL-Br10 brine of Picturesque Lake | place: Russia: Kulunda steppe | collected 2010-07
ACCGCAAAAGACACATTGTGCCGATTAGCCCGGCACAGTCTGACTAAACCTCTTAGCCCGGCCATTCCGCCACGAGAAGAAGAGCCCCGGCTAGTGGCCGCACCCAGCGAGATCAAAATGCGATTCATAATCTCGCCATCTCGGCTTTGTGAGGCCAATGTGGCGATACGATAGCGTTTTACTAAGTGAATCAGGGCAAGCTCATTGCCATGCCAGTGGGCGATTACAACGGGTTGAGGGTTTTCAATTTCTTCAAGAAATGGCGGTTGCTCATCGAGCTCAACCCGCCAGGTGGCGCTGAGTAAGCGATAAATCCAGTAGCCCAGGCGGGAGAGCAGAGCCGTTTTAAAACGTTTCATTGGCGTTTATTCAGTGGGCTGAAAATCAGGCGGCGGCGCTGAACCTTCCCCAAAAAAGAAATTTTCCATTTCTTGTTCTAAAAAACTACGGGCCTTGGGGTCCATGGGTGAAAGCCGATACTCATTAATCAGCATGGTTTGATGGCCTAGCCACATTTTCCAGCCTTCCTGACTAACGTTGGCCAAAATTCTTTCGCCCAGTTCACCTGGGTATGGTTGGCGCTTGAGCTTTTGCCCCTCTTGGCCCAGTTTTACGCAAAATACGGTATCGCTCATTGGCTCTGCTCCCATTGTGTCAGTATTCGCTGGATTGGTGCTGGCAGGCCCCACGCGGTTTTTCTCTCGGGCACGTACCAGTCATATTCCGCATCTGCCATTGTATGACATTCAGTTACTCTAGCTGCCAGCGGTTTAATGGTAAGGCGGAAATGGGTGAATTCATGCGATAGGGTTGGCGCCTGCTGAGGGGTGGTGATTGTTAACCCTAGCTTTTCGCGCGCCCATGCAACTGGATTAATTGCCCCTTCAACCTCGGGCAGTGACCATAACCCGCCCCAGATGCCGGTGGGTGGGCGGCGAACCAGCAATAACCGTTGATCACGCTCTAGCATGAGCAGGTTAACTTCACGCTCTGGTTTAACGCGCGGTGCTCGGCGCTCGGGGTAGGCGGTGGGGTTGCCGGTGCGTAATGCGAGGCAGTCTTCGTTTAACGGACACCGCTCACAGTTCGGCTGACGCGTGCAAACCGTTGCGCCCAAGTCCATCATGGCCTGATTAAAAGCCCCTGGTCGTGTTGTTGATAAGTGCTGCTCGCTTAATTGCCAAAGCTCAGCCGCCACGGCACTGCGCCCGGGCCAGCCGGCTACTGCATGAAAGCGCGCCAGCACTCGCTTTACATTGCCATCCAAAATGGGCGCAGGTTGGTTACCGGCCAGCGAAACAATTGCACCGGCGGTAGATCGCCCAATGCCAGGGAGTGCTATCAGCGCCTCTGCGGTTGTGGGCAATGTACCGTTATGCTGATCAGCAATGATTTGGGCTGCGGCATGCAGATTGCGCGCGCGAGCGTAATAGCCAAGCCCTGCCCAATGCGCGAGCACCGTATCAATGTTGGCCTGCGCCAATTGCTCAACGTTCGGGAATTCCGCCATGAAGCGGTTAAAATAGGGAATAACAGTTGTGACCTGCGTTTGTTGCAGCATCACCTCAGAAACCCACACGCGATAGGGTGTTGCAGGGCGTTGCCACGGCAGATCATGCCGGCCATGTTGATCAAACCAATTAAGGACGCGTTCGGTAAGCGGCTTTTCCATGGAGCATACGGTGAACGAATCAGGCATCAGAGGCAATTTGAGATCTATTTTTCGATGCCTGTCCCTATTAATTTGGCTCAGCTCTGGGGCTGCGCAAGCCAATTCCATTCAAGTGGCGGTGGCTAGCAACTTTTTGGTGCCGTTAAAAGAGATTGCCGCGGCCTTTCAATCTGAGCATCAAATTGAGGTGCGGATTAGCCCAGGAGCCACAGGAAAGCACTATGCGCAAATTGTGAACGGCGCACCGTTTGATGTGTTTTTGGCGGCCGATCAGGCACGCCCACAGCGATTAGTTGATGAGGGGTTAGCGGTAGCAGATTCGTTACAGACCTACGCGCAAGGTCGGCTGGTGTTGTGGGTTAGGCCAGGTCAGACACTGCCAGAAGATGGGCTGGCAGGGCTCGATTCGGCCGCTGTTAGGCGTTTTGGGATTGCTAATCCGCGCACAGCCCCGTATGGAGCAGCGGCGCAACAAGCGCTGGCGATGGCTGGGTTGGATGAGGTGTTAGCTGATCGGTTGGTGTATGCGGAAAATGTCACCCAAGTGCTCCAGTTTTTGGCGACCGGCAATATAACGCACGCGCTGGTGGCCGCCTCACATACCGCAATAGCAGGCCAACCAGAAGGAGAATGGATATTAGTGCCGGAGGATTGGCATGATCCTATTCGTCAGGATGCCGTGTTGTTGCAGCGGGCGGCGGATAATCCAGCTGCTTTTAAGTTTTTGACCTTTCTTAAAGGAGATACCGCTGCCCGGATTTTGGCGCGTTATGGTTATGACGATGTGGAGTAATCGTTCATGATGAGCGGTCCGGTTTGGCTGAGCGTGCAACTAGCAGTGGTTACCGTCGTTGTGCTGCTGGTGCTTGGCACCCCGCTCGCCTGGTGGTTGGCAATCAGTAAAAGCCGTTGGCGCAGCTCGGTAGATGCCATTGTGGCACTGCCTTTAGTGCTGCCGCCCACCGTGCTCGGTTTTTACATGCTCATTTTGCTGGGGCCCGAAGGGGCAGTGGGTGGCCCTTGGTTTAATTTAACCGGTAACACGCTGACTTTTAGTTTTACCGGGCTTGTCATTACTTCAGTTCTCTATTCACTGCCTTTTGTGGTGCAACCGCTGCGTGATGCGTTTCGGTCGGTCGGTTCCGGGCCCATGGAGGCGGCCGCCATGCTGGGCGCAAGGCCGATTGACGCCTTTTTTACCGTTGCTTGTCCACTGGCCGCGCGCGGGTTTTTAACGGCGATTGTGTTGGGTTTTGCCCATACGCTGGGTGAGTTTGGCGCGGTATTGATGGTGGGCGGTAGTATTCCCGGCGAAACGCGTGTGGTTGCGATTGCAATTTATGAGCATGTGGAAGTGCTTAATTATGCCGCGGCGCATCAGCTATCTGCAGGTTTGCTGATTTTCTCTTTTATTGTGTTGCTGCTGGTGTACTCAGTTAACCGGCGCGGCCGAGGGGCAAGCATCGGATGAGTCAGCCGCGCCTTGAGTTTGATGTTTGTCTTGAACGCCCTGGATTTACCTTAAGTATGGCCGGTCAGTCTCGGCCGGGTATTACGGCCGTTTTTGGCACCTCAGGGTGTGGCAAAACAACATTTTTACGCTGCATTGCGGGTTTGGAGCCCAACTGCCGCGGGCGGGTTCGTCTCGGTGATGAAGTCTGGCTGGATGATTACCATGCAAGACCGGCCTATCAGCGCAATGTTGGGCTTGTGTTTCAGGATGCGCGGCTATTTGCGCACTTAACGGTGGCGGGTAACTTGGCCTATGCGCTGCGACGGCGTCAGCGTGAAGGGCCAGCGCTTGAAGAGGTGATTGATACCTTGGGTATTGGGCATCTTCAGCAGAGTTTGCCTTCAATGCTATCGGGCGGTGAGGCGCAGCGGGTGGCATTGGCACGAGCACTGGTGGCGGGTCCATCGTTGCTGCTGTTGGATGAACCGTTGGCAGCGCTGGATTATGGCCGCCGGCGCCGAATCATGGCATTGATTAGCGAAATTCCAGAGCGTTTTGGTATTTCGGTCTTTTACGTCACCCATGCGCGCCAGGAAGTCTTGGAGCTGGCAGACCATTTGATGCTGCTTGATAAAGGCCGTTGTATTCTGCATGAGCGTGTTGATACCGCATTTTCAGCGCCGGCTAATTGGGCTCGGCTTGGCGATTTAGACCCCACCGTAATTTGGGAGGGCTGTGTGCTGGGGCATGATGCGGCTTATTCTTCGCATCAAATCGATACGCCTGGGGGCGTTTTATCGGTGCCAAGCAAACCGATCGCAATCGGCCAATCGGTCAGAATGCGGATTCGCTCGAATGATGTTCGGTTATTACATCAGGTGGCCGGTTTAAACAGACAGGCCAACATGTTGCCGGTTGTGGTTGTGTCAACACAGGAACTATCAGCAGGGATGTTGTTGGTAGAGCTCAAAACTCCGGCAGGCGGGCGGCTGTGGTCAGATATTGATCTGCAAGCGGCAGAGCAATTCGAGTTAAATCAAGGCGCTGAATTACAAGCGCTGATTCGGCCTCAGCTGCTCGGGTTTGCGGCGCGGTAAAAAGGGTTTACGCAAGTGGGCCTAGCGAGGCACAATGCGGCGCTTCTAAGGGGTCATGTTTTTTTGGGAGGGCTGATGGGGGCCATCAGGCGAGAGAATTGTCGAGTGGAGTATCGCTGGCGAGAAATCGTGATCACGGGGCCATTATCGGAAGCGCGGGAAGAGGCAAATAAAATCATTCAACGCTTTGCCTGCAGTGCAGTCCCATACCGGCTGGTTAGCACGCAAGATGACCAACTGGTGCTAAAGCCACGCTAATGAAATGGAGCGGCTGACCGGGATCGAACCGGCATCACTGCCTTGGGAGGGCAGCGCTCTACCATTGAGCTACAGCCGCAGGTCAACTCCTAGTATAGGTTAACACCCATGGATAGTCATAATCCCCGGCAGCGGATTATTCGCAGTTTTGTGCGCCGTGAGGGCCGACTAACTGACGGGCAAATTCGTGCGTTAGAGCAGCTCTACCCGCTCTATGGCGTTGAATGGGCAGTCGGCAGCGTTGACTTTGATCGTTTTTTTGCAAAGCCTGCTCCAGTTGTTTTAGATATTGGGTTTGGTGATGGTGAAGCGCTGGCTGCGATGGCAATCGCCCATCCTGAATACAATTACTTGGGGCTTGAGGTTTATCGCGCTGGCACCGGTAAGCTGCTGCGCCGCATTGAAGCAGATGGTATTGGCAACCTCAAAGTGTTGCTTGCAGATGCCACAGAGTTTTTAAAAGCCGGCGTCGCTTCTGGTTCATTGGCGGGAGTTCAACTGTTTTTTCCTGACCCATGGCCTAAAAAACGCCATCATAAACGCCGCATGGTTCAGCCTGAATGGCTGGCAATGGTGGCCGATCGTCTGCAGCCCGGTGGCTTTTTGCACATGGCGACTGACTGGGCCGAATACGCTGACTGGATGCTCGAGTTGACCAATCAAGCACCTGCTTTTGAGAATCCCTATCATGGTTTTGCTCCGCAAGCCGGCGCTCGGCCCTCCTCTCGCTTTGAGCGCCGCGGCCTTCGCAAAGGCCACAAAGTTTTCGACTTGATCCTGTTTCGTCGAGCGGGCACACTTTGATCATTACTTCGGTTCTGATGTTACGGCATCGGATGAAAAGGGAACGCAGTGTAAAGCTGCGGCTGCCCCCGCAACTGTAAGCGGAGAGCGAAGCCCTAATATGCCACTGTCACTTGTTGCGATGGGAAGGTGGGGCCAAGCAAAGACCCGTGAGCCAGGAGACCTGCCGATGTAGTCACCCATTTCCGGTGCGGGGCGCGCCTGGGAAGCGGCACATCGCAGAGGTGACAGTCGCCGGTCTGCGGTGGGCTGTCTTATGAGGCCTTCGTAGACCATTCGTGTCTGTTCAATTTAGGCCTCGATACAATGAAAAAAATGTTTCCAGCCTCAGCATTGGCAATGCTTGCTAGTGCACCCATCAGTGCGTACGCGCAAACCAATCCAACAACTGAGATGAGCCCTGTGATCGTCACAGCGGGTATTTCGCCAGTGGCTGCTGATCAATACGGCCGCTCGCATACGGTGATTACGCGCCGTGAAATTGAAGAGCAGGGGTATTCGAGTGTTCAGGAAGCGCTGACAGCGCGCCCCGGGGTTTCCATTAACGGAACCGGGCCAAATGATCGCCAAATTCGCATTCGTGGTGGCGAAAGTAACCATACCCTCGTGTTAATTGACGGCGTTCGGGCTGCCGCTGGCGATAATGAGTATTTCTTGCGCGGGTTAGATGTCAGTTACGTTGAGCGTATTGAAATCCTGCGTGGCCCACAGTCAGTACCATTTGGCACAGATGCGGCGTCTGGTGTGGTGAATATCATTACTCGTGAGGCCGCAGAGGGCCTTCATGCCGGCGGTTCTTTGGAGATTGGGGAGGGCGATCGGCAAAATGCCTATGTGACATTTGGTGGCGAATCGCATCGGCTTGCCGTGTCGGCATCCAATCTCAATGATCGGGGTTTTGACTTCAGCGGCAGTGATGGCGAGCGCGATAGCACGCGCTGGCAGTCACTAACGACCAAAGGTTCATTCGATCTCTCCTCAACCGCTACCGCCGGTTTTAGTTTTCGCTATGCCGATGCCAGCTATGATTTTGATGACACCGATTTCATGGCAACCCGGGCGCAGGACTATGTGGTTGACAGTACCGAGAATCAAAGAAATCTGACTGAACGTGCCGGGAGTGTTTTTATTGATTTACAGCCTGGGGATGGCGGGGTTAGCCATCGACTTCGGGTTGACCGAACCGCTAATCAAACTGACAACCCATTTGCCTCGGATAGTTCAACTGATGTTTTGAACTATCGTTTTCGGATTGCGCTGGATCAAGCGCAAATTCAATCGAGCGATCAGTTGCTCAGCCTGCTTTTGGAGCGGCGAACTGATGCGGTCACCGGTGAGGTGCCAGATCGTGAAAATGACAGTGTGGCGCTTGAGTATCGGACCTGGCTATCGCAGCAACTCAGTCTGCAAGCTGGCCTGCGGTATGACGATAACAACGTCTTCGATAATGCAACGACGTGGAATATTGCAGCCAGTTATTTCTTGAAAAACGATATGCGTTTGCATGCCTCCGGCGGTCGCGCCGTTGTGAACCCCACCTTCTTCGAGTTTACCGGGGGTACGAATCAGGCCCTGAATGAAGGGCTTGAGCCAGAGAAAAATCGCGGTTTCGATGTGGGTATTGAGGTGCCGGTCGCTGGCTTGAGCGGCACTGTGGATGTCACTTATTTTCAGGAAACGCTGACCGATGAGATTTTTACGCAAGGTGGGTTTACCGCCCCGTTTGTTTTTGAAAATCGAGAGGGCGACAGCGAGCGTGAGGGTGTTGAGGTTGCGGCAACTATCCGCCCCGTGGATGCGCTTGATGTGCGTTTGATGTACACCTATTTGGATGCGAGAGACTCTCAGGGCAATACGGTGATTCGTCGCCCTCGCAACGAGTTTGGCATGGGCGCCACCTGGCGGCTTCCTAATGGGGCAACCACGCTTAGTGGTAATTTGCGCTATGTCACCGGCCTGTACGATGACGAGTTTTTTATGGGTGGACAAACCGGTGTGCGCCTAGATGATTTCGCTGTTGTCGGTTTCTCGTTAAACCATGCGCTGAGCGAGCATTTAGAACTCACAGCGCGTGTGACTAATGCCTTTGATGAGTCCTATGAAGAAGTGACGGGGTTCGCCACCCGGGGGCGGGCGGGCTATGTTGGACTGCGGGCGTCGTGGTAAGGCGAGCGGCGCAAATTTGGGTTTTGGTGGGAGCTTTGCTCCTGCCAGGCCCGGGGCAGGCACAGCCGTTATCAGATAACGCTCCGCAGCGCGTGGTGTCTATGAATCTGTGCACCGATCAGTTGGCTATGCTGATCGCTGATGAGGAGCAACTGGTTTCTGTATCTGCACTGGCACAGGATCCGCTCAACTCCTCGATGGCGGAGCAGGCAGCTGGTCATAGGGTTAACTATGGCCGAGCGGAAGAGGTCCATCTGCTGCAGCCCGATTTAGTGATTACCGGCCGGTTTAATTCCGGCGCAACGCTTGAGATGCTGCAGCGCCTTGGCATTCCGATTGTAGTTTTTGATCCGGCTGATTCGCTGGATGATATTCGTCATAACCTGCTCAAAATGGGTGAGGTGCTCGGGCAATCCGAGCGAGCGCAGGATGTGGTGGCATCTTTTGATCAGCGTCTGGCCATGCTCAGTGAGCCGGTGGTTGGGCCCCCACGTGCCGCTTTGTATTTCCCCAATGGTTACACTCGGGGAGACAACACGCTGCTGGGTGATATTCTGCGGACCGCCGGGTTTGCCAATATCGCTAGCGAAGCCGGGGTGCAGTCGGGTGCGCACATGCCCCTGGAGCAGTTGGTAATGGCGGCGCCTGATGTGGTCATCATGGGTAGTCGGCATGATGGTAAGTCGCGTTCTGAGAATATTCTTCGGCATCCAGCCCTCAAAATGGCGGCGCGGGGGCAGGTGATCCATGAGCTTAAAACGAGTGACTGGGTATGTGGCACGCCACAGGTACTGGCGGCTGTGGAGCGCATCGGCGCATTGCGTGGCCGTCTGATGGGTGCCCGATGACCCGCCTCCTCGCGGTACTTGGCGTTGCCACCGCAGCACTTTTTATTGCCTCTTTGCTAATCGGGCCCTCTGCCATCGGGCCTGTGCAGAGCATAAACGCGTTGTTCTCTTCGGGAGACACCGCGTTGGCGCTGGTGATGCAGGAGATTCGTCTGCCGCGCGCAATATTAGCTGTGCTGGTTGGCGCCAGTCTGGGTTTGGCAGGTGCGGCCATGCAGGGATATTTGCGCAACCCTCTGGCCGAACCCGGGCTGCTTGGCATTTCCGGCTCTGCTGCATTGGGCGCTGTGCTGGCAATACAAACCGGGTTGGCAGCGAGCTTGCCACTTGGGCTTCCCTTGGCGGCGCTAGCTGGCGCCTTGTTGGGCGTTTTTTTAATCACGCTGCTTGCGGGTCGGCAAGGCGGCACGCTGAGCTTGATTCTGGCTGGGATCGCAATTTCTGCGTTGGCGAGCGCGATGGTGTCTTTAGTCTTAAACCTATCACCCAATCCGTTTGCTACGAGCGAAATTGTATTTTGGCTCATGGGGTCATTGGCTGATCGCTCGATGGAACATGTGTTTTTGATCCTGCCGTTTGTGCTGCTTGGTGGTGTGATGCTGTTGACGCTGCGGCGTGCGCTGGATGCAATGACGCTGGGTGAAGATGCGGCAGAGGCATTGGGGATGGGCGTAGCGCGCCTGCGCTGGCGATTAATTGTGGGTGCGGCACTAGTAGTTGGGGCAAGTACTGCGGTGGCGGGAACCATCGGTTTTGTGGGATTAGTCGTGCCCCATCTGCTGCGTCCATTTGTTGGCGCTATGCCTGGGCGGCTGCTGCCGGCAAGCGCCCTTGGAGGTGCCATCATGGTGTTGTTGGCGGACATCTTAGTGCGTGTGATTTTACCGGAGGCTGATCTTAAGCTCGGCGTGTTGACCGCGCTGATTGGAGCCCCCTTGTTTTTGCATTTGATTTATCAAACACGGCGAACGCTGGCATGAGTTTGTTACGCATTGACGAGGTTTCAGTCTCGCTGGGTAGGCAGAAAATACTCGCCGAGGCCAACCTCACTATCGGGCCAGGCGAGGTGGTTGGGTTGATTGGGCCCAATGGCGCGGGAAAGACAACCTTAATGCGCGCAGCGCTCGGTCTTATCCCGTTTAAGGGGTACAGCAGTCTAGCTGAGTTGAGTGACATCGCCCGAGCCCGCGCCGTGGCATGGATGCCGCAGGAGCGGCATATTGCCTGGCCAATCGAGGTTCAGGCGCTGATTATGCTGGGGCGGCTGCCGTATCGCAGCTACTCGCTTGCCCCGAGTGCCGCCGACCAACAAGCTGTGCGAGCAGCGATGGAGCAGGTTGATTTGGTGGGGTTTGCCACGCGCCGTGCCACGGAGCTATCGGTGGGTGAGCGCACTCGTGCCCTCATTGCACGAGCGCTCGCGCAACAAACGCCGTTGCTGATGGCTGATGAGCCGATCGCTGGTTTGGATCCTGCTCATCAAATGAGCACGATGCAGACGTTTGTTGCACTCGCTGAGCGAGGCAACGCGGTGCTGCTGTCAATCCATGATTTGGGTCTGGCCGCCCGTTACTGCTCGCGATTGATTCTCCTTGGTGAGCAGTCCGTGGTTGCAGATGGTGCGCCAGCTGATGTGTTAACTGCCGAGAATTTGGCGCGCATTTTCGGTATCGAAGCGTATCTAAAACACACACCACAGGGTCTGATCTTTCAGCCTTTGCGTGTGTTGGCATCTCATTACTCCTGCTGATTCCGGTATCCTATGCGGCATGAGTATCTCCATCATGACCGCCAATTTAAATGGTATTCGTTCGGCACAGCGCAAAGGCTTTTTTGAATGGTTTGAGCAACAAAGCCCCGATGTTCTGTGCATTCAAGAAACCAAAGCCCAACGGGATCAGCTTGAGGGCGGCCCGTATTTTCCCGCCGGCTATCATGCCGAATTTGTTGATGCTGAGCGCAAAGGCTACAGCGGTGTTGCACTCTACAGCCGGCGCCAGCCTGATGAAATTATTCGTGGTTTTGGTATTCCTGAGATTGACCAGGAGGGCCGTTGGCTTGAGGCACGATTCGGCGCTTTAAGCGTGATTTCATTTTACATGCCTTCGGGCAGTTCGGGGGAACATCGACAGGCCATTAAAGATGCCTTTTTGGGCCCGCTGATGGAGCGGCTGCAAACTATGGCTACTGATGGGCGTGAATATGTGATTTGTGGCGATTGGAATATTGCGCATACCCAGCGTGACTTAAAAAACTGGCGGTCTAATCAGAAAAATTCTGGGTTTTTGCCGCATGAGCGTGCGTGGCTAGATCAGCTGTTTGATGAGGTTGGGTTTGTGGATGCCTTTCGTGCAGTCAATGATCAACCTGATGAGTACACTTGGTGGTCATTTCGGGGGCAGGCTTGGGCAAACAACACGGGTTGGCGAATTGACTATCACGTGACTACACCGGGGATTGGGAAAAGTGTTAAGTCGGCCTCGGTGCATCGGGCAGACCGGTTTTCCGATCATGCACCCTTGACTATTGAGTACGATTGGAAGTGCTAGGCAGCTGCGCTTAGTGACTTTAGGTATTGAATGATATCGGCTGACTCATACAGCCAAGTAACCTTGCTATCGGCTGTTTCAATCCGCAAGCAGGGCACTACCGCGCGGCCACCCCCTTTTATGAGCTCTTGGCGTGCCTCAGGGTCATGCAAAATGTTGCGTGAAGTTACCTCTGTTGGCAGCGTTAGGCGCGTTTCAGTGCGGCGCACCTGCTGGCAGAAGCCACACAGCTCGTGTTCATAAAGGGCTAGTTTTTTCGGCTGAGCAGGTAGGTTACTCATTCCATCGCATCCAGATATTTCTCCGCATCCAGTGCAGCCATGCAACCGCTGCCGGCGGAGGTGATCGCTTGCCGGTACACATGATCCATCACATCACCGGCGGCAAAAACCCCCGGGATACTCGTGGCAGTTGCATTACCGCCAAGCCCGCTTTGGACTTTGATGTATCCGCCAGCCATGTCGAGCTGATCAATAAAAAGCTCGGTGTTGGGGCGATGGCCTATCGCAATAAAAACTCCGGCCAACGCAACGTCGTCAGTCGTGTTGTCTGTAGTGCTGCGAAGGCGCATGCCTGTTACGCCGGTCTCATCACCGAGGACTTCATCAAGTGTGCTGTTCCAGCGAATTTCAATATTGCCGGAAGCAGCGCGTTGTTTGACCTGGTCTTGTAGAATTTTCTCTCCGCGAAAGGCATCCCGGCGATGCACGATGGTGACTTTTTTGGCGATATTAGACAGGTACAACGCCTCTTCTAGTGCGGTATTGCCGCCGCCAATAACCGCAACAGACTGATTCCTATAGAAAAATCCATCGCAAGTGGCGCAGGCCGAAACGCCTTTGCCCATGAAATGACTCTCCGAGTCGAGCCCCAGATACATGGCAGACGCGCCGGTGGCAATGATCAGTGCATCAGCGGTGTATTCTGCATTATCGCCAATCAGCCGAAAGGGTCGGTCTTTTAAATCGGCGGTGTGAATATGGTCAAACAGCACCTCGGTACCAAAACGCTCGGCATGTTGGCGCATGCGCTCCATCAAATCGGGGCCCTGCAAACCGGATACATCGCCCGGCCAATTATCGACATCGGTGGTGGTGGTGAGCTGCCCACCCATTTGCATGCCCGTTACTAGCACCGGGTTAAGGTTAGCGCGAGCTGCATAAACGGCAGCCGTATACCCGGCAGGGCCTGATCCTAAAATAAGCAAACGGCTGTGGCGTGTTTCGGTCATGTGGTGCTCCTTAGATTATCCGCACTATTGTCGCTTCCTCTATGGGTTCTCGTCCACCGCATGATAATTAAAACGAGCACAACTGCTGGGATGCCGAGCGAGGCTGCCAGAATGAAGAACATCGGGTACCCCATCGCATCCACCACGATCCCTCCAAAGCCGCTGAGGAATTTCCCGGGCAGAGTCATTAGGGAGCTGAAGAGTGCATATTGGGTGGCGGTGTAGGCAGTATTCGTGAGGCTTGAAAGCCAAGCAATGAACACCGCGCCGGCAAACCCGCCTGAGAGGTTGTCAGCGCTAATAACCAGCATTAAGGCAATGACCGAGCCATCCTGCCCAGCCATCCAGGCAAAGAGCAGGTTGGTGCTTGCAGCAAGGATTGCGCCAAATAACAAGGGGCGCATCAACCCATAGCGCGCGGCGATGACGCCGCCTGCCA
>LKMJ01004991.1_pt1 | contig 12510 bp, 13 predicted proteins | sample 643391 | NCBI WGS metagenome assembly LKMJ01 (sample SAMN04112250, study PRJNA286221) | soda lake metagenome | biome: soda lake; feature: Kulunda Steppe; material: water; isolation source: sample PL-Br10 brine of Picturesque Lake | place: Russia: Kulunda steppe | collected 2010-07
AAGGGGGGGTTTGCATAGTAAGGGGAGGTTCGCACAGTAAGGGGGGGTTAGCATAGAAAGGGGGGGTTAGCATAGTAAGGGAGGGTTAGCATAGTAAGACCTCACCGTGAGCGGCACCATAGCAAGACCTTAGCAAGACCTTAGCATAGAAAGACCTCACCGTGAGCGGACCATAGCAAGACCTTAGCAAGACCTTAGCATAGAAAGACCTTAGCTTAGCAAGACCTTAGCATAGAAAGACCCACCGTGAGCGGCACCATCATCTTCACCAAGCCAAGGATGTCCTGGGGCCTGGGCACTGTCCACTGGGGACGCAACTGCAGCAACAAGGCGCCCACAAGAGGTCAAGCCCTCGGGGCCCCTGTCACGATCTGACAAAAAGGTGATCAGCTCTGGTTGGTCACTCCCTAGCGCATTTCCTCATGCCATGCTTTCACACTGACGCAAGAGGCTCCCCTATTAGCAAGCAGCCTCTAGGTGCAGATGCGCAGGGAATCATGCTTTACACATGGGCTGTGTCTTGAAGCCAGGTGCTTTGGTATGTGAGGACTGTCGAACCCAAGTAGACATTTGAACACAATCACAACCTGAACAGTAACGTGTAGGTTTATCAGGTGACTTGGCGGACAAAATCTTACTACTTCAGGTCCAATGTGTGTGTGTGTTTGATGAACATAGTGTGTGTGCTGTGACTGCGCTGTAGACAGAGGGTTTGAGGGCACCTGGCAGGATGTATGTTCATGGTTGCTCCACAGGATGTGTGTATATGCCTGCTATGAACAGGCCGAACAAGATTCATGCATGGGGGGCAGGATCGTGAGGCATGGGTCGCTGATGCAATGCCGCTCCTGGTTAACCATGATCACCATGGTGTATGGGCCAGATGCAATGGGATGTAGCACTGCAAGGTGGTGCAAGCTGCATTACCTGGCACACATCATTTCACAGCTCTGCTAAGATGGTGAGAAACAGGATGAGGTCATACTTTCATCAGTCCCCCAGAATCAAGTATGTTTGATGTGCAGGGCAATCTACCACGTGCTTGCTTTGGATTGAACTGTGCTGCTTACCTGGCTTCTCCAGGGGTCCAATGCGATTGGGCAGGATTAAGTTGGAGCACATGCTAATGATGGCGCACCTGACTCTTGCGGGAGTGAAGGGCCCATAAGAGGATGACAGCTCCTGAGACCCTGCAGCAGACAAGTGTGGGGAGGCGCACCTTGCCCTTTGCCGCTGCCGCTGGGCAAGGGTTTCTGTTTCGCGCGGACCAGCCAAAAAACAACTACCAGCAGAATGACCTGACTAGCAGTTAACCTTAAATTAAATCTTGTTTAGCACATATGCATGCTGGCAGAAGCAAGCAGGTGCTCAGAGGGTGCAGGATCTGTTAGCGGAGGTGGAAACAAAGGACAGCATGCTTTTTGCGCACCCAGGATGCAGGTGTGAGGGCAGAAGCCCATTGGGCTCCCATAAACAAACGAAGACACCAGCAATGTCCCACCAGACATCACTTTATCTGGACAAATGAGAACAGCCACCCAAGATGAATGTGCTTGCATGCCATGCCATGACCTTAAACTTCAGTGGACAATCTAGTTTTTTTACAACTCTGAACGTGTCATTTGCTACACTCGCCGCAGCTTACTGCATGGCCACTGTAGGAGACCTTGTTCCATCAAGCTTACCCAATGGGGTCTGGTATAATAAGCAGTCCATTTCTTCCAAGAAAACTCACACACGTCATTCACTACACTTGCCGCAACTTACTGCGCGGCCACTGTTCTTTTACCACTTACTGCACTGTCCTTTTACTACTTACTACTTACTGCATGGCCACTGTCTTTTGCTACACTCGCTGCAACTTACTGCGTGGCCACTGTGGTGGTCCCTGCTCCATGAAGGCCGTACCCAAGACCCAGCACAAATACTAGGTTGCCCACTATAGAGATCATGACGCTGATGGCCACGCTCAAGGAGGGCGTGACACTGTCCTGCTGAGCAAGCAGGCCTGCAAAGTAGGAGGGAGTGGTCATGCTGTGTGACACTGCCCTGCAGTGCAAGCAGGCTAGCAAGGCAGGAGGCGTTGGCTGTGCCGAGGCTGTTCAGGAAGTATGGTGTGTTATGGTGGGGACTCACAGCACTTCGGGCCATTGTGTCTTCTTTTCCTTAATTATTGCAGGGAGCGTCATGCTGCTGCGTACTTATTCTTTGCTCCTTATGGTGTGGGCCAACTCATGGTTATATGCTCAAGGAAAAAGGTGTGGGCCCCTCACATGCTCAAAAAGTTAAGGTGTGCGCTTGTATGATCAGGAATTATGTTTTAGGGCCACGAATGCTCATGTGCTCGGGGAATAAGATGTGGACCCTTGCATGTGTAACACAGGGGTAGCAGCGTGCGTCTTGCGCAGTATTTGATCAGTATGGGTACTTTTGGAGAAGGACGTGTGGAGGGACACATGAGGAGGAGCGGGTGTGTGGAGGGCTCCATGTGGAGGGGTATGTGTTTAGCGGGTGTGTGGAGGGCCCCATGTGGAGGGGTATGTGTTGAGCGGGTGTGTGGAGGGCCCCATGTGGAGGGGTATGTGTTGAGAGGGTGCCAATCTGATAGCAGATGTGTTGAGAGGTATGTGTTGAGGTATGTGTTGAGGTATATGTTGAGAGGGTGCCAATCCGATAGCAGATGGCAGCCGATACAATGGATGGTGGACTGCTGGGGCAGGCTGATCACCATGCGCCTCAGCAACAGCAGATCTGATGATCAAAAACTGACAACAACAAATACGATGGTGGACCACTGGGGCAGGTAGACCACCACGTGCCGCAGCAACAGTAGATCTGATGATCGACCACAGGCACGATACCCCATACCTTAAAAAACTGTAAGCAATATGTGCACACATGGGTGGGAAAGGGCATTCCTGGGTAGGGGGTTCGGGCGAATGGGCACTTACGTCGCAGCAAGCTTCCAAGGATAGTTGTATGACAGGCAGGCAGGCCTGCAGCTTGCTTGGGACTCGTGATGCATAAGTGCCCTGCCAATAGCCAATGCAACAAGCAGCAGCAGCAGCAGCAGCCAGCAGAAACCTGACCAAGCACCAACAGATAGCTATGGCACAACACAATCTTTTCCCAGGTAAGCACCAGCTTCACACAGGAATAGAGGCATATCCCCGTAAGGGATGCACAATGCCATGCAGGAATATGTCAGCCATCTAAAGCACACGCACACACACCCAACAAAAGGTCACCACAAGCATGCTGCTGACCGCCCCCAACAAACCTGCTTGAGCGACCTGCAAGCAATAAAGAGGTGAAGATATGGGTCAGCTATTGGCAAGCTGTAGACAGGGAGAATCAAATCAACAAACATGTGAGCCGTAATTTTGCCATGAGAAGGACAGTAATGTAAGTCTGAGCCCCTCTCAATGGCATCACCAGGCCAGCCCTCCCTTCCTCTCTTGCTAGACCTCTTACTTCTCCGCCTCAACACCCAATCCTTGCAGGGTCCGTAGCCACCAATCTGCCTGGTGGCGGGTAGGAACAAAGCACCATTCATTCAACAAGCCTGTCCCTACTTGTTCAAAAAGATGGCTCACACCAGCGGGAGCCAGGGTAAACACAGCACCCAGACTAGGCACCCAGCGCAGTCACTCATGTGACCAAAAGGCTCTGTGGCATTGCATTGCAGCTTTGTGTGCTTGCTCTCATGCCCCATGCTGCTGCTGCTGCTGCTGCACTGATTACAAGCTCATCAACACCCATCTTCGGCAGTGCATGCCCCTGCCAGTGCCACACGCCCATGGATTCAGCGGTGCACGCCCCTGCCAGTGTCATACACCCAGGCCCTTCCTCAGCTGCCGCTCATCACACATGCATGTCCCCCCATATCCCTCTCCTCAAGGCCAGGCTTCCTTACTACATTGACACCGATCCATCAGCTCATGCACACCCCTTTTCCTATCGCCCAGCAGTCCAAGCTCTGCATTGCAGCAGCACGTTTGGTGGTGGCACGCACCACACCATGCCTTCCTCACCATGGTGGCAAGCACAGCAGGCTGCGCCACGGATCTTATTTTTAAGTAGTCTGCCGCCAAGGGGAGCAGCTCAGGATCCCTGACGCCGGTGGCATGCACCAACGGCAGTGCAGATGCCTGGTGCAGCGTGGAACGAGCACAATGCACAGCATGGTGCGTGAGATTGCACAAGCGGGTAGATGCAAGCCAGGGGCTAACAAGTTTATTGGCGGGGAGCGCTTGTGCATCCATGCAGCTGCGGCAAGCACCAAGTTGTGCTTGTCTGAAGCCCGGGGCAAGCAGGCATCAAACTAGAGGGAGGCGCATGCACCCCTTTTCATCATTATATACCTGCGGCTGGCGCCTCTGAATGGGCTCTCACAGTGATTAAATTTAAGGGCTAAGCACTACGGATCAATACAGAGAAGGTCGTGCAAAACCAGCGACCATTGCACTTGTAGCCATGTGTGGACAGCCGCGTCTGCGTATTAAGTGCTCAGATGTGGCTTCTTCAGTCCTCAGCTGTGTGGAAAACACCCCTCATACTCAAAGGTCATGTATAATCATCATTCTTAATAAATCGCACACCATCTGTGTTGGGCATGCAGCATAGGAGGAGGAGCGATTTCTGCAGCGCGCGGACAAAGCTGTTAAACCAGCTGCAACCCTTGTTGGGTCCATGCATAAGCCGGGATGCAAGCCACACAGTGACCTGTGCAGTATGCACACAGCACACATGTGCACAAAAAGCTCCCCGCCTTCACCATGGTCATGCCAACTGCCAGCCAAGCGCCATGTGCAGGTGCAGGTGGTGCAGCAAGCTAAACCTGCTGCTGCTCACCGAAAGGCAGATGGTTGTGAGCAGGCCCAACCCTGCAGCCAGCATTAGTGCCGACGACAGCGTGCGTGCTGCCGTCTCACGCTGCTTGTCGCGCAGGAGGGAGGCCACAAGGGTGAGTGTCGCAACTTGAAGTGATTGGAAAATGTACGTGGCAAAGCTCTTGATCATGTTGGCAGGTCCCATCGCAGCAAGGCTGGATGAGTCACCTGCGTGGCGTGGGGTGGTGACTCGCTAGTGAGAGCGTGCGTGAACTTGCATGCGTAGAGTTGAATGTGTGTGTGTGCGCTCATTGGCCAAGCAATTAGTAAGCCATGATGAGCACACTAAACATGAGCCACCTAAGCGCCAAGCCTGTGCAACTGCTTGTGGGAAGGCCCCTAGTTTGGTGAAGACATAAAAAGCGACCCAGTATAGGAAGTATGCTGACAAGCAGACCTACCTAAACTCCTAACTCATACAAAACATAGCTTGGCTGGAAGAGGTACTACTTACAAAACTGCCCAATGCAGACTGTGTCCACCAAGCTCATAAGGGGATCTCCGAGGGGGATAAGGATGGCTGCAGCAAGAGAGAAATCCAGTTCAACAACCAAAATCAGTGGCTAGATAAGAGAGGGTTGTAGTCTAGACAAGTTTTTTTGGTCACATGATCAAGCTATGGCGTATACCCCACAAATAAACGGCAAAGACTAAGGCATTGCCTTCTGATCTCCTGACACCCAGAAGCATTGCCTTCTGATCGCCTGCTGGCTTACATACACAGGACAGGGTGCCAGGTCGCAGATCAACCAAGTTGAGTGCCGCCCGGAAGCTCACAGCATGGCTTGTACAATGCGCTTGTAAGGGCATTGACTTGTGCAATCGACAACGACTGTGGAAAGGCCAAGCTCAACCTTGCTTGAGGTGTGGCAAGGTTGACCCGGAGGGCCGTTTAAAAAACAAGTTCAGTCTCACAGAGCCCAGCCGAGGACGTTCTGCCCACTGGTTGCACCTGCATAGCCGTGGGAGGCGCACTAGTGCTATCACAGTCATTGGCTGGGCTTTCCAGGAACGCACCTGGGCCCATAAAAGAGAGGATGCGGCGAAAGATGTCTTTGGAGAACTCTGCCTTCTCATCTGGATCACCACTGGCTGGCAAAACCCCAGCAGTTGACCTGCACTGCCAGGTTCGTCTGATACGATTGACAACTGTACCATGCTCAACTCCGCCCAAGGCCTTGCTTGATTTGGCTTGCCCAAATCGCTGAGGTGCACTGCCATCTCTCACCGACACAGGTGGTTTTGAGAGCCTTATGCAAGGTGAAGTAAATGCTCTAGAGCTATCCTGTGCTGAAGTACAAGCTGCCAATCGGGCGGTGGAAATGCAGACCTGCATTCAACATCAATAATACAATAGCGATCTTCTACTCTTATTTGAGCTTAAATTTTTAAATAAACGGATTGTTGAAGGACGATGCTGGTGAAGAGTGTGTCAACTAGTGGTGTGCAAGCACTCGCTGGAACCCGGCCGTCAGGCAGAGGTTATGTCAGGCCTAGACAATCTAGAAAGATTAGGCTGAATGTGGAAGCATTGGGGTTTGATTTTGGAAGGGAGGAAGCTGACAGGCCAGAACTGGCAAGGGCAAAGAACAGGTGGGAGGCTGGTGTCAACCAGGCGCATCATCACGGCTGCTTGATGGATTTTGTGTGCAATTGGATGTGTCTGTCCAATGTGATTGCTTCAGATGAGCATTCGTGACATGAAAGCACTGGCATCCGGGTCTCATCAAACAACCATTTGTTGTTTGTTCTTCTTTCATGCCTAATACCTTCCGCAGGACCAATCTCATCACAAGTATTCCTGCAAAAGCCGCTTCATTGCTTGTCTTGAGTCCAGCACTGCGAGGGAGCGTTGCTGAGGCGTTTCTTGCAGCTATTTCTATGAGCACCAAGTATCAGGTTGGCTTCTGGTGTTGCTATGCTTCATGGAGCATGACCTGGTAGAAGTATTCGTCGTGAGTACCATGATTTGCTGTCCTTCTTCCTGACAACATACCTGTACTCGAGGTGATCAGACAAATCAAGCGCACATGAAAGATCATTGAAGATCAATATGGGGGTCTTTTGTTGAGTGCCCATGCACACCACATCACTTCTTGCAGGCCACAAACAGAGATATAATTGCTTCCTATAGCAAGTTTTACAACTTGCTCCTCCAAGCGGGGTTCGACTCTTGGTCAGACTATCTCTTGGATCAAATCCTGGTGAGTGGTAAAGCTTCCTGACATGCGGTCCCTCTGCCATTTTTTGCTGTGGCTTGCCACGTGTGACAAGTTGCAGATTTAACCACCACCAAAAAAGGCAAGGGCATTCTATTTAGTAGGTGTGTAACCTTTCTTCAGCATGGGATGTCCTTGGACCTGCCCTGCACTCTACCCTGTCTCAATGAGGGGCAATGAGGGATGGAGCAGACCAAAGCATGCACAGGCAGGCTGAACACACCTGATCTAAGGACAGTGGTCAGCCATTCAGGCATGTTCCAGCTTCAAGGAGTTGCACGTAAAGACACTGACAGATGTGGCTTCAATCAGGTTGACGACCAGAGCAGCCTGCAGCCCCACAAACCTATAAAAAGGTGGACCTTGCCCTCATAGGCCTATAGGCTGGCAGCACAGCCTCAGCCAGGTATGCGCAAGTATTGGATGTCAGCGCACCTTCATTGCCATGTCTGGCTGCCCCGCAGTATGGCCGCGACTCTGCCTTTGCGCGCGCCGTGGCCCAAGGGCAGGTGGAGGCGGGCGCGCCAGTGATGGATGCCCTGGCACATGACCTGGACAAGCTTCAGGACATTGCGTGCGACATGAGGGACCTTGCCATGTACATCGCGGAGGTTGCCCCTACATGTGGCAGATCTTACATGGACGCAGGTGCGGCGGCCGCCAGAGCTGCTTTTGCTGACCGTGGCAGTGGTGCGGCCCCTGGCCTTCTGAAGACAGCACCGTGGGAGCATCCATGTTGGGCTCAAAAAGAGAGAAAAACTACGCAGGCAGTGATACGCACCCCCTACCTCGAGCCCCTGGCAAACACCATGTCCCTGGCTTGTTGGGCCCTGCCAGAGCTTCGCCTTTGATGCTGTCTTGCGTGTAGTCTGTGGCCATCACATTTGCGCCATGCCGCACAGCACGGGTATTGTGCTTCTAAGCGCTTGATGTCCTACCTGGGCTGGCCATGTGCTTGCAGCTGCGTCGCCATCCATCAAGAACCTCGCCAAGAAAGCCCAGCCGGACGGGCAAGTGCCCACAGTCATTGGCATCGACATCAACAGCAGCTCTGTCAACATCCAGCAGCCTCTCTCAGATGAGGAGCTGTCTCAGTGAGTCATCCTGCCAGCAATGCACCCCATCTCAAATACTTCTGAAACACCGAGTGGCACGTGCTTTATGTCTACATGCCTTTTTGCATCCTGTAAACTCAGCGGCGGGCTATTTCACTTTTGTGTTGTATGAGCACCAAATTACAGCAAAGCGTGCGTGTGGGTCATAGGATAAGAGACTTGCTAGCAGAGCTTGTCATGGCATACACCCTCTCCTACTTCTCCTTGCATGTCTGCGCTGTGGTGACCACCCTAACACTTCCTTATGTCTCTCTATCCCAACACAGGTGGAAGTCTGCAATTGCGAGCAAAAAGGCGTGGGGCGAGGCCGCGCTCCTTCTTCAGCAGTACTACTACAACTACGGCTTTGGTATCACCTCCCGCAACTCTGCCCTCAGGTACCTTAGTGGTACCCGGCTGAGGCCCCAGTTTTGCATGGGTATGGCGTCGACGAGGCTTACTTGCAAGATGGGCAGATGGTTGTCGTATGCAGCGGACAAGGCACACTTCTAGCACACCCACAAATAAGCATCGCCTGAGCCTGCCTTGAACATATGATCATCATGAAGCATGCACATGCTTGCGCCGCTCACATGCGCGCTCACACACACGCCAGCGCGCACACACACACACGCACAAGCACACACACGCACACGCACGCATGCACGCACGTGCGTGACCTGCAGGTGGGTGAAGGGCTCACTTGAGGAAGCCAGCGATGACGCCACAAGCCCGGCTGCCACTTCTGCCCAGGCCCCACTGAGCTGCCTGGCGGCGCAGCACGAGAAGATGGCCGCCAACACCATCCGTCACTGCGCCGGGCTGCGTGCAGACCATGTGCTGGTCGCAGGGCCCAGCGGCAGCGGCAAGAGCTGGTTGCTGTGGGATGCAACTCTGGCCATAGGTGTGCTTGAATGCGTGCTTGCGTGCACGCGTGCGTGTGTGTGTGTGTGTGTGTGTGTGTGTGTGTGTGTGTGTGCGTGTGTGTGTGTGAGTTTTTGCCCGCGTGCTTGCATGTGTGGGCCAAATGTGCACGCATTGCCCTCCGCGCAGCCTGCGCTGCACGCTTGCAATAGCCGCGGGATCTGGTTCTTTGTTGTGGTGCAACTGGGCAGGAGGTCGACTGATCAGCAGGTGCCCTTTTGAACAGCAAGCGTGTTTCCACTGGCAGGCAAAGCTGATACCCCCTGTAGCATCGGACCACGGCTTAATGCCCCCTTTGTGGCTGCTGCTGTACCCTTGCTTGTACACAGGCAGGGAGCGTGGCCTGCGCATTGTTGATGTCAATGGCTCAGATCCTGGCGCAATTCTAGAGGCTGCTCGAGGCTGTGGGAGGTGAGCTCCGCAGCATGTGCGTGTTTGTGAGTTTGCGAGCGAGCAGGTGCCTGAGCGGCTGTGCATGTTTGATTGCACGCACGCGCGCACACGCAGGCACATGCGCACGCACACAATACCCTGATTTCCTGCCTTAAGCTCACAAAATAGCCATCTGATCTTGGTAGGCCTCATGGCGATTCGGATGCTCCAATCAAGCCCCTCTCCGACGCTCCCCTGCAAGCCAATGCGAATCTGTAGGAGGCTTGCGCTAGTATGGCGTGCTTAGTTTGTGGGTGGCTTGGCGCATAGTGTGTATGGTCCCTCCCAACAGCAGAAATTTTACTTTTGCCGTGCTGGTGCACTATGTGAAGCTGCTGTAGGAGGGCTTTAGCCATTCTTGGGTGACCATCTGAGCATAGCATTTGCGCATCAAATTGGTCAAGTTGGCGTTGATGGGCTGATCTCGCAGCGGACGCAATGCAGGAGTGCTTGTCGCATCACTTGTCATGTGCAGGTACCCACGGATCCGTTTCATCATTGTGGCAGATCACATGGATTTCCCTTTGCGTCCAGACATTGCTACAGACATCATGTCAGGGCTATCAGGAGGTCAGTTCAGTGCCCCAGAGTGGATTGACAAGGAATGAGCACACTTGGAGGCACGCTGTGCAAGGCCCTGCACAGACCAAGGTGCTGCGTTGGCAACACTTGAGAACAGCAGCAGCCTGGGCCATCTTTAGAAGTCCCACTCATGCTTTGGTAGCACTGCTTCCAGGCGACAGCTGTGGGCTGTCTTTTTCAGGCCTATGTTGGGACTGCTGCAGTGTGCATTTGCAAGCACAAGTGCACGCACACACGCTCAAACAAACAAACGTCATTGCTGTGCAGTGGGCTCCAGCGGTTGGCCAAGCAACACCCTGCTGTACATGGGCATCAACCCAACTGCCACGGTAAGGGAGCTTGCAGCTGCATCCTTTGTCTGCTTGCGCAGAATGGCAGAACAGCCTCTTGCTCAATAACACAATCAAGGGCTTGAGGGCTTGTGGCAAGGAGACCCTGCGTGCTGCTCTTGCTGTCTCACTGCCTGAACCCACCATCTCAAGGCCTGATAGGCTCGAGCCTAATAGCCTATGAGATACAGGCTGTGATAGGCTTAACAGAACTGCCCTCATTCAGCAGAACTATGTAAACCTAATAGCCTGTTGCTCTAGACGTCCCATTGTAGCCATTGATTTCTGCCCCAACGGGCCTCTTGAGTCTCGTGCTTGCTCAGCAAGGTGCCACGCGATTAGCAAGCAAATAGTTCTCTATGCTCCCTCAGACTATGCATGCTGCAGTGCGCGGCAAAAGGTTGATGGCCTGCTCAAACCGTCGTTTTGCGAACACACCCAAGCGCGTTCACACACTCGTAACTCTGCACAGGTCAGCAGCACAGACCCCGTCGTCTCTCGCTTTGGTCTACCTATTGTATGCCAGAACCCGGAAGAATGGGATGAAGGTACGGCAGTGCTTAGTGTCGGCCCAGCGATGACATGCCATCAAGACAGGGTCCTGATGGCTCTGCGCCTGCTCACAGACACAAACACACACATGCACACGCTCATACGCACATGCACACACGTACATACACCCACAAACACAGAGGTTGGCTTTCCTGCTCTTTACTCACGTGTCCTGCATCCCATGGGACGCGGCTTACAAGTGCCTTGAATTGCCATCACCCTCTCTGACAAGATCAGCCATGGGGTTCAGTGTGGCCTTGGGTATTGCCCTGGCAATTCTGCTGCCCCAGCATCACCTTAAGCTGTGTTTAGGCTGCTCACATTTACAATGTGGCTCTCCTTCCTGACCTGCAGGGCTTATCACTCAACTGATGAAGCAGACTGAGGCCAATGGAGCAACACCAACAAAACCGTGGCAGGACATCAAGGCATCCCTAGACCAGGCCCTGCCTGGCGCCAGCATCCGGGAAGCATCCCGACACATTAATCAGCTCAGCATAGCTAGGATCCAGTGATTCAGTGCTCACCCCCAAAACCATGGTTGTTGTCCCTCGGTCAATTTGTTCATAGGAGGATATGAGAGCGAGACGTTCATTGGAGGAAAGGGGCTGTTAAAGGTGTTTGATGAAGCGAAGAAAGTCATACTTGAGCTGCCAGGCCTGACTAACTTTGTGATTTAAAAAGGCCATAACGTTTGGCTTGTTGGTTTTGCTGGCCACTGCTAGCTGGAAGTAATGAACGATGACAGCAACGGACAGGAAAACGTGAAGCCAGGCCAGTGAAAAGGGAAAGGCACACACGCAGCTCGCACGGTCGAGTTGCACAGAGTTTCTAATATGGCTGGCCTAGGCTGGTGTAGAGTAAAAAACTTATCCTCGATCTTAACACTCATTCTATTCAATATGCAACAAATAACAAACATACAAATAGGAGGTGGAAAAATATCAAGGAAAAGACATTTGGCTTTCAGACCCCCCCTGCCCCCCACTAATGACCTTCTTCCTAGTTTGATGGTGGAGATTTACCTAGTCACCAGGTGCAAGCACAGTGCTTGCGCCAGATGGAAACATCTTCCCCATAGGCTAATTCACGCAAACAGGGATTACCTTGTTGGCGTAGTCTTTTCTTCTTTTCTTTTTCCTTTCTGATACTATATGTGATTCCAATCCAACATAGGCTGTCTATGCAAGTGCCATGAAAGGCCATTAAAAAGTTGCCACGTGTACTTGTCCTCCGGTGATAGTCTGTCCTGCCAGGAACAGTGTGTTCGACTCCAAACTTCAACACTAGGGCTTGGCTAAGATTAAATCAGGTACACATGAAATCCTGTACCAAAACCTGCAGACACAACGCCCCCGTTCACACGGGAGGGTTTCGGCCCTAATATTAGACTATTCGTGTCCTAATTCTCGTTTTTTAAAAAACTTTTCGCAAAAAAGCGTTCACACGGGAGCAAAAAACTTTTAAAAGGAAAAGAAAACTTTTA
>LKMJ01004994.1_pt1 | contig 12506 bp, 10 predicted proteins | sample 643391 | NCBI WGS metagenome assembly LKMJ01 (sample SAMN04112250, study PRJNA286221) | soda lake metagenome | biome: soda lake; feature: Kulunda Steppe; material: water; isolation source: sample PL-Br10 brine of Picturesque Lake | place: Russia: Kulunda steppe | collected 2010-07
AGGGGGGGGGGGGAGCGCGTCGGGCACTGCTGACTCAAAGGGAAGAAAAAGTGGTCCATCCAAATGACGCTCTATCATTGTCACCAACAACCCTGGAGCGCAGGAGGGGCGGAGCCCCTTGTTTATCGCGGCCCTCAAGGACCAGGCAAAAGTGGTGAAGCTGCTGCTGGATCTCGGTGCTGTTGTGGACAAGCCCAATGAGGTGGGTGTGGTGGCAAGGAAGCGGGAGGCCGGCAGGAGTAAGGCTGTGTGCATGACACGGGGAGAAGGTGTGGGATGACAAGCCCAATGAAGGGAGCTTGAAATAGGCACAGCCTCCCGTGCGCCTCGCCCTTGCATGCAGCAACAGCACAATGCAAAAGTGAACCAAGGGTGCTGCTTGAGGGAATCCTTTTTGTACACAGGCTTCTGAAGAGCTGTGCTGAATAAAGCCAGCTCACTCAACGCGGTACGTGCAATATGCATGTCACCAGTCCATTGTGTTTCGCACCTTACTCGTGCCTGTCGATGGGAGGTGGTGGGAAGGCGTGCAGCGCTTTTCTGTCCAACCCTAGCCAGCGTGGTCTCAATTCAGCCCCACCACAGTGAAATTACCCCCACCACAGTCGATGCAGCTCCATCTCAGTAAATGCGGTCCCCATTGCATGCGGGCGCTTCTGAGCCATCACAATTAGCTAAAGCGGCTAAGGCATGGGCGCAGCAAGCACAATGCCTGAGCCCAATGCAGACAGGATTGCAGGGGAGGCATGCGCTTTTGATGGGGCTGCTGTTGATTGTATAAGTGGTAATGTCGCTGCAGAGTGCCTGCTTTTAACGCAATCCAGACCCTGGATTGTCTGTGTGTGTGCTCTTGTGCTGTTGTGCTTTATGGTTTCAGACTTTTAAGCTGATCTGGGTGGTCTGGGTCTCGCTACTTGTGCGCCTCTGCTCTGCATTAATTCACCCGCATCCATCACACCATCAGCATGAGCACTTGCCAGCAAATGCATGCAATTTACAGTACGGAATGCTGCAGCAAAAGGTTCACGTGTAGGTAAGGAATGGCAAGAAGCCCTTGAATGTGCCATATGTCTGCGTATGCATGTCTGTGCCCTTGGACTCCTGTGCTGAACGCCCTGTGGGCGTCCTGTCGAGCGCCTTGATGTGCCTCAAGTCCTCATGTGTCTTGAGAAGAAAGGTGGAACGCCCTTTTCTACTGCATGATTGCCTGTGCCCTCACGTGTTACATGGGGAGAGGCAACAAGCCTGCACTTTGCGTGTGGCCTCGCTTCTTGCGTGTGCAGAAAGGTGAGACGCCCTTGTATGCGGCCTGCGGAGAGGACAACCTGGACTCAGTTGGAGTGTTGCTGGCGCATGGCGCATCCCTTACAAAGCCCGATAAAGTGAGTATCACCCAGCACGCTCTGCAAGCGCCCAAGACGTGAGCGTTGTCTTGTGTGCCTCGCAAAGTTTGAGGTTGTGAGTTTGAGGTTAGTGCGCACCAGCACGAGTATGACCCATTGCGCTGTAACAGGGAATGACAGCATAAGCGCCGCCTGCACGCCTTAACAGAGGCCAAAGACATGAGTGATGCCTGGTTCGCCTTGCAAAGGCTGAGGTTGTGAGCACCGCCAACAGCCAGAAGCTATAGCCATTAGGGGCCTGCAGCACACACCCCTTCGCTGGCAAATGTCCCTACCCTGGCAAATGCCAGAGGCACGAGAAGAGCCCAACCCCTTCTTGCTTGAGCCGTGCTCCTCCTTGTGCAGATTTTGGTCTCGGGTCAGCTGGATCGTGCCGTGTTTCCCATATTGAACACACACACACACACACACACGCACACGCACACACACACACGCACACACACACACACACACACACAAAGCGCCAAATCACAGAAGTGTTTAAAGACACCGCGCAGCTTCTTAGAGGCGTACTCAGTGTGCATGTGGTGGCTACCGCAGTGCGCAGCATGCACCCTTGCATGCACCTATGCAGCACCTGGACAAGCCAGGGCAGTGTGCCATGCACACAGCACTGCATGTCAGCTGTGCCACAGCCCACACAGTTTGCTTGGTTGGTCATAATTGTGGAAGGACATTGACCCCTAGACCGTGTTAGACATTGGAGTGGCTCTCTATCTTTGCAACTTAGTAGGGCAGTCAGTCAGGTACATAGGCTCCGCATCTCTTAGCCTGCCTTGCATGGTGTGTTGGACTACCCTGCAAGTTCAGTTTGCACACACACATGCACACATGCACACACACGCGCGCGCACACATACACACGTGCACATGTGCACGTTCCTGCACTGTGTCCCAGCCACGGTCATTGGTGTCATATGATCTTTTGTTCACATGCACACACACACACACACGCGCGCGCTCGCGCACGTGCGCGCATGCACGCATTTATCAGGCATGACAATTTCTTGTTCCTGCACTGTGGCCCAGCCACGGTCATTGGTGTCATGTGATCTTTTGTTCACATGCACACACACGCGCGCGCGCGTGCACGCATATCAGGCATGACAATTTCTTGTTCCTGCACTGTGGCCCAGCCACGGTCATTGTTGTCATGTGATCTTTTGTTCACTTGCACACACACACACACACACGCACGCACTCACGCGTGCGCGTGCACGCACATACCAGGCATGACAATTTCTTGTTCCTGCACTGTGGCCCAGCCACGGTCATTGGTGTCATGTGATCATTTTGTTGACATGCATCAAAAGCCAAAGGCGTCCAATTTGAGGCTCGCATACCTGTGTGTGCTTGTGTGCATATGTCAGGCATGACAATAAACCCGCCCTGTGGTCTGTTATACCGTATGGGGCTGGTGCACACGTATATCACGCAAATGGGCATGCGTGGGTGCATACCCCTTACAGGCAAATAGGTTAACACCCATAACAGGCAAACAGGCCTGTGTATGCGCAAAGCCGTCTGGGGTGGGACATGCACACTCTCACATGCACGCACGCTCACGCGCACACATACACAAGTGTATGTGTTAGCATGCCACGTGTCATGCAACCCATCTTGATCAGGCCTCTGCACATGTACACATGTGCATGTCAGGCTCAGTCATGCGCCCTGCTCTTCCTGCTGCTGGACATCTCGTGTGCCATGCATAATGCCTCCTCACAGGATGGGCGCACCCCGCTGTACTGGGCGTGCATGCAAGGGCATGCATCAGTCGTGAAGAAGCTCATTGAGAAGGGGGCCTCTTTTGAGCAGGAGAGGGATGTAAGTGGATAAGGAGTCAGGTTTGATCATAGTCACAAGTGGGCTGTGCAAAGACTCATTCAGAAGAGGGCCTCTATTGAGCAGCACAAGGATGTGAGTGGATAAGGGCCTGAGGTTGTTCAAGACCAGGTGTGGGCTGTGCAAAGACTCATCCAGAAGGGCATTTAGCAGCAGGGGGGACGTGAGTCGAAAAAACAAGAGTGTGCATGGGTAGGAGAGCGCAAGTGCGCATGGGTGGGCAGTCCTTGCTGTGCATGCGCAGACAGGTAAGCGTATGTGATTGCGAGAGGGGGCCAGGCGTTGCTTGGGCAGGCAGGGGGCCGCGTGAGCAGCCTAGGATGGGGGCGTGTGCATGTGTTGTGCTGCACGCACCTCATTTGCTGCAAGGCCTCTCCGCTTGGCCTGGAGCTGTGTGCACCTTTTGCCTTGCGTGCGCTGTTCACGTGATCTGAACGACGGGTCAGCACCTCAGTGCGTCCAGGCAAGACAGGGCGGGGACCTTGATCTCAGAAAGCTCCAAATCCGTCTCTGCCTTCCATGCTCTTGTCCTTTGCATGAACAGCAGAAGAGTCACATACCTGAGAGTGCCTGGGACAGGGCTGGCACAATCTGCATGTGCCTGGGACAGGGCTGGCACAATCTGCATGTGCCTGGGACAGGGCTGGCACAATCTGCAGCCGCCCTTGGACCGGCCGGCCAGGGTACATGGAGGCCAGGGTACATGGAGGGTACATGGAGGCCAGGGTACATGGAGGGTACATGGAGGCCAGGGTACATGGAGGCCAAGAAGGAGCTCTTGAGTGCCCCTCTGACTCTGTTTGCTTTGGGCCCTGCACAAACTAAACCGCAGGATGGCTCGACACCGCTGTATGTAGCGGCCGGCCGTGGACATTTGGAGGTCACTAAGGAGCTCCTCAGGCGCGGGGCAAAAGTGAACCGCCAGAACAATGTGAGTGTGCTGCAGAATTAAGGTGGGCGCAAGTGAATTGCCAGAAAAACGTGAGTGTGCTCCAGCTTTAAGGTGGGCGGGTATATACTGGGTGGGCGTGCAGCTAGGTGGGCGAGTTTTGTGTTGGGAGGGTGTGCAGCTAGGCTTGCATGTTCACACAGGCGCACATGAGCAGCAGGTGGGGGGTGGGGGTGCGCGGTACAGGCACATGGATCAGGGCGCACTTACAGGGCATGCATACTGATCGAATCACAAGCATATCAAGCACTGCCTAGACTCAAGGCAATAGTTTCTAGATTTCACATACTTCTTGCTTCTCGTGCCCTCAGATGTTGGTGTTCTTGGATGCTAGACTGTGCGCCTGCATATGCATCCGCACATGAGTGTACCTCCTGCCTGCTCACATACCCACATTTGCACACCTCACTCATTCTCTCACACACATATACACACACATGCTCATATTCACAAGCTTACATCCGCACGACCCCCTAACCCACGCATACACAAGCAAACGCACATGCACATGATCTTTTGGGCCCAAGCACACAACATGCGCAACCCACATGCAAGAACGTGCAGCTGAATGCAGTTCTTGGTCAGACAATATGCGATGGCTTCTATTCTCTCCACCTCCTCATTCATGCCAGGCTGGATACACAGCGTTGCACACAGCCAGCAGGAACGACCGGCTTGACGTGGTGAAGGAGTTGCTGGACTACAACGCATCACCCAAGATAGCGGGAACGGTGTGTATCCATGCAAGTTTGTGGTTGGATTTTGGGGTAGCCTTGTATTTGTGGTCACCCCAGCTGGTAAAACTTGTTAGTAACTTGGGCTAAATTGCAGGCGCAGGGCTGACCAAATTGTTTTTTTGGTGTCATAGTGCCCTCAAATGATCACTGTCCATCCATCAGATGCACAGCTCACCATTTTAGGGAGACCTGCATTGGATCCACAAGGTGCACCGCTTTTAAAAGAGATATGCCTGGCGCCCGTGCTGGTGCTGCAACCCATTTGACTCGAGGCTTATACCACATTGACTCAGCTTCATACCACACATCAGTGAGCGAGGCACACAAAAGCGGCCCTGCTCATCAACTTGTAAGGACTGCTCATCAATCAACGCTTGTAAATTCAGGATGGCACCACACCGGTCAGTGAGGCAAAAAAGAAAGGCCTGAAGGCAGTGATGAAGATTCTGGAGCTGGCTCAGCAGCAGGAGGTGAGGGTGTGCTGAGCTCTTCCAGGCCTGTGCGGGTGCTGCAGCATGATTTGGTGGTACACAATTCGGTGGTGCATAAACCCATGACATTGTGCTGCTAGCTGGGAATTAGACAAAGCTATTCCACTGACTAAGACTCAAGCTGCTGGCAAGCTTTGCTATGCCTCCCTCGGCTGAAAGAAAGCGCCCTGCAACTTTTGGATTTATTGGAGTGCATCAGTTGATAAACATCCTGGATTGATGCAGAAGCTGCAACACCCTCTAGCAACACCCATTTGTTTTCAGTGTGTGGCTTAGAGGGTAGTAAAAAGGCATCATTTTGTCCATGCATGTTTGATCCACACAAAGGGGTGTGTTCGCCTACAGATAAATTGGATTGCTTATGTCTTGATGACTCATTATATACCACAGACGAGAGTAGAATAGCAGAGCACAGACATGCTAGGGGCACACACATGCTAGGAGCACAGACATGCCAGGAGCCTCTCTTCTAATGCTTTCAACAAAGACAAGAGCACCAGCATACATATAGGTGGCTTTTGCAGGACTTCCGCTACAGACTACGTTAAAATTTGGCTGCTTAAGTTTCTGCTGATCAAGGGGTCAACATGCTTGTGGCCCTGTCCCTACTTGCAGGAAACCCGGCTACAAAAAGAGGCGGATGAGAGGGAGAGGGAGGCCAAGAAGACCGCCGCCTCCAAGGAGGTGTGTGGTGGCGGTGGGCCTTTCAATCTATGGCGCTTTGCGGCCATCATGGTGTTCTGGTGGTGTCTAGCCATCATGAGATTCGGTTTTTACGAAGTCTTTGTTTGTTTCTTCCTCTTCCTTAGTTCCGTGTATTTGTTTGGAGGTCTGTGGCCACCATGATGCTTGGCGATGCGCGGCCATAAGACGGTGCACTTGGGACTTGCTTGATAATTACTTAGTCTAGCTTGACAATAGCTCAGCACCGCTCTATGTTATGCAGAGTGATAAGGATAGCTTAATATTTTCTTAATGGTATGCAGCAATTGGTGAAAAGTGGCTTGCAGCAAACTTGAAGGCAATGAAGCACTAGCACTCACATAGCACATTCTTTGCAACATGAACATTTTCTAGCATACAAACATTAAGACAGGGGATGCCAGCAGGAACATCAACGGGAATACACACAGAGCTTGGCTGTGTCAGGCCTTGACCTCTTTTTGAAAGGGAGTAGCAAATGTATGGTTAAACATACAGGGATGTTCCTTAATGTATTTGACCAAGAATATCCAGAGAGCTCTGTAGCAAGGAAAGTAAGCTTCCTGTGCCTAACCAAAGATGAATTTCAAGCATAGGATTTGATGAAAGGTCCTTGACATGGGAGGTCAAAAGCTTCCAAATCCACAGTTGCGGAAACAGAATGTATCCTTGTTTCAAGACTTCGCCTTGACCATGTTCGCCTTGACCATGAGAAAATATTCCATTCCAGACAGCTCCTTCTGAGGACAAGGATATGCATACGGTGCACAGTGCCAAAGTTGGGCCTTCTTTTACGAGGCACACACTATGAGAGTGCTTGGTGAGTGGGCTGATTGAGCTTTAAATGCCTGCAGGAACCAACATCATGTAAGCTGCAATGTTGTTTGCTGCCACGTGCCGCAGCTTTCTGGGCCACCTGATCCGTGACTAACCTTTTCCCACGCATTGACACGCAAGCTCCTTGTTTGGAGATTTGGACTAGCAAGCATTGCTAAAGGGCATTCCATCCTAGAATTTTTCTCAAGTTGCCTTCTTTTAAAATCTCTAAATTTCCTGCAGGAGCTTGAAGCAAAAAAGGCTTCAGAGAAAGAGGCTGCAGAGAGGGCTGCAAGGCTCGAAGCACAGGTGGGGTTTCATGCTCATCATGATGTCACAAGACGACACGGAACCTTTATTCGTCATCTCTTGGGGAAGGGCAGTGGCATTGTGTATGTAAGCTGCAGCTAAATTTACTGTTGCATCTGATGTCAATCTGACGTCAATACCAAGGATTTAAATCTGTTTGGTTTTTCTCACTTCTTCTTCTTCTTCTCACATGTTGGCTTTATCTAAATGAGCTTATCCGGACTTGCCTTAGGTATCAATCAGCTGAACAACTTACAATCGGGTCACTGAGTTTTTCGCAGATGCGTTATTGCAATATCCATACTTTGTTGTTTAAGTTACACGGCATCATTCAAGCTAAATACTAATATAATAAGGAATTGCAAAATGTCTATACTCACCCATTCCTCTGATTGAGGCAAATTGCAGGAGAGACAGCTGCAAAAGGAGCTGGAGGAAGCAAAGAAAGTTGAGAAGCTTGCTGAAGAAAAGAAACAGAAGGAACAAGAACAACAGGATAAAGCGGTGGGTTGGGTGTGGATGCTCATGTGTGCATTTTTTGTTGACAAGAGAGCAGATGCCATTATAGATGCAGCATCTGATGGGTACCACATTTTCATAGATCATGAGTGTGAGCACTTAAAAATGCAATTCTGACACCCAATTCTTGCAATTCTCCAAGAGCATTGTGGTTTCTTGCACTGACTGCATTGCCTGCAAGTCTCCTTAGCAATGCCTCATTATCTCTGCCCTTGAGCTCTTCATCTAGATTCATGTGCTCTGCAGGCTGCATCAGTCACGCAAGCGGCAACAATCTTCTTATCTTTCCGTGTTAAAGAGGCCCGTTCACAGGTAAGAGGCTTATTGAGGATTGAAGTCACTAACTGTCCAAGAAGGTTAGACCAGCTTGCTCTTGCCTTCAAATGTCAAACTTACTCGGCAAGGCATTTGGCAGCCCGGAACAGCTAAGACTAGAACAGGAGCATTAGGTTTTTGCAGTTGGCACCATGCACATCATGCCACCTACACTACATATAAATTGGAATGGATAGCAAGCTGATGTACCGACAGAAAGAGGGAATTGCTCTGAAGTATCTCCAGTGGAGACTCTACGCATCTGCATCATGCCTGCACTGCAATTGACGCACTACTGTAGCAACGAAGTGAGTGATGGACATCCCCGGCACAGGCAAGGATGGGGTGTCCTTCAGAGGCTGCACAGCGGACCATAGCAGCTAGACCTTGGCTCCTGCATCCTGCAAGTCTGCACCCGCATTTTGCAAGTGCACTTTGGCGCACCTGACAGGCATGGGAATGGATAGAGGCCGTGAGTGTGATCCCTGCAACTCCCACTGAAGGGTGATCAACACAAAGCCCTGATGCCCCAAAAGACATTGGAGATGAAAGCCAAGAATGTAAATCCAGCATTGCCCAGTGAAGGGCGACGCCCAACTAGTATGGATGTTTTTTAGGCTACCAAAAATGAAAGTGCTGTGGAATACTTTGTGTAGAGATACTGAGGATTGTCTGAGCAAACAAAGCCGAGTGATCAGAAAATTATGGGCGTGCACAGGCTTTCTCGACGATGTGCATGCACAAGGTGTGCAAGGATGAGACCTTCAGTCAAGGTGTTGCAGGCTTGCACTTGCAGCAATGATATGTCCAGGATGCCCCTTCCAAAAGTGTGCGCCCCTTGGATTGTGGGGTGCCCCTTGGGCACCTTGGATTTTTGGCTGCCCCTTGGACTGCAGGCTGCCTGCCCTGTCCGTATGCAGCCACACCGTTTTCCGTTCCATGGACTGGGCTTGCATTCTCTAAAGCTTTGCATCAGAAGCGGTATTACTCCAGCCACTTGCAAATTTGCGGCTGCAGGCACTCGCTCTGAAGGCGGCCTTGGAAGCACGCGGGCACCGCACTTTCTGTTCAGAGGGCGATGTGCCCCGTGGCGCAGACTGGTGTGTGTGCGCGCTTACGCTGCAGATGCAAATGCTGCCAAATGAATTGTTGCACCAGTGCTTGGTAACTCTCATTGCCTTTAGAGCCATCCCTGGGGAGCAAAGTGAAGCCTCTGGATTTTGCAGCTCCTGTACCCTTACAACAGTCCGCCGCAGTTGCCGCTTAATCAGAGGGTGGCGCATATCCATGAACATGAACCCGTCCCTGAGAAGCATGCATGCACTGTGCAACAACAGCGGACGCTCTACCTGCGGATGTTACTGTGCAGCAATAGCGGGTGCTCTGTCTGCGCATGATGCTGTGCAGGGTGCGCACAATCTCTGCAGCGCTCAGAGCAGCCTCTCTGGTGGTCGTCCTAGCCACTCCTACGTATGGGTGCAAGGGCACGGACGCGTTTGCCACAGGCGAAGGTGAGCCAGCTTGCGCTAATCGCTTGCTCACTAGCCACATAGAGTCATGTGAGAGCTGCTGCTCATTGGAAAAGCTGATGTGTGCATCTACCGCTGCCCCTTGCCTGCCTGCCTGCCTACCTGCCTGCCTGCCTGCCTACCTGCCTGCCTGCCTGCCTGCCTGCCATCGGCAACAAGGTGAGAGACAAGATGCTATGAATTGTGCCTGTGGCTGATGACTGATGACTGATATCCTTGCCCATATCCCCCACCTGCAGAGCTCGCGTTCAGCAAGAAGAAGGGCAAGAAGATGTATATCGTGCCCATGGCAGATGAGTGGGAGGACCCAGCCACGGAGGTGTTGCTTGGGACAATGCAGGTGGGCAAGGACTGGAGCACCTCGCCCTCCACAGCCCCTGACGAGGTTGTGGACGAAATCTGCAACATGATGGACAGCTGAGCAGCCTGGTGGCTTCTGGATGTCTGCTGTGCAAGGGAAACGAATGAACGAGGGTTATTGGGAGCTCCACGCGTGTGCACACAGCCACAGGCACAGGCACAGACACAGGCACAGGCACAGATATAGGAAGATGGGGGCAGGAAGTTAGCTGCACTGGCAACGTCTGGGGAGATGTGGGCTGTGGCTGAGCTGCACCTGAGCAGCTGCACTGGCATTAGCCTGCTGAGGAGAATGGCTCCCGGGCCGCCTGGGTACTCCAGTGTGGCATTTCGCACGCATGTCGGCACTGGGTGGGTGGGTTGGTGAGTGGGTGAGGCATAGCGTTTTGATTGACTGGGTGTGCCCATCCAGGGCCAGGATTTGGACTGTGTGTGTGCATGTGCACGTGTGTGTGCGCCTGTGTATGTTTGGTGTAAGGTGTAAGGAAGGGGCAGTAGGCAATGGGATCACCCTTGTGCAATAGCACAGGATCACCCAGCCTAGAACGGGATTTGGGCAGTATTCCAGTCTGTTTATGTTTGTTCTAGTGGATGTGTGCTACGTGTGTATGTTCTAATGTATGCTTGCCGGTAAAGGGAGGGCAAGCCTGTGTGCTGTCTGGTCCATCTTTCGCTGTTCCTGGGTAGGTGGTCCTCACATGCACGATGCAATACTGAAGAGCTCCTCAATTTTCTTAAAAGTGGCATTTATCATGTGATACGTAGTTTGGTAAACATGCTCATTATAATTAATGGCTTGAGCCAAAGGACAATAGGAATTGCCATCTGTGCAGGTAGGAATGCGCTTGGTTTTATGGCACTATTGTGCAGACCTGAAAAATATATGGCTTTTTTATCATCTCTCATGCTTGGTTCATGCTCCGACCTCAATCATAGACTGTCCTCCTTCTTTTCTCAACTTCAATCTCATGTTATTTTGATGAGCCAAATTTCTAGGACAAGCAAGCATCACAGTTATTGCTTGTGTTCTGCTAAAAGTTCTACAGGCTTCCTTTTTGTGCTATCGCCGATTTCTTTTTAATTGTTCTTAAGGAGTTGGGTGGCTACATTCATGCACAAAATTCAAATATCATATCGTACATTGATGGTTGCGTATGACTTGCTGTATCGCTCCTGGACAAAAATGCCACCTGTGCCTTTTCTTGCTTTAATTTTGCACATGTGCTTTTGCTGAACGCCCAGGCTCCTTGTGACTTGCAGGAAGCAAGTTTTGCATGTGTGCATTTGATTATGGAATATTATTATTCCGACTGCCAGGTATATGTTGACACTGTAAGGGAAGTGGAGGCCCAAATCTTTATAACTTCTTATTATCAGTACATCCTATCTTTATTTTAGTATTTTCGTTAACATCATGTGAGCACCTGCCCATTTCTCAAGCTTGCCCATCATGGTGTCCTTGGTAATAGGCATTACATTCAAGAGGCTTAAGCGACAAACAACACATTAGGTGGTCTTGCCTAGCCTCTACTCACACTGGAAAGCCGGTCATGCGGTGCTGTGCTTCCAGCAACTCTGCTCAGAATACACGCATATTTCTCTCCAGAACATGAAGGGCAAGCCTTTGTCACACCAGATGTATACTGCATTGCAACCAGGAGATTGGTTGAGTCAGTTGGAATTTAGTATTTGATCCCATTGTCAGTCCAGCTACAGCTGTATTTGACCACCTTGAAGACGGACTCTTTGTGATATAAACACGCAATTGTCCTCCTCGCTTTACAAGGATTAACTAGAAAAAACATCCAGTCAACGAAAGCAACTGCTAGCCTCCTCGCTTTAGCTTAAGCTTCTGTGCTACCGTCAGTAACCCACGCACTGGCACATGCACCATGAAGCCTGATCTGAAAAGTGAAGTGAAAGAACAAGCGAGAAGTGTAGTGAAAGAACAAGCCCTGGGGGCTTAGAGTCTTTATTTACAGAGACCTACTAGTTGGTGGTTCCAACCTTCCCATGAATTCTCTGTGCATTTTGCTCAGCTCAAAGCCCACAAAAATGTCAGCAAAACTTTCTTAACAATGCTCAATATGTCATTCAATGTGAGGGGTTAAGGTTTAAAGGTTAAGCCACCTGTCAAAAAGTGCGACTGCAAGGCAGCATGCCAAAAACACGTGAGAGGAGTAGACGTTTGCAGTAGCCAACTGCTGTACCTACCATTTTTTTGTAGATGGTAGTAGTTAGTAGGTAGATTCAGTAAAAAAACGTATTGTCATGCCAGATCACTGTTTTTGACTGATTACCAATTTGGTGTACACACACACTGAGTTATTGAGAAGCAGGGTTGAGCATGGGGCTTACCTTCCCCAGCTCGCCCAAAGCGCAAAAGTAATGCGACAGAGGGCACGCGATTGCATAGACCTTAAACTGCATCACTCCTTACGCTGTATCATGTCTTCAATACTTACGCGTTTGCTTACCAACACACACACAGACACACACACACTGTTCGGCCGCCACACCGCCCCCCCCCCC
>LKMJ01004995.1_pt1 | contig 12505 bp, 14 predicted proteins | sample 643391 | NCBI WGS metagenome assembly LKMJ01 (sample SAMN04112250, study PRJNA286221) | soda lake metagenome | biome: soda lake; feature: Kulunda Steppe; material: water; isolation source: sample PL-Br10 brine of Picturesque Lake | place: Russia: Kulunda steppe | collected 2010-07
CGCGGACGAGTTCGTGGAGGTCTGTTATCGCCTCTGGGAGGATTCGTGGCAAGAGGACGCCGTCGTCCGCGACCGCGAGCGCGGAGTCTACACGGATCCCTCGAAGGTCCACGCCATCGACTTCGAGGGCGAGTACTTTTCCGTCCCCGGCCCCCACGGCTGTGAACCCTCGCCGCAGCGAACGCCGGTCCTATACCAGGCCGGATCCTCCGACCGGGGCCGGGAGTTCGCCGCGAGAAACGCCGAAGCCGTCTTCGTCTCCCAGCCGACGAAGGCCGCCACCCGCGACTACGTCGAGGACATGCGCGAACGGGTCGTCGACGCGGGGCGCGATCCCGACTCGCTCGCCTTCTTTCCCGGCATCGTCGTCATCACGGGCGAGAGCGACGCCGTTGCACGAGAGAAATACGAGACGTACAGATCACACGTCAGCGTCGAGGGAACGCTCTCGCTGCTGAGCGGCTTCGTCGATATGGACCTCTCGGAACTCGATCCCGACCAGAAAGTCGAACACATCGAAACCGAGGCGATCCAGGGCGTCATCAACGCGTTTACCAAGAACGATCCGGATCGGGAGTGGACCGTGGGCGAGGTCGCCGAGTTCGCCGGTCTGGGCTCGACCTCTCCCGTGATCGTCGGCTCACCCGAGACGGTGGCCGACGAACTCGAAACCTGGGCGGAGGGGGTCGGAATCGACGGCTTCAACCTCAAAGAGGTGACCCGGCCGGGAACCCTCCGGGACTTCGTCGACCTCGTGATACCCGAGCTGCGGGACCGGGGGCTCGCTCGTGAGCAGTACGATGGGGAGACGCTTCGCGAGAACGCGTTTGGCAGGCGACGGTTGCCGGCCGATCATCCCGCGAAGCGGACGTGAGGTTCGTTTCGACCGTCGATTTGCGCGTACATCGCCCCGATCAAACTACCAAATCAAACTCAGCAGATTTGTCGGCGGAGCCTCCCGTCCTCAACGAGCGAGTAGGGCGGGGTAATTGACAAGCTGTGTAAGATACAGGGCGTGTATCTTCCACCAATCACTCCTATTTCACCTTGTGCAAATTCGTCACGAGTCGACGTTATGTGACTAACTCACATAGGGTAGAGGGATCTATCCGATGACCGAAACAACACCGGATGTCGAACAACTCGTGAGTGAGTACGTGGATTTGTTAAACGGCGACTACTCGAAACTGGACATTCTTTCCGAGTCATACAGTTATCACGGACCAGGTCTGCCCGAGGAGGGGATTCGGGGTCGTGAACCGTATCGAGGCTTCCTTCAAACGTTTCACGATGGGTTTTCAGCCCTCGAATATTCGATCACCGACCTTCTCGCCAGCGATGAGATCGTCATGGCAGAATGGATGGTGACGGGCACTCACGATGGGGAATTCAACGGGATCCCACCAACCGGACGTGAGATCGAGATGAACACGATGGGGAAAATGCAGATCGCGGACGGTCAAATCCAGGAGGAGTGGGGATATTACGACCCGAACGTTCTAGTGGCTCAACTCGAGATCGACGACGAATAATTATGGTAGAACGAACTGCACAGGACGTTACAGAAATAGCACGTGCCGCAATGGACGTACACAGTGGAGACGTATCGAAGCTCGACGTATACGCTGAAACGGTCGGTCGGTATGATCCGTTCCTGCCCGATGGCGGGGCGCACGGACGGGACGCTTTCGAACGAGACATTCGTGACGTGAGGGAGGCGTTTCCTGACGTCCAGGTGAGAGCCGACAACGTGCTTGTCAGCGATGACATCGCCATGATCGAGTGGACGTGGACAGGCACTCACGAGGAGGAATTTGCGGGCATTCCGCCAACCCATAACACGGTCGAAGTACAGGGGATGATGAAACTGGTGATCGAAGACGGACGAATTCGGGAAGAACGGAGCTATTACGACGCGCAGGACCATCTCGCACAACTCGGGGTCACGGACGAGTGACCATCACTCTCCGGTATCTACACCCGCTGTGTCGGTCACGACGTTTCTGACAGCAATGGTTTGGTCAGCCCCCTGGATACAGGGCGCGTATCTATCAAAGTTTGTTGACTTCGGATGCAACGTCACCAGAACTGAACATACCGATCGATCTATCCGAGACAATTATGCCGTTTGGTATCGTGCAACACTTTACGTCTTCTCGAGTGCGCCGCCGGTCGCGTGGGCGACTCGCGGGAACGAGAGGGTGTATTTCCGACGGGCGATCGAGGTCGCTCGTGAAAGTGAGAACGAGAACATGAGCGAAACGGACTATGCTGGCATTACGGAGAATCAGAGGGAGACGTGGGCAACTGGCGATTTCAACGAGATTGCCCGCCAAAACGTGGTTATGGCAGAGGCGCTCGTCGAGGCGGCCGATCCACACCCCGGGCAGCGGGTGCTGGATGTGGCCTGTGGCAGTGGGACGGCGGCTCTGGTGGCGGAACGGCGGTACTGTGACGTCGCGGGCATCGACTACGTCCCCGGCTTGATCGAACGTGCGACGGCACGTGCACAGTCCAATGGACAACCAATCGATTTCCGCGTCGGCGATGCCCAGGATATGCCGTTTCCCGACGACAGCTTCGACGTGGTGCTCTCCGTATACGGGGTGCAGTTTGCGCCCGATCAGGAGCGGGCGGCACGCGAGTTGCTTCGGGTGTGCAAACCCGAGGGAACGATCGGTCTGGCGGGGCCGATCCCCGAGGGATGGAGTGGAGACTGGTTTGCTGCACATGCAGACTACGTGCCGCCACCACCCGACGTTCAATCACCCCTTCGCTGGGGGACGGACGAGGGGCTCGAAGAGTTACTCGGCCCGGGCATCAAATCGGTCGAGAGTACAAGACGGACGGCACTCCAGTACTACCGATCGATCGACCATGCTGTGAAGGTGTTCAGCACGTACTTCGGCCCGACGATCCGAGCTCTTGAGACGATCGATCCTGCCGACCGAGAGGGCCTCTTGAACGATCTCAACGCCATCATGAGTCGATACAACCGCGCAACTGATGGGACCGCAATCGTCGAAAATCAGTATCTCCAAACGATAGCGATCAAAGCGTAACTCGAAAAAGCGGTCACCGATCGTATTTTTCATTCCTGGTTAGACAGAACTCCTAATGGCTGCGGGTTCAGGCGTTGATGCCGTCTATCCACTGAAGACGTGAGTAGCTCGCAACGTGGGACTCGAAGCCACACTGAGGATCGATCCGCCACGTCCCGACGTCGCTCCGAGGGTGTCCCCGCCCTCGAGCGGTTGTCCGCACTTCAGGTCCAGACGTCTCGATAGTCCCGCGCGAACGTCTCGAAGTCGATCGGCTCCCGGTCGAGGATCCGTCGGACGTCGTCGGTTACTCGCCCGGCCAACCCCAGACGGGCCGTCGTGTAGACCCCGGCCATCACGGCGCACTTCGCGAGGTCGCGTTCGCGTCGGTATCGCCGCCAGCAAAACCGGAGAAGGGAGGGGCTCGTGTACGTCACCTGATGGGGAAGGACCGCGGACAACTGCTCGCAGACGTCCTCGTAGGACAGCGCTTCGGGGCCCGTGAGGTCCAGGGCGCCGTCGACGTCCAGGGCGCCGTCGACGTCACCCACGAGCGCCCGAACGCCGACGGCGGCGACGTCTCGCGCGTCGACGAAACTCGTCGTTCCGTGGCCGGCCGGGACGGCCAGTTCGCCCCGCCGGATTTCGTGGCGGTGGGTCGTCGAGAGGTTCTGCATGAAAAAGGACGCCCGCAGGAAGGTCGTCTCGACGGGCGCCGACTCGAGCCACGACTCGATGCGGGCGTGTGGTACGAGCGGGTTTCGATCCGCGCCGAGGACCGAGAGGAAGACGACTCGCTCGACGCCTGCCCCGACAGCCGCCGCGAGCGCGGGCACGACGTCGCGCCGGACATTCGAGATGGCGGGCGGACGGACGAGAAAGACCGCTTCGACGTCGACGAAGGCGTCGCGGTAGGTCCTCGGATCGGTGATGTCGAAGCGGACGGGTTCGCAATTCGTGAACATGCCGTCCGACAGACGGTCCGGGCGGCGACTCGCGACTCGAACGCGGACGTCTTCCCGCCCGGACAGCCCCTCGACGACGTGCGAACCGACGGTTCCGGTCGCACCGATGACGAGCACCCGACTCATACCGACCCGACCTTCGGGAGTTCCCCGACGAACCGCCCCTCCTCGAGACAGTCGAGGATGCAGTCGGCGACGTCCGCTCGGTCTATCGAATCGAAGCCGAGTTGGATATCGCCGGCACGGTATCTCCCGTCGGGATTCCCGTCGGTGAGTCGTGGTACGCGATGCACTGTCCAGGCGAGATCGCGTTCGCGAACGTTCTCGACGTGAGCCGATGCGTCCTCGAGGACCGAACGGGCGACCAGTTTCAGCGCGACGCCCATCAGCCGGTCGCCGAGTGAGAGCGATTCGCCCGTTTCCCGGACACCGGCACCGACGAGGGTGACGTACCGGGAGACGCCTTCGGCCTCCATCACGTCGAGGACGTGACTGCCGGCGACGGTGAGCAGATCGTTCGGCGAGTTCTCGGACTGTCCCAGCACGGAGACCACCGCGTCCGTCCCGCGGACGGTTTTGGGAACGCCCGTTCCGCGATAGGCGTCTCCCTCGACCGTCGTCAGGTTCTCGTGGGCGATCGATAGTTTCTCCGGCGAACGGGCGTGCGCACACACCTCGTGGCCTCGGTCGAGTGCCCCTCGACAGACGTGAACGCCCGTCCTGCCAGTCGCACCGAATACGGCGATTTTCATAGCATAACCTAGCGAGTTGCAGTAATAAACTTGTAACTTCGAAGTATAGAAGTGTGGGTGTTATTGAGTGGTTTCAATCGATACATAGTTTTTCTAAGTGATACGCTTAGATCAGCTAGGTATTTGACCGAGCACGACGGAGTACGCCCATGAACCGACGAGTTCCCGGGACCGGTGATGAGGAAAGCGCTGGGTCCGCCGACGAAGGATTGTCGACCACTCTACCGATAGGGACGCACTCCGACGGCCTCGAGTTGCGTGCCTCGCTCGATCCGACCGAACGCGACCGCGTCGAGGAGACGGTGTCGCGACTGCTCGACCTCCTGGGCAAAGCCCACACCATGGCGATCCTCCGGACCTTTGCATTCGCCGACGGCCCGCTCCGGTTCACCGAAGTCGAAGGGGAACTCGAAATTCCGGCGAACACGCTCTCGGTCAGGCTCGAAGAACTGGTCGAGAACGGGCTACTGGTTCGCCACGCGTACGACGAGGTGCCGCCGCGCGTCGAGTACGAACCGACCGACGAGGCTCGAGCGCTGTTTCCTGTGTTCGGTCATTTGCACGTCTGGGCGGCGAGGTACGAGTTGGATGGGGAATGATCATTGTGGCAGTCTGGACGGTCCATTAGTCGTGACTGGAACCGTTCTGACGTGTACCCGCTCCAGAAATTCGGCCAGCGCAAATCGATCGAGCGAACGGACCGTGGGTTTTTACGGATTCGATGCTTAGCATATTCAAATATGACCGACCTCCCCGCCGACGAACTGTTCGAGCGTCACGCCGACCTCTGTCAGGTTCTGTGCAACGCAAAGCGACAAAAGCTCCTGTACGTCCTGCAGGAGGGCGAACGCACGGTGTCCGACCTCGCAGAAATCACGGCTATCCCCCAGCCGACGGTTTCGCAACACCTCCGAAAGATGCGTGACAAGGGCGTGGTGACGAACCGCTCGGAGGGAAACCGGAGCTACTACAGCATCCGTGACGAGCGGCTGATCGAAGCCTCGAACACGATCCGTCAGGTGCTGCTGGACACTCTCGAAGAAGATCAACAGCTCGGCATCGATCTGTAGCCCTGGATTCATACGGGGCCGCTCCCACGAGCGTCGAACACGCTAGTGGAAGGTGTTATTCATAGTGGGTTTCGAGGTATTCGACGATGTCGTCACTTTCGTACATCGTCACTCGCCGTCCGTGATCGACGAGGAACGGGACCTGATCTTCTCCACCGATTTCGATCAGTTCCCGATGGATCTGCTCGTTACAGATGTCACTCCCGTCCTTCGAGGGGAGCCGTGGATTGTGTACGACGTACGAGACACCGAGGTCGGTGAGTTTGTTCCGGACCTTCGCGCAGTGTGGGCAGCCTTCTGCCTGATACAGTTCGATTATCCGTGTAAATTCGCATCTTCGAATATACTAAAGCCTTATTGTCCGGTGCTTCCTACCACCGTTCGTGACCGAAAACGACCGCACGGGCCACGGGCCGGAGGCCGATGCGCAGGAACGGGACGACGACCGGGCGTACGAAGTCGTCGTCGTGGGCGGCGGCCCAGGTGGCCTTACGACTGCACTGTATACGACGCGCCTCAATCACGACACGGCACTCGTCGATCGAGGTGGTGGTCGCGCCGCCATGATGCTCGAAGCTCACAACATTATCGGCATTCCAGAAGCGGTATCCGGACCGGAATTCCTTCGAACGGCTACCGAGCAACTGAAGGGGTACGGAACCGACGTCTACCGCGACGCCGTCACGGAAATCTCCCGCACAGGGCGGTCGTCACCGCGATTCGAGATCACGACCGCGGATGACACACTGCGGGCGGACGCAGTCGTCCTCGCGACCGGATTCACCGATACCAGGCCGGAGCCGCCACTTCCGCGGACCGGTCGTGGCCTCCACTACTGTCTGCACTGCGACGCGTACATGCTTCGTGACGAACCAGTGTACGTGATGGGCCACAACGACACTGCCGCCTACGTCGCCATGATCATGCTGAACTTCACCGACGACGTCGATCTCCTGCTTCGCGGGGACGAGCCGACGTGGAGCGACGAGACCGACGAACTCGTCCGTGCCCATCCGGTAGACATCGTCGAGGAGGATGTCGTGGGAATCTACAAGGACGACGAGGACCCTACCTGGCTGGGTGGGTTCGAGTTCGAAGACGGTACCAGCCGGGAGTATATGGGTGGGTTTGCAATGTACGGATCCGAATATAACAACGAACTCGCAGAACAGCTCGGCTGTGAGATCACCGACGATGGAACGGTCGCCGTCGATGAAAACGGTCGAACGAGCGTCGACTGCGTCTACGCAGTTGGGGATCTCACACCAGGAAACAACCAGATTCCGATCGCCATGGGGAAGGGCGCGAAGGCAGGAATCGCCATCAACAAGGAGCTCCGGACGTTTCCGAAATCCCTCGACGAGCTTGCGAACGAGGGAACCGAAGGGATCGCCGACACAGCATCGGCGTCGAACGATTGACCTCCACGACTCGACAAAGATGATTTACCTCGATCACGCCGCGACGACGAGACCGCACGAGGACGTCGTCACCGCGATGGTTCCGTACCTCGAAACACAGTATCACAACCCCTCCGGTCAGTACGCGACGGAGGCGGCGGACGGACTGAACACTGCGAGGGAACGGGTCGCTACGCTCATCGGAACGACGCCGGATTCGATCGTCTTCACGGGCGGTGGGAGCGAAGCGGACAACCTCGCACTCAAGGGTATCGTTGGCGGACGAGACGGCGGCCACGTCGTCACATCGACGATCGAGCATCCCGCTATCGAAGAATCCTGCCGCTGGCTCGAACGACGTGGGATCGACGTAACGCGCATATCCCCACGGACCGACGGTCGAATCGATCCCCGGGACGTACAGGATGCGATTCGCTCCGAGACGGTGTTGCTCTCGATCATGCACGCGAACAACGAGACGGGGGTAATTCAGCCGATCGAGGAGATCGCTGCGATCTGTCACGAGCACGACGTCTTCGTTCACTCGGATACGGTACAGACTGCCGGTAAACTCCCACTCGACGTCGAAGAAATTGGGCTGGATATGGCGAGTCTCAGCGCTCACAAGTTCTACGGGCCCAAAGGCGTCGGTGCACTGTATCTCAAGGATGGGATCGCCCGTGACCTCGAACCGCTGATCCACGGTGGCGGCCAGGAAGGCGGATTGCGTAGCGGCACCGAGAACGTCCCGGGAATCGTCGGGATGGGCGTCGCCGCAGAACGGGCATGGGAGGATCTGGACGAACGTAGGGAGCGGCTGTCGGCGTTACGGGATGAATTCGTTCGCACCGTTCAGAGAGCGACCGACGGCGTGCTGATCGGCCATCCCGAAAAGCGACTCCCCGGATACGCCCTCTTCTGTTTCGAGGGCGTCGCGGGCAGCCACCTCGTCGAGGAACTGGCCGAACGGGATATCGCCGTCTCCAGTGGATCGGCGTGTCACTCGGGAACGCCGTCACCGTCTACGGTCCTCACGGAGATGGGTGTCGGCATCGAAACGGCACTCGGCGCCGCTCGATTTTCGATGGGCCGGAAGACGACTGCCAGCGACGTCGAGCGGACGGTGACCGCGCTCGAAGCGACCCTCGAACACCTTCGCACATGAGCGACGTCGTGCGCTTCGTCCGATTCTGCGAGAGCGAGTCCGGGGCCGCCGTCATCGATTACGAAGCGGCGTATCTGCGGGAGTTCGTGACGCCGGACGATCGGATTCTGGACGTCGGTGCCGGCATCGGCTCGATCAAAGCGCGGCTTCCCAGTCACGAGATCGTCGGCCTGGATCGGTCCGCCGAGATGATGCGGACGGCCCGCTCCCGTGCGAACGCACCGTTTCTGCACCGGGGGAACCGTGACGGTAGTAGTTGACGGCGGCAGGGTTCCAGTAGAATCAGACGACCCCTCTGGGATTGTGTTCGTTGATTGTAATCACATAGGATCACAGATAGTCCTGATTCCAGGCGTTCACCCATCGAAATCACGCCACAACATACCCCGCCGCTCGCCTCAGCGCAACTGATACTGTTCTTCTTTCGCCTCGTCGAGGTCGTCGAGCAAGAGGACTTCCTCCTCTTCGGTTTCGACCATCTCCCGGAGGTCCGCCACGTACGCCTTGTGATCTTCGAGCTGTTCGCGCAGGTGTTCGGTTTCCAGTTCGAGGCGTTCGTGTTCCCGGACGAAACTCTTCGGGACCTCGACGGTGGGCGGAAACGAGGGTTCGTCGTCGCCACCGCGTTCGAGGTCGGCGAGTTCGTCCTCGGGGATCACGACGACCTGGCCGTCGTGCTCGACGAGCATGTCGACGTAGTCGCGAAAGACGGCGGACAACGAGATGTCGCGCTGTTCGGCGATGTTCTGTAACGCCTCGAACGCGCTCTCGTTCACCCGGAACGAGATCGTCTTGTTCTTGTTGCCCATACTGTCGCCTAGTCGTTAGTGCGCGTACTTAACGCTTCGTCAGACGGACGCGCTTCGTCAGATGGACGGCCATCGTTGCCGACGTACTGTCGTCGGTGGTGTACTGCGGTCGTGGACGTCCTTCGAAAAAGACAGGGAGCGTGTGGGGCGAATTCCGAGAGTGAAACCCCTGCTACACGTATTCAGGCCGTCGCCTCGGCTTCCTCGAGGCTCTCGAGTGCTTTGATGACGTCGCGACGGTAGTTCTCGACGGGGGAGTCGTACCGCTCGTGGGCCATCTGGGCGTACTCGTTTCCGGGGACCGTCGACCCGCTCTCGGGCGCTTCCCGCTCGGCGTCCCACTCCTGGAACGCGGCGATCCGGTCGAGCGTTCGCTCGGCGGTTTCGGCCACCCAGCGATCCCGCGTGTTCTCGTCGACGAGCGAGATGGACTCGGGGCGTAGCGAGACGTTGATCGTCCCCTCCTCGGGTTCGTAGGTCCGCGGCTTGCCGACGACCGCGACGTACGCAGGCGGTTCGGTGTCCCGGAGGACGGCCGCCGCTTCGGGCTGGTACTGGCCAGCGTAGACGTAGAAGGTGCCAGTTGGGTCGACGACCCGTCCTCGCCAGTACTCGCTCTCCTCGCCGACGTCGTCGGTTTCCGTGAGGGTGCCGGCGACGAAGACGCGGTTGGCGCGGTCGCCGGTGGGGAGCAGCGCGTAGTTTGGCGCGCGCTCGTCGTCGCTCTCTTTGAAGGTGTACGTCGAGTCGTTGAATTCGGAGGCGAAGACGCGGCGAGCGACTTCGCGGGTGAGTTGTGCCTGGGACATGTTACATCGACCTCGCTCTGATCAGCAGTTCCTCGGCGTCGATCGGCCCGGTGAGTTCCTCGACGTCGTCCGCGAGGACGTAGCGGCCGAAGGTCGGCCCCTCGATTCGGTAGTAGGTGCCGATGATCTTCTCGGCGATTTCGTCGGCCACGACGGTCGTGTCGAGTGCGTCCATCGCCATCTCCTTGGCCTCTTCGAGGCTGATGCCGGTCAGGGCTTCGGTCGACTCGGCGTCGAAGATCACCTCGTGGGCGTCGATGCCGTCGTCGACGACGCCCTTGATCCGGAGGTCGAACTCGCCCTCGACCTCACCGTGGTCGGGGCAGCGACCGTTCTGGAGAACGAAGGTGCAGTCCTCGTGGGGACAGCGCTTGATCAGCCCGCTGCCGCTTTGCATGTCGACCATCGCCCCCTCGATTTCCGAGGTGTCGTCGCCGACTTCGAGTTCCTCGTCGAGTTCCTCGATGACGGTCGTCCGGTTCAGTTTGACCGAGAAGCGGCCCTGATACTCGTCGGTGACGACGTTTCGGAGTTCGTAGACGCCGCCTTCTTCGAGGGTGGGGAGGTCGGATTTGGCCCACTTGGTGAACTTGATCGTTCCCGTCGGGTCGCCCAGCAGGCCGACCTGCGAGATGGAGTCGCTGCGGGGCTCCCAGAGTTCGATGACTTTCGCCGTGATGTCGATCCACTGCTCGGGTTCGTCGACGTCCTCGATGGAGACCGATTCGCTCCCGCCCGACGCGATGTCCTCACGGTCGAGGCCCGCCTTCTCGAGGTAGTGGTTGGTGACGCTGCGGCGTGCCTCGTCCATCGGTACTTTGTATTCGTCGACGAGGGTCCGCAGTCGGTCCTCGACGTCCTCGACGGAGACGTCGATGTGGTCTGAAAACTGGTCGTGTATGTCCGTCGCGTGCTGTCGTACGTCGCTCATTGTGTCACGCCTCCTCCTGTGTCTCATTGGGAGGCATGCCGCTCTTCGCGCCCGATGGTATTTAAATTGGCGCAACCGGGGTGAAAGTGGACGGCGGTGGGCCGAGATTGGGGGCGCAAACCCAGCGGTCGGAGTCGGGATTTCCGGTCAGTATGGATCGGGAAGTCACACGAAGGACGAACGGAAACCGGCCACGGTACGCACCACGAACGGGAAATCGGCCAACGGTATATGTGTCCCCCGCCCGTAGACCAGCCCGAATCGATGGCTGACCGGCGACGACTCGAGCGCTTCGTCCGCTCGAAGATCCAGGAAGCGGGTGCCCAGTACGCGGAGTTTCGTCAGTCGACCGATGGACAACTTTCCGAGGCTCGGGAGGCCTACCGCGTCGCGAGAAACGCGACCGGATTACCGACGGACGAGCACGGTCGAGCCAGGATTGTCTGTCGCAGGTACGCCGAGAAACGGGCGGCGAAACTCGACGAGAGCTATCGTCCGGCGTGTTACGAACCGGACCACCCCGACTGTGAAGGCTGCGTGGAAGACGTTCACGAGGGGCGGATCGAAACCTGGTGAGGTGTGATCAGGATGACTGACAGAAGCGTAGTGGGTGTGAACGGGTTGGCTGACAGAAGCGTGGTGGGTGTGAACGGGTTGGCTGACAGAAGCGTAGTGGGTGTGAACGGGTTGGCTGACAGAAGCGTGGTGGGTGTGAACGGGTTGGCTGACAGAAGCGTGGAGAGGTGTGATCGGTATGGTTGACGGAGCCCTGGTAGGCACCGTGGTCGCACTGGGTGATCGACGGTGAGTTCGGCCCGCGACCGGCCGCTCGTCGCTTGCGTCCTCGCCGGTGGCGTCGGAACCCGGCTGTATCCGCTGACGAGTGAGAAGCGACCGAAGCCACTGCTGTCCCTTCCCGTCGACGGTGCGGATGTGCGAGGTTCGGACGTGAACGAGAACGGCGAATCCGACGGCACGACGCTGCTTTCCCGAACCCTGGAGCGATTGACCATCGCCGACGAACGGTACGTACTCGTCGGTGACTCACTCGCCGGTCCGATCGGCGATGCTGTTCCCGACGTCGAGCTGCTCGTCGAACCGGCCTCGAAAGATACGGGCCCAGCACTGGTATACGCGGCCTGGCAACTCCGAGAACTCGTGGGCGAGTGCGTTCTCGTCTGCGTCCCCTGCGATCACGTCGTCGGGGACGCGGCGGCCTACAAGCGGGCGATCGAACGCGCCGCCAGCCTCGCGATCGAGACCGATGGTCTGGTCGCCCTCGGCGTCGACCCGACTCGTCCGGCGACGGGCTATGGATACGTGATTCCCGAGGGAAACGAGCGTTCGCCGTTCGGAGAGGCGTGGGCTGCACCGGTCGCCCGGTTCCACGAAAAACCCGATCGGGAGACGGCAACCGACCTGCTCGATCGAGGTGCCCGCTGGAACGCGGGAATCTTCGCCTGGACGCCGGAGGCGTTGTTGCGCGAAGCACGCGACTCACCGCTCGCGGGTCTCGTGTCGGCGCTCGAACGGGGCGACCCTGCCGGCGGGTTCGCCGCCGTC
>LKMJ01004996.1_pt1 | contig 12505 bp, 21 predicted proteins | sample 643391 | NCBI WGS metagenome assembly LKMJ01 (sample SAMN04112250, study PRJNA286221) | soda lake metagenome | biome: soda lake; feature: Kulunda Steppe; material: water; isolation source: sample PL-Br10 brine of Picturesque Lake | place: Russia: Kulunda steppe | collected 2010-07
CGCACACGCGCGTGCACACACACACACACACACACACACACACACACACACACACACACTCACCGGGATACCAACATGCGCGTACAGGTTCTCCTCCACAAGGTCCACGCCCCACACAAGGAGGTTGATGTCCCTGCAGCAGCGCAACACCCATACGCCACAGCAAGCACTTGTGAGCGTAAATCAGCGCAGCGCCCAGCGCATGGCGCGCTCGGGCGGATCTGCACTCGTGCAGCTGCCTGCGCGCCGTGTGCCTCCAGCGACCTCCAAGGGCATGCGGCTGTGGCTTGGCTGGGCATGCGCAGCGAATGGCTGGCCTATGCTTGTGAAACTGCATGGCAGCAAGGTACGCGGCGCCCATGGCCAGAGGGCGCGCAGGCAAAGCTGAGAGCCACGTGCGGCCATTTTGTCACAAAAGTTGGCAGAGCTGAGAGCCACGTGCGGCCATTTTGTCACAAAAGTTGGCAGAGCTGAGGGCCACGTGCGGCCATTTTGTCACATAAGTTGGCAGAGCTGAGAGCCACGTGTGGCCATTTTCTCACAAAAGTTGGCAGAGCTGAGGGCCACGTGCGGCCATTTTGTCACAAAAGTTGGCAGAGCTGAGAGCCATGTGCGGCCATTTTGTCACAAAAGTTGGCAGAGCTAAGGGCCACGTGCGGCCATTTTGTCACTAAGGCAGCTGAGGGCCACGTGTGGCCATTTTGTCACAAAAGGTGCGCGACACGCAGGCATTTCTAGCGGCAGAAACGCACAGCATGGCTGGCACACGCACACACACGCACATAGGCCTTCTTGCGAGGTGTGCAAAAAACACATGCACGTGCGCACATGTGCACACGCACACACATGCTCGCTCGGACACGCAGGCGCAACTCCGACAAACCTGACAGGTCCCCCGCCCATGCGGCAGTTGATCTCAATTAAGCGTGGCCCGCGCGATGTCTGCTTCAGCTCCACATGGAATACGCCCAGCGACAGCCCTAACGCCTGCACGCACAGATTGCAGTCATTTGAAGGCCAACTCCCGGCCCTGAAAAGCCAAATGGGCTGTAAACAGCACGGAGCACGCACCTCACATGGGGCTACTGAGACGTAAGATGCGCAAACACCAACCCAGACGCATCCAATTGTCGTAGCTCTCCACGCGTACAACTTTCAGAATGCCGACCAATTTTTCGACCAAGGCATTATCCATATCGCAGGACACATTCTGGTAGTTGTTGGGGTTTTGAAACCCCAACTATTACAATAATTTTTAAAGTGGTGGCCGTTTTATTTGGAGTCTATGCCGTTGGTGCGCTTGTCTATAACGCTTTTGATTACTTTGCTTACAAAACGCTTGTCGTCTATCTACCGGGCATGTCAAGACTACCTTGCTCGTATTAAATTGCATTCGGAGGACCGTCCTCCATCGGTGTATATGCCCGCACGCATGCGTATGCCTGTGGTAGCGCGCGTGTCCTGCGCTGGCTGCAGTGCGCATACACGCGCCCTGCCAGCACTCTCACCTGCACGCTGCGCACAGCAAGCTCTCGTACAGCAGCCTCTCCTCCCTCGAGTTACCCAACCTCTGCATATGCCCCTGCCTCCCCCCCTCCGGCCTCAACCGCACACCGCAAGCTCTCACTCAGCTTCTAATTCCTTAAAGCACACCCCTTGCGCCCGTGCAATCAGCTCCGGCCCCCCCCTTCCCCCTCCCCCCAGGCTCACCTGCACGCTGCGCACCGCGAGCTCGCACAGCTCCTGCTGCTCCGACCCGGGCAAGATGCTGGGGCAGTTGGAGCCGGTCTCGTTAAAGTAGGGCTCCACAGTAGGCCAGTTGTCCTGCGCTCCAAGTCACAGCAGCGTGTGCAGGGCAGTGAGTGGGGTGCACACATGGTGTGTGTGTGTGTGTGTGTGTGTGTGTGTGTAAGGAGCAGGCCATGTTGAGAGTGCCCCACTGTGGCCACAGTTGCTCAGCACACACAAATGTTGTCATCACACAGCATAGTGAGTGTGATCATCCACGCACGCGGCCCACCTTCCCTGAGTAGGGATGCGTAAAGGGTCTGATCAAATTGCCAGAGAGGCTCTGTGGAGGCTTGAACTAGCTGTAAGGAGGCTCTGCAGAGCCTTGACAAGGGTCTGCCAAATCCTTCTTACCCGTCCCTAACCCAAAGCCATCATAAGGACGACTGCTCCCTTAGTGTGGACGTGAGTGAACAGCACATTTGCAACGATGGCTCTGCTTGTGCATACACTTTGGGAGAGCACATCACAAAAGTGACAGCCCTGCATTTGTGGAGTGTGTGAATGTGAGTTGTAGTTCGCACTCACGGTGACGGCTCCATACGCAGGCACGCCATTGTCAAAGATCAGGTCCACATCCACTTCCTGGCCGTCCAGGTACTGCGGGCACACATGCATACACATCCTTTTGCTCGTGCACATGCTTTTGCACACAGGCGCGTGCATCCTGTCACACACATGCACATGCATCCTGTTACACATATGCACATGCATCCTTTTGCACATAGGCGCGCACAGCTTGCACGCGCCACCTGAGGGGCTGTGTTAGTATGCTGTGGTGATTCAGTACCAGCCAGCTCAGGCAATGCAGGCGTAACAATGCAGGCGTCACCCATCCAGCCACCCAAAAGGTGGTTGGGCTGAGAGAAGGACTCCCCCTGGGAAGCGTGAAGGCTCGGCATTTCTCCAAGCTGTCGCAGCTGAGCTTGCAAGAGCTGGCTTGTGGTGACGCTGACAGGCGCAGGTCCCAAACTCACTGAGTGAAGGGGCGGCTGGGCCCAAGGGCGGCCACACAAAGATGGAGGGCCCTTATAGGACTGGAGGGAGAGCCAGGGCGCACCCCACCTTTTGGGTCATAGCCCCCTCAGCAATCACCACAGGCGCGGCTGCGCCCCACTCAAGTGCAGACGTGCCCTCTGCCCCCAGCGTGCCCACATTCCCCCCGGCCCCCCTGCTCCAGCCCTTTATATGCCAAAAGGATGCCCAGAAAAGAAGGGAAGAGGAAAGCTATGAAGGCAGTGGAAAAGCCCGCTACATCAACTAGGAAAAAGGGGTCACCCAGGGCCGAGGCGCTGTACAGCCCCTCCACCGGACCCCTTCACCAGGATGCCCTTTTACTGAAATGGCCTCAGTTAGCTTTGTTCAACATGGAGACTCGAATCCCTACAGCCTCGCAGCCCCTAACTTCCTGCAGCATCTAACACTCAAGCCCCTGCAGCACCACGGACGCGGGCGCTCTGTGCACCCAAGCCCTGCAGCGACCCACCCACCTCCTCTAGCCCGCTATGTGCATGCATGGTCCAAGTACGGTGCACAGATGAGCATGTGATGGGGAAGGCCAGCTTTTTGTGGCACGGCAGGTGCGGCTGCAGACCCCCCAGGGGCTAGAACCCACCTCCTCCAGCATCAGCACCAGGTCCAGCCAGCTCCCAGCATTCCCAGCCTCATCCTCCTCTGGGTCCCCCTCCGAGATAGCACCCGCCACCACACGAGCGCGGCGCATGTCGCCCATCACTCTGCACACGCACAGCGAGCACAGGAGAGGGGATACAGATGGCGCGCGTCGGTTGGCCTGGGCACAGCGCAGCGCAGCCGCGTATCGGTGGCAGGTGTGCGCGAATGGCGCACCCGCTGCAGGGCGCATGCCAAGGTGGGCGGCGGTACGCTTTGGATGGGCTGGGTTGCACGCGCGACTGGCACTCTTGGTGGCACTTTTGGTGGCACTTTTGGTGGCACTTTTGGAGGGCCAACGCATTGCTCCCCCATCCCCCCACTCGCTTCCCCACCTTCATCACCCTGAGTGCATGTCATATGGTGTGCGCACCTTACAGTATCTGACCTGTTGCTGCCAGGCTTGATGCACTGCTGTTCGCGTCTGTATGCGAGACTGCGCACAGGCCCATTTCCTATTTCCATGTGGCAAGAACACATGACACACATGCAACACAGGTACACACGCACGCGCGCATTGTCCAGCTTCTTCATGTTGTCAACGCGCAAGGTACCAATTAAAAATACGCACTACACAAGCACACAAAAAGTGGGCGCGTACACAAGGTGCACGCGCCTTGTTTAGCCGTTCTGTGTCGTCCAAATGCATGACGCCGATTGGGCACACCCGCACACACACACATGCTCACCTTGTGTGCGCCTCATTCAGCTGCTCTGTGCCCTCCGCGCGCATGATGCTGATTGCACACACACACACACTTTTGTACGCGCACCGTGTGTACGCCTCATTCAGCTGCTCTATGGTGTCCACGCGCATGACGCCGATCGAAGCAGCGCCGCTGACGGGCTTGATAACCGCTGGGAAGCCCACAACCTCTGCCGCCACAGCCACGTCCTCACTCTGTGGAGGCCGCGCATGGTCAATCATCACATTCCAGGCACATAGTTTAATTAGATATATACATAAGTACCATCTGTTAAAGCATGCATACACATATCAACTATCTTTAAGTTCTATTGGACCGTATGCACACCAACTGCCTATAGGCACAATGAAAATGACGCACACATATTTAAGCAGCGCCTCACACTGCCGTTCACACCGCGCCTCACAGTGCTGCACACCTTTGTGATCCTGTGGTGTTGCACACCTTTGTGATCCTGTGGTGCTTGGGCGTCGGCAGCCCCGCCTTCTGCATCAGCTCCCGCGCCTTGTGCTGCGCAGGAACGCACAGCACATGCACACACCAAGGCACCATCAGCGCCAGCATCAGGGACGAGGCAGCATCGGCGCCAGCTGCCATGCCCAGGCAGCATCTGCACCAGCTGTTTAAGCCGCACATGCATGCTGCAGCCATTCGCGCTGGGGCGCGCCCCTGCCAAGCTTTGCCCCATGGGGTCCAAGTGCACTTTGCAGGCGCACGCACTCACACAAAAGCCAGGTGCATGGCCTTGAGTAGACTCTGCTGGCGTGCAGCGCCTGAAGGTGCTAGGGGCTGAAGGGGTGCGATCGTAGGCTCTTATGAGAACAGGGCAAGGCAAGAGCAGGGACGTGGCACAGGGGAGTGACCTCACGCGCAGCATGCACTGCAGGCACAGGGGAGTGACCTCACGCGCAGCATGCACTGCAGCCACAGGGGAGTGACCTCACGCGCAGCATGCACTGCAGGCACAGCAAAAGCTCTGTGCTCCACTCAGCATCACTACAGGGATGTCGTGCAAACACACAGGCACACGCGCGCGTGCGTGTGCGCGGCGTCACCTTGTCGCGCGCGTAGTCGATGGCGTCGGGGGTGTTGTGGGGCAGGCCCAGCTTCTCGGCGATGCGGCACGCCAGCGGGACCGCGAGCTCGCAGAACGTCGTCACGCCGTCCAGCTCGCCCACATCGTTCACCGCGCGCTTGATGCCCTGCACAGGCATGCCATTGCGGCCACGTCATATGGCCAGATTTGCAGGCATAGCATGGACGCCAGTCAAGGCCAGGGGCCTGGGGACAGCTCGAGTTTGCTTTGGGTGCAGGAGAAACGAGCACAGCAAAGGAGGGGCACAGCACCGCAGCACAGGGCCGTATGTTGCATGGAACGAAACATACTGTGGAGCCGCGTGCACCGGCCCCGTGCAGAGAGGAGCCTGGCACTGCGTCCTGCCCTGCGTGGAGTAAACAAATGCAAATCCAGCAGGGCAATGCATGCACACAAGCAAAACGCTGTGCTGTTCAAACACAACAGGCATGGGCACCGAGTCCGCACTGAGCCAGGCAAGGACTGCCGGACTCCTGCGCCCGCCCGGCGCGCGCTCCGTGCCTCTGGCGGGGAGCTCACGAGGCGCGCATGGCAGCAAGCCCAGCTGTCAGACTCCTGGGGACTGGGACCCCAGCAGCTTCGCCCAAAACATCATTATTGCTCAAATGCGCGGTGCACAGTGACGCTGCTGCGCCTGAACAGCACGTGCCACTCCTGGGCAGCAGGCCAGGGCATGCGAGCTGCGCCACCCAGACAGGCGCAAGCCACTGCTGTGCGCACCCTTTGGTGTGCGCATGCCCACGCGCACGAACAAGCGTGCGGACATACACACACACACACCCACCTGCATGCACCGCTCAAACACCGTCTCTGCATCCGTGAAGTCCACAGGGATGAATTTGGCGATCTTGCCCTCCTTCTCCAGCACCTGCACCCAGCTGCTCGCGACGCAGGGGGAGGAACAGGAGACACACACGTGGTGAGACAGCTCAGCTGCTCGCGACGCAGGGGGGGGGAACAGGAGGCACACACGTGGTGAGGCAGCTCAGCTGCTCGCGACGCAGGGGGGGGAACAGGAGACACACGTGGGCACACGGCGCATGTGGGTGCAGCCCAGGGAGGGCACTGCACGCACAGGGAGGGCACTGCACACAGGTGCAGCCCAGGGAGGGCACTGCACGCACAGCCTGCTGCGGCATGTGCTGGCCAGCACGTCAGGCGCGAGCAGCCGCAGGTGCATGTGCGTGAAAAGTGCACGTACATGGGCGTACACAAAACGTAGAGGCTACCTGAAAACGGCACCAAAACCAGGATGCACACACACAAGCACAACACTCGAGAGCACTGTATTTTGCTCTACCCTTCCTCCACACAGAGGTACACTCTGCCAGGCATATACAGCCCTTGCGCACACTCGCACGCGCACATACACACCATCAGCACACACACAGACACACACACACCAGCAGCACACCTGTCAGGCGTATCCAGCACCACGCTCTTGACGCCCAGCTGGTGCGCCTTCTCAAAAATGAACCGCTTCCCGGAGTACCCTGCGGTGATGAACACCAGCACCGCGCCGGCCAGCACCTTCCGCCGCAGCTTGCGCCCGTTCAAGGTGCGCCCGGTCACTGCGTCCTGCAAGGAAGGGACACACGCGTGCGCTGACCTGGGTCAGCAGCCGCGTATGTCAATGGGTGCACCCGATCACGGCGTCCTGCAAGCTATGGACGTGTGCGCGCAGACAAGGGGCAGCAGCCGCCCGTTCATGTGCATGTGCGCATGAGCGCACGCGCGCGCAGACAAGGGGCGGTACTCGCGTGCTCATGTGAATATGCGCATGAGCGCACGCGCACGCAGATTAGGGGCAGCAGCGGCGGGCTTATGTGAATGTTCATGAGAGCTCAGCCGGCCACACATTGGTTGTGCTCACTCGCACTCAAAGCGTACTCATACGTGCATGCGTGTATGAACGCTGGTGCGTGTGTGCTTGTGCGAGCTTTTTCCTGTGCGCATACGTGCATGCATGCATGCGCACAACAGAGGCAGCACTGTGCAGCTGAGCCAAATACACATGCTGTCCAAACTGGCAGGGTGGCCAGTTTGGACAGCATTGGAGTGACAGCATTTGGAGGGCAGGGAGGAGGGACACCTGCACCCAGGAGGCTGCTGTAGATTTGAGACGCGCGCGCCTAACTGCAGCGCCTCCACACAACGCCCCCCTAAAAGCACAGCAGGGCAGCGGAGGGCTGGACGGCTCCCTTTCAGGGAGAGGAGGGACACTGAGCATATGGAGCGCTTGGCGCCCAACATACACGTGCTCAAACAAGCACGCCCCTCTGCCCATTGGCCCACCTGCACGTGCACCCACATGCGCGCACCTGGTTGAGCCCCTTCATTTCAATTGACTGTGAGGAAAGGAGGGGGTCCATGTTCGTCAAGCAGCAGCGGTCCTCATGGCTTGCGCAAGGAGCCCTGCCCATCAGTCCACCCACACGCGCGCACCTGGTTAAGCTCCTTCAGCAGGGCGGCGGAGGGGGAGGGCGGCACGGACATCCTGATCTTCATACGCTCGTCATCGGTCAGGCCAGGGGGCAAGGAGCCAATCACGCTGCCCCAGTTGCCGCTGGGCTCGCGCGAGATGCTGCCCGTGCCCTGCCAGCGCGCGTTCTGCACATGCAGATGCATGTGTGTGTGTGTGTGAGTGCGAGCGTGCGTGCGCATGGAAGGCTACCGCTGTGCTTGCGCGAGTTGCTGCCGGTGCCCTGCATGCGCGCTTGTGCGCATGTGTGTATGTGTCTGTAAGCTTGCTTGCATGGGTACATTTGGGAGCATGCATGCGATGCACGGAGGTCACTGATGTATCACGCAGCTAACGAGAGTGGTGTATCAGTACTTCACCCGGGGTTTGAAGGGCCAGCTCCTCACGGATCCCCCAGACATTGAGTAAGGGCTCCTCACCCATGAGCACCATGCCATGAACCACAGACCAGGCCCTTCCATTATGATATGGGTCACGCACGACATCGACCATGGTGGAGGCCCCCTCATCATGAAGACCCACACCCTCATCATGACGACCCATACCCTGCCCCGGCTTGGCTCTTGGGTGGTGTGGGCAATGCCGTCAAGCAAGACAAGCTGCGCATATGGTGTTCTTCGCCCACCGTGGAAGACATCTGAGCAGGCTTCAGTGCAGGCGGCAACATCAATGCGCAATGTCATGAGACAGCATCACGTGGCCAGCGGAACCCTTAGAAGGCCTAACTTGCCCCTGCGCTCGGGGCCCTACGCAAGCGTAGCTGCAGCCGCCCCACCCTGACCACCCGCAAGGTGCAGGCAGTAACCCCAGGGATTCTGGCTTTTTGTCGTTGAGCACCTCTGCCTGGGCTCACCACATGAGTGTGCTGCCTGAGCACCACATGAGTGTGCTCACTTTGGGCTCACCACATGAGTGTGCTGCCTGAGCACCACATGAGTGTGCTCACTTTGGGCTCACCACATGAGTGTGCAGCCTGAGCACCACATGAGTGTGCAGCCTGAGCACCACATGAGTGTGCTCACTTTGGGCTCACCACATGAGTGTGCTGCCTGAGCACCACATGAGTGTGCTCACTTTGGGCTCACCACATGAGTGTGCTGCCTGAGCACCAAATGAGTGTGCTCACTTTGAGGTCACCGAATGAGCGTGCTGCCTGAGCGCCAGATGAGCGTGCTACCTTGAGCACCTCTGCCTGGGCTCACCAAATGAGTGCGCTGGCCACCACAGGTCTGCAGGCTTGCACACAAGAATGACCCTCACAATGGTCGAGCTTGCATACAAGAATGACCCTCACAATGGTCGAGCTTGCATACAAGAATGACCCTCACAATAGTCGAGCTTGTGCTGCTTGATAGAGCATTGCGCACTCGGGCGGGGACTGCCTTGGAGTTGGCCGGCAACACACAGGCCACACAGCAACACACAGAACCACAATCACAGTGACAAGCAACAAACCAGAGAAAAGCAACACCCCAGTCAATCAGTCCAGCTGAAGGAGACAATCCAACCATGCTGAATGTTCCAATGTTCACAATGCTGGGCAGCACCTCCTGGCTGATCTAGGTGCTCACCATCTCTCTTCAGCCACCCAGCTCACCAAAGCGTTTGCCATCTTTTCTAGCCATCCTTTTGCTGACCAGAGAGCCCCTACCGTCCACTTTCTTGCCCCTAACACTTCACTGAAAGTGAAGAGGCAGCCAACTTCCCAAGGCTCCCCAGCTTACCAAGGTGTTCACCATCTCTGGCAGCGCCTCCTGGCCTCCCCGGCGGCGGCGAGGGTTGATTTGGTAGTCCGCCTGCACAAGTTGCAGAAACCAGGCCACTGGCACATGAAACGAATGCAGGTCAGCTAGCCAAGCCTGCTCTGCATATGATCGCGCAGCTTGCTTGCCGTGCGCCCTGCTGCTTTCGTGCGTGCGTGCACCCATGCCGTGCATTTGCGTGGCTGCGTGCATATGTAGGTGAGCAGAGTGTGTGCAAGGGCGCAGGGGCAATCATGCCCTGCCAGCGCATGCGCGGCAGTGCTCTGGAGGTGGGGACGTGGAAACAGTGCCACTTGATGCGGTGACCCTGTGGATACCATGTGAGTGCGCACTGACCACAAGCACGCCCAGGCTCGTGACAAGTAGAGGCTGAAGGATACATTGCGCTGATGGCCTTTAACACTTAATTTCCAACAGTCATCATGTTCTGAAGCATCGGACATTCCATCAGGGGCTCCTGGGGAGCAGCTTGATGGAAACCCTACCGGACAAATCACCAACCAAAAGTCATGGCTTGAACACATTCCCAGGGGCACCCCCGCTATGCACAGGGTGATATACTTGCAGGCTGTGGTGTCATCAACACTTCCTTCAGCACATCTAGCTCGCCATGTAACCCTTGAGTCTGGCCTGACAACACAGGAATAATGGGAGCTGTGCTCAGGGGTACTATGCAGAATGTAGATCGAAGTCAAGGTGCTCCAGTTTAATTGCCATAGTGGCATTAACCGCCCAGTGGTGAAGGGGTGCTGTGACAGGCGCTGACGCAGGAAGGACAAAAGCAGTACAGCCTAGCCCGCCCTGTAGATGCAAACCTTTGCAGGCTGGTAGATGTGTGCCAGGGCTAAGCTTGCAGCACCTGCAGGAAGGTGTCCCGTAGCTCCGGAAAAGGCATGACTTTTGTGCATGCTTTTAACAGAGGTCATGTGATTATTGCCAAGGCTCCGGCACCAGGATGGTCACCCACCAGGCGCTTGCCATCCACGGTGAGGCCCTCCAAGCCAGTGGGGGCAGACCCAACTAGCTCAACATGGGCAAGGTCCAGGCCCTCGAGAGCGTCAGCCAGTTGGTTGTCGCTTTCAACAGGTGAGATGCTGCGCCCGCTCGTGTCATCCTCGCCGGAACCGTAGTAAATGCAAGGGAACGCGTGCCCCAGCGTCCGGCTGGGCTTGTTCAGCGCTTTACTCGTGCTCGTCGAGGAAGAGGCGGGCTGGTCGGGCTTACCCGCCAAGCTCTGTGTCAGGGCGCTTCTCATTTTCCTTTTTAAAACAAAATTCGAGTTCTCACCGGCACAACCCTCGAACCGTAGAACTCCCTGATCCGGCGTGCAAGCAGCTTTTATTGGCCTGCCTCGTCATTCAACTACATTGACCTGTATGCAAACTTGCATGCTCACTCTCATGAGCGTCCTCGGCAGGCAGGTGAGTGCTGAATTCTCAGCGCATGACAGGTAGGATGGGTTGACGACATATCATCATTTAATTTCTGCTGCAATTGCTTGCGTTAACCAAAAAACATGCAGGCAATGCAGCGGAAGGGGGCCAGCGCCCTTATGTCTTCTGAGAGGAGGGCGTCCTCTGTCCTCATCAACGGCATGGCACTACCTGGGAGGAGGCAGCGTCTGGCCAGGGCCATGGCTAGTGCCACTGAGGGCAGGTGTGCTGAGTTGTGCTGCTGCCCTAGGGCACGGCCACCACAAGGCGCATACACAGCAGCCCAACGGGAAGGACATGCGGTCACAGGCAGCCAACCTTGATTGGTCCCACGCTACAACAGCATGTGCTGATACTCTTCATGCAGGGCAGCTGTGCAAATTGACTGGGACAAGCTGGGGTTTGGCCTGGACAATGTGGCGGCGGTGGGTGACCGTGGGCAGATGCATTCGCACGCAAACACAGGCTGGGTGCATGCAAGTTGAATATAGAGCCATCTATGTGATTGCCCTGGTCATAGCACTTATTCCCAATGCTTTCATCAGAGGACTGTTACGGTGGAAGGCTAGCTGCTCATTCTAGCCTGCTTTCCCCCCTTGCGCAAGTGATGCACATGTGTACATTCATGCGCGCGTGCACGCACACGCATGCATACAAGCACGCGCAACAATCATAAACATGCCCACACACGCACACACACTGATACATGTCCCTCATTTTCACACAAATGTGTGCAAGAGCGCTTGCGTATGCAAGCCTTCACAACCCAAACGGTGCTGTGCCTGCGTTTGCAGGCGTCTGCGCGTGTACTCATGCATGCTGTGTATGTGTTCACACTTGTGCATGCGCACATGTGCACATACATGCGTGCAAGGCAGCCCGTGGGCTGAACATGCATCTGCACAGCATGGCAATCTGGTCAGAAGACAGAGCGCGAGTGTCCATCTCCAGAGGTCTTCTGCTGCGCAGCGTGCTTGATCTCTCCAGTTCTGTGTGTGTGTGCGTGCGTGCCTGCTTGCATTTGCAGACCATGTATGTGGCGAAGTGGACCCAGGAGACAGGCTGGGACAAAGGCCAGCTGCTACCCTATGGGCCCATGCCCATGCTCCCCTCTGCACAGGTGCGCGCGCAGCGCCCCCTCTGCTCGGCTGCAGCTGCTGCTCCTGTGGCCATGCCCGCCGGCCCGGCTGTGGCGCGCGCGCCCGCATGCTACAAGATCCCACAAGCAGCGCAGAGGCCGCACAGCTAGTGCGCCCAGCTTGGGCCCCAGCGCACCTCAGCAGCACACAGGCACCCCCAGCATGATAGGCGTGCCGCAGACCCCCTCTCTGATCCACACAGTGCACAGGCACCAAGAGTCATAGGGCGCGTGCATGGCACAGGCCTCCCCAACAAAGCACTAGCCTCACACCGTGAGAGGCGCTTGCGCATGCCAGAAAGACCTGTCATGCCAAGCATGCTGCCTCTGCCAAAACAGCCACCATGAAATAGAGCGGGCGGCCGGGTGTCTCCTCAACAGCACGCAGGAGCCACAGCAGGGGGTGCCTGCTGTCTCCCCCCCCCCC
>LKMJ01004997.1_pt1 | contig 12505 bp, 12 predicted proteins | sample 643391 | NCBI WGS metagenome assembly LKMJ01 (sample SAMN04112250, study PRJNA286221) | soda lake metagenome | biome: soda lake; feature: Kulunda Steppe; material: water; isolation source: sample PL-Br10 brine of Picturesque Lake | place: Russia: Kulunda steppe | collected 2010-07
GACCAGATCTGCCTCCCGCCGACAGGTTTGCCAGCAGCCGTTCCGAGAACGGCACCGACTGCTGCTGTGCCTGCAGCTGCTGTGAGATAACGCCGGCGTGAAACCGACATGGAGTCTTTCCCGATCATCTCTTCGACGCTTGTCCTCTCTTTTGACTTCCGGATGTAACTGTCCTCTAACGCAGAAATATTCAAACTTCTGCTGGTTCTGATGGACCGTGTTTCGCAAATAAATGAACACTGCCCTCACAACCGCCGCAACAACATCACGTTCACGCGGTTGACGCCGTCGAAATCCCGGAGGTTGAACACCAGCTCCCGAACACGAGCACCCTCTCCGTGACAGAAGATCGTCTCCAGACACCACTCCGATTCGTGCATGTGGCTCGTCGTCGCAATCACGTCCTCGAATCTGTGCTGGACATCGTGGAGCTCCTCGATCACGCGGTGGTGTTCGTAATCAAAGGCGAGCAATGCGACGACGGGGCCGTCGATCGCTTCGAGCTGGGTGTGTGCCTCGATGTAGGACTCCATTGCCTCCCGGACCGCACGCGAGCGTGACTCCAGCCCCTCGGATTGCCACGTCTCGTCGAACTCTTCGAGCATCTCGTCGGGGATGTTCAGGCTGGTCCGCATCTGGTTAATAACTATTCTCCAACGGTTATCAGTATTTGGTATTTTGCGATCGTTGTTACATAATCCGTATTCCGGTGCTAACAGGGTTTATACGCCCCAAAACCCTTGGTTCGGATGCAATGTGTCACTGCTTCGAATCCGTCGACGAACTCTCCGAGAGTGAACGAGAAGAGATCGTATCCGAACACAGCGAAGCCGAACTCCGGGCGGAGTATTCGAGCGAGGAGCTCGAAACGCTCGGTATCGCGGCCTAATCGGTGCTGACGCTTTCGTCTAACCGTTGGTGACGCTGTCCGCTTTTGCGGTCACTACACAAGAGACGAGTCATTACCTACACCCGCCGTCAACAGCGGGACCCCCTCGCTGATTTAGGTGGTCTTCCGCCACGGCGTTGCGGGGACATCCAGCCGGAGCAACAACGGGAGCGCAACAATCGCGATACCGATTTCGGTCATCCCGACCACGAGAAAGGCTGCCTCGAATCCCACACCGCCTGCGAGTGTTGCACCGCCGACGATGCCGGTAAGAAAGCCGAGGCTGCCGAAGATGTTGAACCCACCCATTGCGACCCCTCTGTTCTGTTCGCCGGCGAGATCTGTCACCAGTGCCATCGTGGCTGGCGCAACCAGCGCTCCCATTACACCGACGAGCACCATCGCCGCCCCGGTCGCCACGACAGAGGGTGCATAGAACACGCTGATGACCGCCATGCCGTAGGCGAACGATCCGACTGCGACCGGAATCACTCGGCCGATCCGATCGGAGAGTCTCCCCAGTGGATACTGTAACAGCGCAAAGGGGAGAAAAAACGCGCCGAGTAACAGCCCGGTTCCCGCCGCACCGAGACCCAACTCCGACTGGAAGTAGACAGTGCCGACGAGCGCGAAAAAGCCAGCAGTCAGCCGATCGACGAAGCCAAAGGCGAAGGGAATCGCCAGCGACTGATGCGTCCGCAGACTGTCGAGTACAGCACCCGTCCGCCGTCTCGCCCCGGTCGGCATCCGGTCAGTTGCGAGCGTCGCGAGTACGCCAGCCACAACCAGCGCGACCGCTGCGGCATACAGCGGTACGAGTGGGCCAAAGCCATACAGTTGGCCACCGATCGGCGATCCCATCGCCGTGCCGAGGCCGATCGCAAGCCCCGCTGCACCCATGTTCCGCCCGTGGCCACCATCCAGATCCATCAGCGTCGTGACCGCAAGCGAGAAGGCACCGATCGTCGCGACGCCCTGGGCGAACCTGAGCAGCAAAATCAGTTCGTAGGGTGGCGAAAACAGCGTCGGGAGCACTGCGAGCAACAGATAGCCTGCAGCCCCGAACAGCGCTCCAGCGGCGACCAGCGGAATCCGGTAGCCCAGCTGGTCGCTCACCGCGCCCCAGACGCCAGCAAACAGGATGAAGCCGAGAAACTCTGCAGTGAGAAACCACTTGCCAGCATCCAGAACCGCCCCACTGTCGCCGCCCCAGTCAGCCGGCGTTGCCCCGAGCGCCACAACCAGATCGGGGATCCCCGGATACAGCAGTACCTGAGCGAAGAGCACGGCGAAGACCACGCCGCTCAGCACTACTCGGTCCCGGTCTGTGCCCGTCACGGCCGACGGTACGACGAGAACCCACAAGCACCTGTCGGTTACCTGATGGTGTTTCCTGTGCTCGTACCGACTCCCTGGTGATTATCGGAACTGGACGAGCAACAGCGCGTCTTCGCCGTCGTTGTAGTACCCGTCGACAGTCGCTCGGTGCTCGAACCCTTGTGAGCGGTAGAGTTCGCGTGCGGCGTGGTTACTCCGTCGGACTTCGAGTTTGATCGGTCCAACCCCCTGTCCACGCAGGATTGCGACTGCACGGGTCAGCAGCGAGGTACCGATCCCACGGCTGCGCTCGTCAGGATGGACGGCGAGATTCTTGATGTGCCCGACGATGCCACCGGGTTTTGCGATCGTGTCGCCGACGACATAGCCACAGACAACATCCTCTGTCGCGACCAGAAAGCCAGCCTCACCGAGGTACTGCTCGAATGCGCCGAAGGGCCAGGGCTGGGGGAACGCCTCGGTCTCCATCCGGTAGACAGAAAGGAGATCCGCCTGCTGTGCTGGCCGGATGCTCACTCCCGCCGGACCGCCGGACGTAACCGAGGTCACGTCTGCATCTACGCCACTGGGATACAAATGTGTGATGGGCGATGACAGTCGCCGCTGCCGTGACGCTCGAATAACTTGGCCAAACCAAGTTGATTGTCTGTCGGTAGGCTGGCCGACTCTGAGGCGGAGGGTTGCCGGTCGTGCTGTCGAGACAGTGACCGAGGAAACTATACGATTCAGAGTGAAACACCGTGTAATGCGGTCAAAACTCGGTGACAGCCACGAGCTATCTGGGCTGGCCGGCGAGTACGCAACCCTCGTCATCGAGGGCAGCCAGTGGCCACTATCGGGCGAAGACGTCGATCTCTCCCGCGTCACGTTCGAGACGAGCAGCCGGATGAAACGCCGTCACGGCGTCTGTTCGACCAGCGGGGATGGCAGCTGTACGATCCGTCTCTCCGAGCAGACCTACGAGCGGGCCGGCTTCGACGCGATCAAGGAGACGGTCCGCCACGAACTCGTCCACGTCTACCAGCACCAGACCGCTGGCATCGAGCCAGGCCACGGCGACTCCTTCAGACAGTGGGTCGAGGCGCTTTCGCTGTCCGGTCGCTGTAGCAGCCACTACGAGACAGAGCCAGCAGATTACCGATATCAGTTCTACTGTGAATCCTGTGGCTTCGTCGGCGGGCGACACCGCTTCAGCAAGGCCGTCCGCCGCGCTATCCTGGGTACGCAGATCTGTGGTCACTGCGAGGCCGAACTCCGCGTGGAGGGGCCTGATGGCGTCCTCGATTCAGTCCCAGAACAGTTTGGGTCAAGCGAGCCCGTGCGGTATACGTTTCATTGCTCGGACTGCGGCCGGGTCGGCAGTCGAAAACAGCTGTGTCCAACCGTCCGTCAGGCCGCTCGTGGTGAGTTGCGCTGTGGTAACTGCCAGTCTGGCCTGATCGATGTCTGCGACAGCGATGGGGTGGCGCTGACTGCTGGTGAGCTGGAACAGTAGCTATCGTTAGCGCTCAAGCACTGCCGTGTGCCCGCGAGTTTCGACAACGTCGGCGTTGACCTGCTCTGCGAGTTTGTCGGCGAGAGACTCCGTGTCGGTGCCACTCCGTGCTGCGCGGTGGAATTTGATCTTGACAAACTCTCGCTCGGCCAGTTGGTCGTTCAGCTCCTCGGTGACCGCGCTGATTCCACGTTTGCCGACCCAGACTGTGACATCCAGCTCGTGGATGCGCTGTCGACGAGTTGTATTGCTCATGCTGGCTCTATCGTGGTAACCACGTAAAAATGGCCGCTATCTGTTCTCGGAGTCGTAGGGGTGGCGATGTTGGCCACCACACTCACACGTGATGACGACGTGGCCGTCCTGGAGTCGAACACGGGCGTTGGTGCCGGGGCGGAGATAGGCGTCGCAGTGATCACAGGTGAATCGGACGAACTCGCGGGGAAGCCGCAGGCGGTTCCGTTCGGCGATCCGCCGGGCACGGCGGACGTACTGGCGGGCACGCTCGTCTTCTCCTTTCTGTACCGCCTCGCTGGCGAGTTCGTGGAGGCGGTCGAGACGCTCGGCTGCAATACTCACAGCAGGAGTTCCGTTTGTATCTACGAATAGCTTGCGTTGACAGCCGACGAAACGCCCAAACCGATTGCCCGAAAACAGTGCGTGTGAACGATCAGTACCGGACAGTGCCGGCACGCGGGCAGGCGACCTTCCAGATCAGCGGCTCGGAGTTTATTGGCCACATTGCACCCGCAGCGAGCGTCGACGCCGCCGAGCAGTTCATCGAGGCGGTCTCTGCGGAGTACGACGACGCGACCCACAACGTCCCAGCCTATCGCGTCCGGGCGGAGCCACTCCGGGAGTGGTCGAGCGACGCCGGCGAGCCAAGCGGGAGCGCGGGCAAACCAGCGCTGAATGTCCTCACTCAGGAAGAACTCGAAAACGTCGTAGCTGTCGTCACCCGCTACTACGGCGGGACGAAACTCGGTGTCGGCGGACTCGCACGAGCGTACAGCCGTGGTGTCAAGGACGCAATCGACGACGCTGGAATCGTCGAACAGCTCCCACAGGAACGGTTTACCGTCACCGTGAAGTACGACGACTCCGGGACTGTCCGTGGGATTCTCGAAAGCTCCGAGGCCACGTTCGAGGCGAGCTACGAACAGGAGGTCTCCTTTGCCGTGCAGGTGCCAAAACCACACGCCAGCGAACTCCGCGACCGGATCCGGAGTGCAACCAGCGGGCGAGCGGCGATCGAACGGTAACGGGTTTGCTGGAGAACCCTCGTGAGGTTCATGCCGCCGGCTGCTCAAGTGTGGCTATGATCGATCCAGACCTCTCTGGACAGACAGCGCTCGTGACTGGCTCGGCGAAAGGTATCGGCCGTGAACTGCTGCTCGCGCTGGCAACAAGGGGTGCAGACGTGGCCGTCCACTATCGCTCCAGTGAAAACGAGGCTCAGGAGGTTGCAGCGACCGCTCGCGAGGCGGATGTCTCCGCAACCACGGTACAGGCTGATGTGACCGTTCCTGCGGATGTCGCGTCGCTGTTCGAGACGGTCGAAGCCGACCTTGGTACGGTTGATATCCTCCTCAACAACGTCGGAGCCTTTGCACCCGATCACTGGGAGGAGATTCCACACGAGAGCTGGGAGACGGTGATCGAGACGAACATCTACGGCACCTACCTCTGCTCGAAAGCAGCACTCGACGGGATGCGGTCCCAGGAGTACGGCCGGATCGTCAACGTTGGCTACGCCTCCAGCGAAAAAGGACTTGTGAGCCCGAAAAACTTCCCGTATTTCGTCGCCAAAGCCGGCGTACTGATGTTTACGCGGATGCTCGCCGCCGACACCCAGGACGACGGCATCACTGTCAACGCCGTCTCGCCGTACACCGTCGAGAACTCTGATGAGTTTCCCGACGAACTCCCACGCGGCCGCCCTGCTTCCTTCGAGGATATGTCCCAGGCGCTTTTGTTTTTCCTCGATGAAGACAGTGGCTACATCAGCGGACAGAACGTCGAAGTCAGCGGCGGCTGGCTTCCCGAGCGCGTGTAGCTATTACTTGCCTGATACGATCCAGGGCGAACCCCGAAACATATAGTTAACACAATCCTACCGGGCGGTATGCCGAACTATCCGACACACGCCCGGTGGGGGCAGATCGGTGCTGCTGCCATGGGTGTCGTGGTTTCTGGATCGGTCTATTTACTCACTCTTGCACCGATACTCGCCTTTCTGGCCGGGATTGCAGCCGCGGCCGCCACGTTCACTGGCGCGATCTATCCGGATATCGACCACCACAAATCGATTCCCCGCCGCAAGGCCGCCCGTGCGTTCCGTATTCTCGTCGTCCTCGGCGTCGCATCGCTTGCTGGACTCGGCTGGACAGAACTCGTCTCGGCGGTCGACACGGTGGCGCTCGAAGCGGGGGTCGACCTGCCAGTGCCGCCCGAAGCGGTGACTGGCGGACTCGTTGCCCTGGTGGCGTTTGTCGCCGCTGGCGCGGTCAACCCACTGATCGGCATCGTCACTGATCGACACCGTGGGTGGACACACAGTGTTCCAGTAAATGCTGTGCTAATTGCCGCACTGATCGGTGCGGTCTGGCTGCTGACGAGCGGACTCGGTCCGGAGCGACAGTTTACCGCGATCGTTGTCGTGCTCACGTTTTTTGTCGGGACGCTGATTCATCTCGGCCTGGATGGTGAGATTCTCTGAGCCCTCATCACCGCTCGTGAACAGTCGGATAGTATACAGAAATCATAACAGCAATATATCGTGTCGACAAATAGTCTATATCTTGAATGGAGCTCACTGAGTCCGAGAAGTCCGTGCTTTTCGACCGATTTCCACGGTCCACTCTCGTCGTAGACGAACGAGCTCGGATCATGTCCGCTGACGCCGGCTGTGAACAGCTGTTTGCGTGTGACGTTGACCAGTTGGTTGGCGCACAGCTGTCGACGTTCGTTCATACAGACGACTACGAAACAGTGACGAATTGTATCGACGGCCAGGAAGAGAGTAAGACACTGGAGACACTCGAGTTTCGTGTCGAAACGGCGACGGGGGAGTGGCGGATTTTTGAGGCGCTGGTCGGTGATCTCCCAGAGCGATCGGATGCGACGCTGTTGAGTCTGACAGATCTTACCGACGAGAAACAGGCGTCGCTGGAACTCGAGGAGAAAGCAGAGCGCCTGGAGCAGTTCGCGAAAATGGTCTCACACGACATTCGCACACCACTGCAGGTGGCACAGGGCCATCTCTTGCAGGCCGAGACGACCGGACGCGAGGACTCCTTCGAGAAGGTCAAGCGGTCACACGAGCGGATCGAAGAGATCGTCTCCGACGTACTCGATCTCGCTCGACAGGGTGATTCTGTCGGTGAGGTCAAATCTGTCTCACTTGCCGAGGTAGCCCGGAACGCCTGGGAGCTCACCGAGACAGCGGAGATGGAACTCGAGATCCGCGATGACCGCCAGATCGAGACCGAACCCAAGCGACTCCAGCAGCTGTTCGAGAATCTGTTTTCGAACGTGCTGCGCCACGCCGGACCGACGTCGACGGTCGTCGTCGGTCCGCTGGATCCGATGGCAACGTCGACACGAACTGAAGCGGAGCTCCCCTCGGGGTTTTTCGTCTCAGATGACGGTCCTGGCATCCCGGACGAAGAGAAATCCACGGTACTCGAGCCGGGCTTCAGCACGGATGCTGATGGGACCGGCTTTGGCCTTGCGATCGTCGAACAGATCGCCGACGTCTACCACTGGCGGATCGAGATCAAAGACAGCTACATCGGTGGAACCCGATTCGAGTTTGTCGAGATCTCTGACACAGAACTGCTCGATCCGAACTAGAGCGACCGTTTCGAGCCGATCGAAACAGAGATTGCGCCTCTCGGACTACGCGAGAAAGACGTGTCGTGGCTTGTCGGCGAGGACATCACGGCCCCAGTCGACAGTGTCTGTGAATGCGTCGGACCGGAAGAACTCCATCGCGTCGTCTTTCGAATCCCACTGGCTCGCAATGAACATATCGTTCTCGTCGTCGATGTTTTTCAACAGCGCCGTCGAGCGGTGCCCATCCATCTCCGCAAGGAGCGAGCCGACGGTATCGAACTTCTCGACAAAGTCCGCCCTGTGTTCCGGTTTCACCGTATAGAACATCCCCATGGTCTCGAAGCCGTCGCCCTCGCCAGCCCGCGAAACGATGCCGGGAAGCTCAGTCAGATACCCACTCGCGGTATCGGCCGCATCGGCCGTCTCCCACAGGCTCACCACTGCTGCCGTGTCGCTGTCTGGATCCTCGTAGATGGCCGTCCCGTCGTGAGTGTCGTACCGGTCGAATCCACTCCGTAGATCTGAAATCTCCCCAGCCAGGTCCGCAACCGCTGCCTCGGAGTACACCACGAGCGCGTAGATATCCTCACCGTGGGGCTGTCCGGCGTAGACGTCAAGTTCTGCAAGCTCCTCGCGGATCTGCTCGGCACCACGAGCGTCGGCACTGTCAGTCTTATCGGCGTCGGTACTGTCAGTCTTATCGGCGTCGACCTCACCGAGTGGCCCCCGGAACCCGTCCTCGACTGCCGGGAGGTCGGCCAGGAATCCTTCGGCGATGTCAGCAGCCCGCTCGACGTCCCAGATGCTCACGATCGCCGACTTGCCGCTCTGTGCCCGGACGACCGTTGTGACGTGGGTGTCGTAGTGATCGAAGTTACCTCGGAGGCCGTCGACTTCCTCGGCGAGTTCCTGTGCGTCGGCAGCCGAGTACAGCACGATACCGTAATCGCCAGCTTCGTACTGGTCGCCCTCGTGGATACCGAGTCGAACGAGACGGCTCTGGAGATCGTCTGTCTCTTCTGTTATGCTCTCACCGCCGCCGGTCGGTGGGCCGCCGTCTCCACCGTTTTCTGTCTCGCTGCTGTCTGCAGCCTCCGTGTCGGCCCCGTGGTCGTCTTCGCTCTTCCCGTGAGCGTGCGTCTCACCGGTGTTCGTCGTGTCATCGGGGTGGATCGGTGCAGTTTTTGCCACGTCCATCTCGACTGCGCCGTCGGTCGGCACGGGCTGGCCCGCGAGCAGCGCCGGCAGATCAGACGGTGGTAGCCGGCGACCGATGTAGAACGACCCGAACTCGGCGTACTGCGACGTCGACGGGTCAAAGCGCATCTCGTAGAGGAGATCTTTCATATCCACAAGATCGTCACCCCACAGCGTCACGCCCCACTCCCAGTCGTCGAGTGCAATCCCTCCGGTGATCATCTGGACCACCTTGCCGCCGTAGTTGCGGCCGATGTCGCCGTGGGCTGCCATATGGTCGGCACGCTCCTCAAAGTCCAGATCGTACCAGTTCTGCTCGGGCTGTCGGCGTTTGTCCATCGGATAGAAACAGACGTGTGTCGCGTCGGGGATCTGTGGTTTCAGCCGTGTCTGGATGTAGTTGTACAGCCCCGACTCCTCGTCGAGGTCGCCAGTGAAGTAGTCACGAGCGCGCTCGGAGTAGCCAGACGCCTCCGTAACGGAGACAAACGAAGTTCTCCGCTCGGTAAAGCGGGCGAACTCGGTCCCCTCGAACTGCCGTTCGAGCGCGCCGATGTGTGCACTCGTCGGTCGCAGATGGAGGATGAGTATATCGGCCTTGTGACCGAGAATCGAGTACAGCGCGGATGCTCCGTCTTCAGCGTCTGTGACAGCCAGGCGCGTCTCCAGGTGGTCGGTCACGTCGGTGAGTGCGCGTTTCCGTTCGCGGTCTGTTGCACTTCGCCAGGCGTCCCAGTCGATCGTCCGGAAATCGTGCAGTGCGTACCAGCCCTCGTCTGTCGGTGGTGGGTCTCGGCCCTGTGGCATACCAACCTGTTTGACAGCCTGGATTAGGAAACTTTTCGTTCCGTCCCGAAACCGACAGCGTTTCACTACCCCAGTCCGTGCAAACGGTAACGAATGAGCCGCGAGTACATCGAGGTCCGTGGTGCCGAAGAACACAACCTCAAAAACGTCGACGTCGAAGTGCCACGCGAGGAACTGACCGTCGTCACGGGACTGTCCGGCTCGGGAAAATCCTCACTGGCGTTCGAGACGATCTACGCCGAGGGTCAGCGCCGGTACATCGAGTCGCTGTCTGCGTATGCCCGGAACTTCCTCGGGCAGATGGACAAACCACAGGTCGAAAGCGTCGAGGGACTCTCGCCAGCGATCTCGATCGACCAGAAAAACGCCGCCAACAACCCCCGCTCGACGGTCGGCACGGTGACGGAGCTTCACGACTATCTCCGCTTGCTGTACGCCCGGGTCGGCACGCAGTACGACCCACTCACCGGCGAAGAAGTCGGTGAACAGTCCGCCCAGGAGATGGTTCGACAGATCCTCGAGCTTCCGGAGGGAACGCGAGCGAAAATCGCTGCCCCCGTCGTCCGGGATCAGAAAGGCGAGTTCGAGGATCTCTTCGAGGAACTGGTGAGCGAGGGATACACCCGCGTCGAGGTCGACGGTGCACAGCGTGATCTCACACTCGACGAACCGGATCTCGACAAAAACTACGACCACACCATCGACGTCATTGTCGACCGGATCACGGTCTCGCCGGACGCCCGCTCGCGGATCACGGACTCCGTCGAAACCGCCCTTGAGCAGGCAGATGGGGCGCTCAAACTCATCGTCCCCGATCCACCCGAGGAAACGCCGTTTGCCTCGAACACCCGCTCGACCGGCTCGCTTGCGGCCGACGCAGACGGTGACGACCGGCTCATCGTCGAGTTCTCCGAGGAGCTTGGCAATCCGAACTCCGAGTTCCAGTTCTCCGAGATCGAAACACGCTCGTTTTCCTTTAACAGCCCTTACGGTGCCTGTCCCGAGTGTGAGGGGATCGGCTCGACCAAAGAAGTCGACGAGGATCTCGTCATTCAGGATCCATCGAAACCACTCAAACACGTCTTCGAGCCATGGAGCTACAACCGGACCTACTACTCGCGCCAACTCGACAACGTCGCCGAGCATTTCGGTGTCTCTCTGGAGACTCCCTTCGAGGAACTCGACGAATCGATTCAGGAGCAGTTTCTGTACGGGACGGACAGGCAGGTCCACTTCGAGTGGCGGACGAAAAACGGCATTCGCGAGAAAACAGAACGGTTCGAGGGCGTGATCCCGAACCTGGAGCGACGCCATGTCGAGACGGACTCCGACCGGGCGCGCGATCACATCGAGGAGTTCATGGCCGTCACCACCTGTCCGGCCTGTGCGGGCACACGATTAAAAGAGCAGTCCCGCCACGTCCGCGTCGCCGGCACGACCATCACCGAGGTTAACCGGCTGTCGATCGGCGATGCACTCGAGCATTTCGAGGGACTCGAAGCTCAGCTCGACGAACGCGAAACGAAAATCGCCGAGGAAATTTTGAAAGAAATCCGCGCACGGCTTGGTTTCATGACCGAAGTCGGGCTTGAGTATCTCACGCTCGACCGGGAGGCATCGACGCTTTCGGGTGGTGAGAGCCAGCGGATCAGACTGGCGACACAGATCGGAAGCGGGCTCGTCGGTGTCCTGTACGTCCTTGATGAGCCCTCGATTGGCCTCCACCAGCGGGATAACGACCGGCTGTTGAACACCCTGGAGGAGCTTCGAGACATCGGCAACACGTTGATCGTCGTCGAACACGACACGGAGACGATGCGCCGGGCTGACAGCGTGATCGACATGGGGCCGGGGCCGGGCAAACGCGGTGGCGAAGTCGTCGTCAACGGCTCGCTTGCGGAGCTGATCGACTGTGAGGAGAGTGTCACCGGCAGGTATCTCTCCGGCGAGCGAGTCATTCCTGTCCCTGAACAGCGACGCGATAGCGATGGCGAGATTACGATCCGTGGCGCACGCCAGCACAACCTGCGTGATCTCGACGTCTCGATTCCGGTTGGCTGCTTTAGCGCGATCACTGGGGTGTCGGGATCCGGGAAATCGACGCTGATGCACGACGTCCTCTACAAGGGACTCGCACGAGAGATGAACGACAACACGAGCGTCGATCCCGGCGATCACGATGCGATCGAGGGACTGGAACAGATCGAAACCGTCCGGCTGATCGACCAGTCACCGATCGGGCGAACCCCCCGCTCGAATCCCGCGACCTACACCAACGTCTTCGATTACGTCCGTGAGCTGTTCGCCCAGACCGACGTGGCAAACCGGCGTGGCTACGAGAAGGGGCGATTCTCCTTCAACGTCAAGGGTGGCCGGTGTGAGGCCTGTGGTGGGCAGGGAACGGTCAAAATCGATATGAACTTCCTCTCGGATGTCACTGTCCCCTGTGAGGAGTGTGGTGGCGCACGGTACAACGACGAGACACTCGAAGTCACATTCAAAGACAAAACGATCGCCGATGTCCTGGATATGAGCGTCGACGAGGCCTACGACTTTTTCGAGAGCCACAGCCAACTCCGTCGGCGACTCAAACTCCTGAAAGACGTCGGGCTGGGCTACATGCAACTCGGTCAGCCCTCGACGACGCTCTCTGGTGGCGAGGCCCAGCGCGTGAAACTCGCCGAAGAACTGGGGAAAAAAGACACCGGCGAGACGCTGTATCTCCTCGATGAGCCGACGACAGGACTCCACCCGGAGGACGAACGCAAACTGATCGACGTACTCCATCGGCTCACCGACGACGGCAACACCGTTGTGGTGATCGAACACGAACTCGATCTGGTGAAAAACGCCGACAACGTCATCGACCTCGGTCCGGAAGGCGGCGAGAACGGTGGCGATGTCGTCGCGACGGGCACACCAGAGGCTGTTGCCCGGAACGA
>LKMJ01004998.1_pt1 | contig 12502 bp, 9 predicted proteins | sample 643391 | NCBI WGS metagenome assembly LKMJ01 (sample SAMN04112250, study PRJNA286221) | soda lake metagenome | biome: soda lake; feature: Kulunda Steppe; material: water; isolation source: sample PL-Br10 brine of Picturesque Lake | place: Russia: Kulunda steppe | collected 2010-07
CCTTCCTCGATCCCGGCATCGACGGCGATTCGCTTCCGCTCGCGAAACACCTCCTGACCGAACACGGCGTCGTGCTCGCGCCGGGCGACGGCTTCGGGGAGACGGGTCGCGGCCGGCTTCGGCTCTCCTTCGCCAACTCCGCCGCACGCATCGAGGAGGGACTCGACCGGATCGAGGCCGGACTGGAGACGTACTCGGGCTGACTCGAATCGGACGCTCGATTCCTCGGACCGCCCGGTTCCTCAGACCACGCGATTCGCCAGCGTCTCGCCCGTCTCACGCCGTCGAAGGCTCTCGGCGACGATGTCGGCGACCCGTGCGGCGTAATCGCGATGGGCGGCCGCGGCGTGCGGGGTAATGATGACGTCCTCGTAGTCCCAGAGGGGAGACGTCTCGGGAAGCGGCTCGGTCTCGAAGACGTCGAGGGCGGCCCCCGCGATCGAGCCGGACGAGAGCGCGTCGACCAGCGCCGTCTCGTCGACGATGGGGCCGCGCGCGACGTTCAGCAGGTACGCGTCCTCGCGCATGGCGTCGAGTTCGGCCGCACCGATCAGCCCCGCCGTGTCGTCCGTGAGCGGGAGCGCGAGCGCGACGAAACGGGCGTCGGCGATCGTCTCGTGGAGCCGGTCGCGGCCGTACACGGCGTCCACGTTCGCTACCGGCGTCGGCGTACGGCGGATCCCGACCACCTCCATGCCGAGCCCCGCGGCACGCGCGGCGATCCCGCGCCCGAGCACGCCCAGCCCGACGACGCAGAGCCGCTCGCCGGCGAGCGAGAACGGCTCCGCGATCGGGACGCGGCTCCACCGACGATCACGCTGAGCGTCCCGATAGGCGTGAAGCCGGCGGGCGAACGAGAGCATGTAGCCGGCGACGGTGTCGCCGACGGCGTCGCCGTGGATCCCCGTCGAACTCGTGAGCGCGATCCCGGCCGCCTCGAGGTCGTCGAACGGGAACCGGTCGACGCCCGTCTGGATCGAGTGGATCCACTCGATCCCCGCCTCGAGAAACGCCTCGTCGTATGCGAACGTCACGATCGCGTCGAGCTCGTCCAGCGGGCTTCGATCGTCGGCCGCGACGATTCGAACGTCGAGAGGCGTTTCCGCCGACGGCGAGAGCGCGTCGACGAACGTTTCCGGCGGGAAGACCGCCTCGACCGAGTCGTGGACGCCGAGCGTGAAGGTCATGCCCGGGCATGGACGCCGTGCGTCTTAAAAACGTTCGAGGCGGCGACTCTCACGCCCTCAGCGCGGGAGTTCGATCCCTCAGCGGAGGAACTCGATCGCCGCGCCCTGCCCGAAGCCGACACAGAGGGTCGCGAGTCCGCGCTCGGCGTCTCGTTTTTCCATCTCGTGAAGCAGCGTCACCGGCAGCCGGGCGCCGGACGCACCGAGCGGGTGCCCGAGCGCGATGGCGCCGCCGTTGACGTTGTAGATCTCCTCGTCGATCCCCAGCTCGCGGCGGGCGTACTCACACTGGGAGGCGAACGCCTCGTTCAGCTCGACGAGGTCGTAGTCGTCGATCGACGTGCCCGCGCGGTCGAGCAGGCTCCGCGTGGCGGGGACGGGACCGATCCCCATCACGGTCGGGTCCACGCCGGCGACCGCGTTCGTACCGACCTCCGCGAGGACGTCGAGGCCGTGATCCTCGGCGAACGCCCGGCTCGTCACGAGGGTGATCGCGGCGCCGTCGGAGATCTGCGAGGCGTTGCCGGCGGTGACCGTCCCGTCGCCGGTGAACGCGGACGGAAGGCTCGCCAGCTTCTCCGCGGTCGTTCCCGGACGGATCCCCTCGTCCTCCGTCACGGGGCCCTCGTCGGTCTCGACCGGGACGATCTCGTCGTCGAACCGCCCGTCCTCCGTGGCGGCCGTCGCGCGCTGCTGGCTCCTGGCGGCGTAAGCGTCCTGCTCCTCCCGGCTCACGCCGTACTCCTCGGCGACCTTCTCGGCGGTCATCCCCATCTGAAGCTGGAAGACGTTGTAGCGCTCGGAGAGCTCCGGGTGGAGGTGCGTGTAGGAGTCGCCGTCCATCGGCACGCGGGTCATGTGTTCGACGCCGCCGGCGATCACGCAGTCGCGGTTGCCGGCGGCGACCGCGTCGGCCGCCGAGATGATCGCCTGCATCGAGGAGGCACACCACCGGTTGATCGTCGTCGCCGGGACGGACTCGCCCAGCTCGGAGAGCAACGCGATCACCCGGGCGACGTTGTTGTCCTGCTCGCCGCGCTGCTGGGCGACGCCCCACATGAGGTCGTTGACGTGGTCGCTCGTCAGGCCCGTCTCCGCGAGGACGTGGTCGATCAGCCGCGTCGAGAGGTCCTCGCCGCGAAGGTCGGCGTAGACGCCGCCGTCTTTTCCCTGCGGGGTGCGATGTGCGGCCGCGATCACGGGCGTGGTGTCGTGTGTAGTGTCGTCGGTCATGCCCGAACAGTGAGCCGTCGGCGGCTTAAAACGGCGTGGAACCGAAAGAAATCAACCCGTAGTTGTTGGTTTATTAGGAGAGAGGAACGGAAGCCGTCGAACCGGGAGAGCGCGCCGGCGTCTCCACGTATATATACCCGGCGTCGGAAGGGGCCGGCATGGATCTCCAACGAAAGCTCCGTACCGGAGAACGGCCCGCGGGTGGCTGGTGTTCGATCCCCTCGCCGAGCGTCGCCGAGGCGCTCGCAACTGCCGCGTTCGACTTCGTCGTCGTCGACACCGAACACGCCCCGACGACGACTGAATCCGTCGAGAACATGGTGCGGGCGGTGGAGGCGGCTCCGGGCGACGCCGAGACGCTCGTTCGCGTTTCCGAAAACGATCCGACCCGGATCAAGCGGGTGCTGGACGCCGGCCCCGCCGGCGTGATGGCTCCGCAGGTAAACTCGCCGGCGGAGGCTCGCGACCTCGTTCGCGCGTGTCGATACCCGCCACAGCAGAACGGAGACGCGGAGCCGGAATACGGCGACGACGAGGACCCGGGGTCGGAGCATGCCGACGTCGCTCCGTGGCGTGGCGTCGCCGCGTCACGGGCGTCCGACTACGGGCGACGGATCGACGACTACGTCCGATCGGGCGGCGACGCCGTCGCCGTGATCGCGCAGATCGAGACGGCCCGTGCGGTCGACGCGGCGGCGGAGATCGCGGCGGTTCCGGGGATCGACGCGCTGCTGGTCGGGCCGGCCGACCTCTCCGCGTCGCTCGGGCGGTTCCGCGAGTTCGACCACCCGACGGTCCGGGAAGCGATCGCCGACGCCGCCGCGGCGGCCGACGCTGCCGACGTCCCGATCGGCACGCTCGCGACGAGCGACGAGCGGATCGACGCGTGGCTCGATGCCGGCTTCGACTTCCTGATCGTCGGAACCGACGTCGGGTTCATGTCCACCGGTGCCGACCGCGCGCTCGATCGATATGCCGACGGAACGGAGCCGAAAGGACGGAACGTAGCACCGACGGAACGGAGCCGAAAGGACGGAACGTAGCACCGACGGAACGGAGCCGAAAGGACGGAACGCGGAGGACGGTCAGGGCTCCGGACCGGCCGCGCTCTGCACGAGCCAGCCGCCCGCGACGTCGCCCTCGCGGGTCGCGTACGCGATCTCGGTCGCGTCGTCGACGACGGCGCCGCCGACTTCGACGTCGTTGGCTTCGGAGTCGCCGCCGAGCCCGTCGCCGCCGACCTCGATCCGTTCGACGCGAAACGGCACGTCGAGACTGTCGCCACAGCAGCCGACGTCGACGAACTCCTCGCGGACGTCGCCGACGTGAACCTCGCCGAGGACGCGGCCGAAGTACCTACGATAGCGGTCCGTCTCGATCTGGTCGCGCCCCCAGTCGCTCAGCCCCGACGGATACGAGAGGACGACGCGGGATGCGGTCGGCGGGTCCATGAGTGATGGTAGCATCCGCGGGGACAAACGGGTTTCGGCGCGATCGCGCGGCTCCCGATCTCCCGTCGATGGCGGCGTTTTCACGCGAGTGGAGAGATAAGAAGGCTTATTCGGACTCACGGACGAAACCGTTTCATGGTAGCGATCGAGGTACCGGAGGTCGATTACACCGAGTACACGAACCGGCAGCTCGTGCTGGTTCCGCTGGCGGTGCTCGCGCTGGCGCTCGCGATCATCGGCGGCTGGTATCTCGTCACGGGTGCACCGGCGAACCTGGGGCTCGAGTTCACCGGCGGCGTGGAGCTCCGGATCGCCGACGACGGGGAGGGAGATATGAGCGAGCGCATCGAGGCGGCGTTCGACCAGGAACCCGACTCGATCAGGACGATCCCGGGTGACGACGTCGTCGTCGTCACCTTCCGGGCGGACGCCGACGACCCCGACGGGATGGCGGGTGATCTGGAGGATCAGGCTGAAGCGGCGGGGCTGACCGTCGACGCCGTCGATCAGGTGTCGGCCAGCTTCGCCGCCGACACGGCCCAGACCGCGCTGTTCGGCGTCGCGCTTGCCTTTTTGGGCATGAGCGTGCTCGTCTTCGCGCTGTTCCGGACGTTCGTCCCCTCCGTCGCGGTCGTCGCGTCGGCGTTTTCCGACATCGTGATCCCGATCGCGGCGATGAACCTGCTCGGGATCGAGATGACGCTCGGAACCGTCGCGGCGCTTTTGATGATCATCGGATACAGCGTCGACTCGGACATCCTGTTGAACAACTCGGTGTTACGCCGAACCGGCGACTTTTACGAGTCCGTCAGCCGGGCGATGCGCACCGGGGTCACGATGACGGTCACCTCGATGTCCGCGATGATCGTGATGGCGATCGTCGCGACGATATTCGGCATCGATCTGCTCCGTGACATCGGGATCATCCTCGCGATCGGGCTCTGTGCCGACCTGATGAACACCTATCTGATGAACGTGACCCTGCTTCGCTGGTACAAATTCGAGGGGGTGAACCGCTGATGTTGGGTCCGATAAAGCGGAACTGGCGCGTGCTGCTGCTCGTCGTCGTGATCGTCGCGGCATCGATCGCGCTGTTTGCCCCCCAGTTCGCCCCGGACACCGCTCCCGGCGAGGACGACGCCGATGCCCGTCAAGGGCTCACCAACCTCCAGTACGGCCTCGACCTCGCGGGCGGCACACGGATCCGCGCGCCGCTTTTAGGCCACACCGCAACCAGCGTGCAGTTCGACGGCGACAACCCCTCGGAGGTGGCCGCGAACGTCGCCGCCGAGCTGGACGGCGTCTCGACGAGGGAGGTGAACGCCGAACGGCTCTCCGACGACGGCGGCGAGGTGGAGGTGACGGACCCCGACGTGACCGCGGAGGAGTTCCGCGCCGCGATGGACGCCTCCGGATACGCGTACAACGACGTCAGACGCGGCGTCACCGCGGACACGCGGGACGCCGCGGAGGGCGTCATTCGCGGAAAGATCAACGAGGCGGGGCTCTCCGGCGGGAGCGTCCAGCAGGTGCAGTCGGTCACCGGCGAGTGGTTCATGCTCGTCGAGGTGCCCGGCGAGGGCCGACAGGACGTGATCGAGCTGCTGGAGGAGCGCGGAACCGTCCAGATAGACATCGCCTACCCCGATTCGGACGCCGAGGACGGCCTCGGCGTCGAGGAGGAAGTGCTCGTCCAGGAGGACTTCGAGAACATCGGCACGGCCAGCCGTGACGAGAGCGACCAGCCGTACGTGCCGGTGTCGGTCGTCAACGAGGCCCCCGAGGGCGAGCAGTCGCCGGCCCACCGGTTCCAGGACGCCGTCGTCGACCGCGAGGTCGCCACCTCGGCCGGCGGGGCACGGTGTACGTACATGCAGGATCCGGTCGGGGAGACGAACGAGCCGTGCCTCCTGCTCGTCGTCGACGGCGAGGTCGTCAACGCGTTCGGGATGGACGACGGGCTCGCCCAGAGCATGGTCGGCGGGTCGTGGGCCGACTCCGGCAACTTCCGGCTGACCACGACCTCCTTCGAGGACGCCCAGCAGGTCTCGATCAACCTGCGCGCCGGCGCGCTCCCGGCCGAACTCGACATCGCCGGCGAGGGAACGTCCTCGTTCATCTCGCCGACGCAGGGTGAGAACTTCCGGCTCTACTCGATGATCACGGGACTCTTCGCGATCTTCGCCGTGGCCGCGATGGTCTTTTTGCGCTACCGCGAGCCGAAGGTCGCGCTCCCGATGATCGTCACCGCGCTCGCGGAGGTGTACGCGCTGCTCGGCTTCGCCGCGCTCGTCGGCTATCCGATCGAGCTCGCGGTCATCGCCGGCTTCATCGCCGTGGTCGGCACCGGGGTGGACGACCTCGTGATCATCGCCGACGAGGTGATGAGCGAGGGCGACGTCAAATCCCGGAAGGTGTTCGACTCGCGGTTCAGACGCGCCTTTTGGGTGATCGGCGCCGCGGCCGCGACGACGATCATCGCCATGTCGCCGCTCATGGTGTTGAGCCTCGGCGACCTCTCAGGTTTCGCCATCTTCACGATCCTCGGCGTGCTCATCGGCGTGCTCATCACGCGCCCGGCCTACGGTGACATCCTCCGGCGCCTGCTGACGGTTCGCTGACCGGTCCGTCCCCTTTTGGCCGTTTCACCGTCCGAGACGTCCCCTCCGACGTCGCTGAAACGGTTCGATGGTCGCCCCGATCGCTCACGACCGATCATAAAAAAGTCAGGATGGGTGGTTCGCGTCTCTCCATTAGCCCGTCACGACGGGCAGGACCCGCGCGACCGGCACTGGCCGTTCGTCCGGAAGCGATTCGATCTCGACGCCCGATCGGCCCGCTCGGCTGCCGTCCTCGACCGGCGGGACGCGGGTGCTCGTGTGAATGGGGTCGACGATGTCGGTGGTTTGTCGTGACATCACATGACATACGTCGCCGCGGGAATATAAATTACTCGTATAATAGTAAATAATCCCAAACCGTGATCGATCGGGATGGAACTCGCCTCTCGACGGGCCGGTGAACCAGGATCGACCCCGATATCCCGACGTTCGGCTGGGGCCCGAAAGCGGCCGACGACGACTTTTCGGAGGATCGGACGGAACGGGTGGGGATCGGTACGTCGGCGCCCTCGACCTACCGATCCGCGTACCGTACCCACAACAGCGCGGCGAGTCCGGCACCAACCAGCGCGAAGACGGACAGCGTCGCGAAGAAAACCGCGAGCGTGTAGGATCCCAGAACGAACCCGCCGACGGCGATGGAGCCGGATCCGAGCCCGAACTCGCCGAGGTAGGTGTAGCCGTACGAGAGCCCGCGCCCCTCGGCGGGGGTGTACACCGCGACCGCCAGCTGATAAAAGGGCTGGATCGCAAAGAGAAAAAAACCGATCACGGCACAGAGGACGACGAGCGGCACGAGACCGAGCGAGGCGACGGGAACGAACGCGAGCACGAGCGCCGCGAGCACGACGAAGATCCCCATCAATCCTTTTTCAACCGGGACCCGATCGGTCGCCTTGCCGCCGGCGTACTGTCCCGCCATTCCGATCACGAGCAGTCCGACGTAGATGTAGTCACCCGGCGAGATTCCCTCGAGTCCGAGCCCGGGATCGAAGCCGGCGAGCGCCGGGAGTCCCTGGAGGATCTCCGGCAGATACGTGAGCAGCCCACGGTAAAAGAGTCCCTCGAAGGTAACCAACACGAAGACGACCGCGAAGGCGCCGGCGAAAAGCGCACGCGAGTTGGCGATCAACTCCGAAAGCGACGTCTCCGCCGCCCGGTCGGAGTCGAGTTCATCGGTGGCGGCCACCGGATCGAAGTCGGCCGAGAGCCCCCACGCGGCGGCCAGCAGTCCGGGGATCGCAAGCGCGACGGCGACGAGCGACCAGTCGAGGAAGATGAGGAGGGTTGCGGCGACGAACGGTCCGAGCGCGATGCCGACGTTGCCGGCGATGCCGTGCCATGCGAAGACGGTGCCACGGTCCTCGACGCCGGTCGAGATGAGCGAGAGTCCCGCCGGGTGATAGACGCTGGCGGCGACCCCCCAAACGAGGAGGCCGACCGCGACCGTGTAGATCGAGTCGGCCAACGAGAGCAGCAGGAACGCCCCGCTCATGCCGACGAGACAGGCCACGATCAGGCGTTTGGTTCCGTATCGGTCGGCGAGGATCCCGCCCGGAAGCGCGCCGAGCCCGAACGGCGCGTAGCCGAGCGTGATCACCAATCCGAGCAGGGCGACGGAGACGTCGAACTCCGCGAGCCAGACGACGAGGAAGATGGGGATCGAGGTCTCGAACCAGTGAACGAGCGCGTGGCCCGTCATCGTGAAGCCGGCGATCGATCGGTCGTTCGCGTCCAAACTCATTCGATATCGAACGGCGCCCGCCGAGCCACTTAGCTTCCCGCGCTTCGGCCGCGTTCGCCCGATGACACGTGGCTGATGAGTCGGAGACGAACCCCTTTCGGCTTCGTTCGAATCCCTATCGGTCGCGTTCGAAGCCCGCAGCGAAGGTCGTCTCCGGGACCGAAAGCACCGTCGGTCGGCCGTGCGGGCATGCGAACGGACGCTCGCACTCCCCGAGTCGGTCGAGCAGGTCACGGATCGCGTCCGTCCCGAGCGCGTCGACGTCGCCGCGCTTCAACGAGGGGTGACACGCGAGGTCCGCGAGCAACGTCTCCCGGGCGTCCCGGGGAGAACCGTCGCCCTCCTCGGCGAGCGTGGCGAGCGCGTCGTGGAACGCCTCGGCGTCCGCGACGCGGCCGAACGGCGCCGGAACCGCACGAAGCCGGCGGGTGGTGCCGCCGAATCGCTCCGTCTCGAACCCGAGCGCCGCGAGTTCCGCCTCGAACGCCGCCGCGGCCGCGGCCTCGTCGGAGGACAGCGAAAGCGTCGCGGGGGGGTCGAGCGTCGCGGTCGGGACCGGGTCGTCCGCGAACGCCCGTCGAAGTCGCTCGTAGTTCACCCGCTCGTGGGCGGCGTGTGCGTCGACGACGAGCAGCTCGTCGCCCGCCTCCAACAGGAGGTACAGATCCCGGAAGGCACCGATCGGCTCCGCGTCCGCGAACGCATCCGGCGTCGAGCCGTCGTCCGCACCCGCCGGGGCCAGGGCCGTCTCGAGGTCGGTCGCCGTCTCCGCCGCCCTCCGGAGGTCGGCGCCCGTGAGCGCGTCGGCGACCGCGGACTCGACGGCGGCGGCGACCGCGTCGCAGTCGCGGAGGCCGACCTCCAGTTTGGCCGGGTGGACGTTCGGATCGATCCGGTCGGGCGGGAGCGCGACGTCGACGGCGGCGACCGGCTCGCGACCGTCCGGCAGGAGCCGACCGTATCCCGCACGCACCGCCGCGGTCAGCGCGGCGTTCCGCACCGGTCGCCCGTTCAGCGAGACGCGGACGTGATCCCGGGAGGCCCGCGTCACCGACGGATACGCGAGCACGCCGGAAACCTCCACGACGGGCGCGTCCTCCCTTTCGTTGGCGGCCTCCTCGAGTTTCCCTCCTCCTTCGGATCCGATGCGCGCGTCGAACGTCGTCGATCGGCTCGCCGTCTCGCGGTCGTAGACGGCAAACAGCGCGTCCGTGCGGTCCGTTCCGGGCGTCGACAGCGTCCGTGACCCGTCGTGATCGAGCCGGAAGGCGATCGCGGGATTCGCGAGCGCGTAATCCGCGACGAGCCGGGAGATCCGGGCGAACTCGACGCCCGGGCCCGGCAGCGATTCCCGCCGAGCGGGTCGCGACGCGAAGAGATCGGTCACGACGACCGTGGTCCCGCGCCCGCGTCCGGCGTCACGCACCACGACCTCGCCGTGGTCGACGGTGACTCGCGTGCCGAGGGCGTCGCCGTCGGCGGTGACGATCTCCAACGTGCCGGCCTCCGCGATCGCCGCGAGCGCCTCTCCTCGAAACCCGAGCGAGTCGATCCCGACGGGATCGCCGCCCGGCTCGAGCTTGCTCGTGGCGTGTCGCTCGACGGCGAGGCGGGCATCCGTCCGGCCCATTCCGCGACCGTCGTCGGCGACGCGGATCCGGTCGGTTCCGTCGCCGTCGATCGCCACCTCGATCGATGACGCCCCCGCGTCGATCGCGTTGTCGAGCAGCTCGCCCACGACGCGTGCCGGCCGAGTGATCACCTCGCCGGCCGCGATCCGGTCGACGGTCTCGCGGTCCAGTTGCCGTATGTCCCCGCCGGTGGCGTCGCGGTCGCCGACATTCCCCTCGTCGCGGTCGCCGACATCCCTCTCGTCGCGGTCGCCGACATCCCTCTCGTCGCGGTCGCCGACATCCCTCTCGTCGCGGTCGCCCGAACTTTTCTCACGCATCGTCACCGAGCCGGTTTTGGAGGTCGTGAAGGGCGTTCAGTGCCTCGATCGGCGTCATCCGTGCGAGGTCGAGGTCGCGGAGCGCCGCCTCGATCGTCGGCGTTCGATCGTCCCCGACCGCATTCCCGGCTCCGGCCTTCGCGTCCCCGTCCGCGTCGGCCCCCGTCCTCGGAGCCTCCGGATCGGTATCCGTCGGCGATCTCTCCGGGTCGGCGTCGTCCGTCTCGGCGAGGAACTCCTCGAGCGATCGGTCGGTCGTATCGTTCGACTCCGGCTCCGTGCTCTCCCCGGGTTCGTCGTCGGTCGCCACCAGCTCCCGGGACCGATCGACGACTGCGGGCGGCACGCCCGCAAGCTCCGCGACCTCGACGCCGTACGATGACGAGGATGCACCCCGGGCGACCCGGTGGAGGAACGTCACGGTGCCGTCCTCGCGCGTCGCGGCGAAATGAAGGTTGAAGACGCGCTCGCGTTCGGCCGCGAGGTCGGTGAGGTCGTGATAGTGGGTGGCAAAAAGCGTCGTCGCTTCCAGCTCGTCGTGGACGAACTCGACGGCGGCCCGGGCGATGGCCCGGCCGTCCGTCGTCGCGGTGCCGCGACCGACCTCGTCGAGCAGCACGAGCGAGTTCGGGCCCGCGTCGTGGAGGATGTCGGTCAGCTCGCTCATCTCGCGCATGAACGTCGACTGCCCGCCCGCGATGTCATCGGAGGCGCCGACTCGGGTGAACAGCCGCTCGAAGACCGGCAGCCGGGCTGCCTGTGCCGGGAGGAACGAGCCGACCTGCGCGAGGACGGTCGCGAGCGCGACCGACCGCATGTAGGTGGACTTCCCGCTCATGTTCGGTCCGGTGATCACCGCGACCGCGCCGCGCGGGAGGTCCGCGTCGTTGGGGACGAACGACTCCTCCGTGCGCTCGACGACGGGATGGCGACCGCCCTCGATCGCCACGCCGGCCGCCGGGTCGTCGACCACCTCGGGTCGGACGTAGTCGTGTTCGACCGCGACCGTCGCGAACGACCGGAGGACGTCGAGCTCGGCGAGGGCGTCCGCGAGCGCCTGAATGCGTTCCGTCTCCTCGGCGACCCGCGCCCGGACGTCGACGAACAGCTCGTACTCCAGCGCGTCCGCACGCTCGGCCGCAGCGACGATCTCCTCCTCGCGATCCTTCAGCTCCGGGGTGACGTAGCGCTCGCTGTTTTTCAGCGTCTGCCGGCGATGATAGTCGTCCGGCACCCGATCGAGGTTCGCGTCGGTCACCTCGATGTAGTAGCCGTGAACCTGATTGTGGCCGACCGACAGCGAGTCGATGCCGGTCCGGTCGCGCTCGCCCGCCTCCAGCGCCGCGACCCACTCGCGGCCCTCCCGCTCGGTCGCACGGAGGTCGTCGAGATCGGCGTCGAACCCCTCCCGGATAACGCCGCCGTCGGTGAGCTCCCGCGGGGGATCGGTCGCCATCGCCTCGTCGATCAGCTCCCTGATCTCGACCAGCTCGTCGAGCCGGCCGTGGAGGTCACTGAGGTGGGCGGTTCTCGGGGCGGCCGCCTCGCTTCCCTCGAACGTCGCATCATTTTCGCTCGCGAGCGTCGCCTTCAGCTCGGGGACGACCGCGAGGGTCGCGTGCAGCGACCGGAGGTCGCGCGCGTCGGCCCGTCCGCGGGAGACCCGTCCGACGAGCCGCTCGAGGTCGTAGGCGGTCGCGAGCGCGTCGGCGATCCCCTCACGGACGAGCGTCCGATCCGCCAGCTCCGCGACGGCGTCGTGTCGCGACCGGATCGCGTCGGCGTCGACGAGCGGCCGACGGAGCCACCGCTCCAGCCGACGCCGACCGAGCGCACAGCTCGTCTCGTCGAGCGCGCCGATCAGGGTGTCACCCGCGCCGAGGCCGCGATTCTCGAACAGTTCGAGGCTTCGCTGGGCTGCCGCGTCGAGCCGCAGATGGTCCCGCGGGTCGTATCGACGGATCCGCGAGACGTACGCCAACGGGCCGTCATCGCCCTGCGTGTACTCGGCGTACGCCAGCACCGCCCCCGCAGCGCGGAGCGCCGCGTCGCTCTCGAATCGTCGCTCCGGCGCGGGACAGTACGGCTCGAGCCGCTCGTGAGCGACCGATCGCCCGAAGGCCGCCGGGTCGAACTCGTGGGCGATCCAACCGCGGTCGGCGTCCGCGGGCTCGAACGTCGGCGCGTCGGGCGCCGAGAGGAGCTCCGCGGGTTCGATCCGATCTAACTCTCCGACGATCGTCTCGCGGTCGCCCGCGGTGACGAGACACTCGCCGGTCGAGACGTCCACAGCGGCGAGCCCGATTCGAGGTGAA
>LKMJ01004999.1_pt1 | contig 12501 bp, 8 predicted proteins | sample 643391 | NCBI WGS metagenome assembly LKMJ01 (sample SAMN04112250, study PRJNA286221) | soda lake metagenome | biome: soda lake; feature: Kulunda Steppe; material: water; isolation source: sample PL-Br10 brine of Picturesque Lake | place: Russia: Kulunda steppe | collected 2010-07
CTCAACGTACCGTTCGAGCCGCTTGACACCGTCTAGTCCCTCTCGAGGATTGATTCCGGCCATTCCCTTAATCCGCTCCGGATATTGCTCAGTGACCTCTCTGACCATTTCATGAGGGACGTCTATCTCCATCCCACCATTCGGGTTTCCGAACTTGAGTGCCGGAATGAGAACGGTTTCAACGCCGTTATCGTCCATCTTCTGCACGAAGTCGTCAGCGCTCATCCCATTCGCTGGGTCATACATATCATCCATCCCGAAGACCTGTGCAGCGACTTCTTGGGCCTGCGAGTTGTAGTAGAGTTCCGTTCCTTCCGTTGTAAAAATGTTACACCAGACGTCGATAATGTTTCCATGCAATTGGCTCATATTACGAATTCCTCCGTGGATATAGCACCACTTCGGAAAGGTGGGTTATAGAGTTACTGGTCTCAAAAGAAGTTGTGAGCTACCGAAGACGGGATTACTCGTCGTAGAGATGGCGTGAGATAACAACTCGATTGATTTCGCTCGTTCCCTCGTAAATCTGTGTCCCCTTTGCTTCACGCATATATCGCTCTACCGGATAATCCTTCGAATAGCCCCTAGAACCAAGCACTTGAACCGCTTCCGTGGCTGCATCCATCGCTGCATCCGAAGCGAACGTTTTCGCAATTGCTGAGTCTTGACTGACCCGGTTACCATCATCTAATCGTTTCGCGGCCTGGTATGCCAGAAGACGAGATGCCTCAAGATCCATTTTCATATCGGCTAATTTGAATGAAATACCCTGATTTTCTCTGATTGGTTCACCAAACTGCTCGCGGCTATCAGCGAATTCTTTGCTGACATCCAGACAACCCTGTAGAATTCCAACTGCCTGTGCAGCGACGCCTAACCGGCCAATATCAAGTGCTTCCATGATATATCTGAAGCCACGGCCCTCCTCTCCAACGAGATTTCTAGCTGGAACACGGACATCGTTGTATTCTATTTCGTTCTCGATAACGGCATCACCTTCCATACAGGGGATGTCACGAACGAAGTTTACACCATCACGGTCCTGAGGATTTGGAACTCCGATAATACTTACATCGTCATGCGTGCCTGTATCATCTGTACGGGCGACGACAAAAAGAAGGTCAGCAATTTCGCCATGTGACGTCCAGACCTTGTGACCATTGATGACGTATTCATCTCCGTCTCGCTCGGCAGTTGTTTCGATCGCATTCGCATCACTGCCTGCCTGCGGTTCCGTGAGAGAAACAGCTGTAATCTGATTTTCCGTGAAAATGTCCGTTAACCAGTTCTCTTTTTGATACTCGGTGCCAAATTTGTTCAGTGTATGGCCGATAAGTGAACAGGAGAGCGAAACGACACCGGCAGGGATTTTCCAGACACGGCATAGTTCCTCGACAGTGATAACAAATGACCGATAATCAAGTCCTTCCCCTCCATACTCCTCGGGGATTGTGACGCCGTACAATCCTGCGTCACCGAGTTTGTCGATAAGGTCTACCGGAAAGATTCCATTCTGTTCATGTTCGTCGACAACGGGTTCGACCTCTGTTTCGACAAACTCTCTGACTCGTTTACGGTACGCTTCATGTTCGTCTTCAAGCCCGATATGATTATTCATGATTTAGAGTATGTCCGATATATAGCGTTTAGTCCAAATACTCTTATAATTGTTGCCAGTGAGGCGATGGTACGGTTACAGACAGGCACCATCAAAACCCCCTGCGGTAGAGTCATCGAGAACCTCAACCGAGCTCGAATTCCCCGATTTAACGCGGCCTGTTACAATGTATCCAGCAGTGGTCTCGATGTACTGAACTCGGTATAGTGTCTGTGATGAACAAAAACATTTAATTCTCCAACGATACCCTCAAAGAGTATGAATACAGCAGCAAAGTCGTTCAACGGACCGACGCGATTGAATACGGCACAGCACGGTAAGGTGACTGATAAATGACTTCTGACCTTGAGGACGTTGCAGCAGGATTGGAGACAATTGCGATCAAGTTTGACTCTCCAGCAGAACACTGTTTGACCGTTGTATTCGACCGTCCTGATGCACGAAACGCGATGAATCAGCAACTTCGTGATGAGTTCGCCGAACTCACAGAAGAGATAAAGAATTCGGACATTCGCGTCGTTATACTCACTGGTTCAGATGAGTCAAAATCATTTGTCTCCGGAGCGGATATCACCGACTTACAGGACCGGTCACCTCTTGAACAGCGCGAAAAGAGCGCAGAAACGCGAATTTACGATAGAGTCGAATCTCTTCCACAACCTGTTATCGCACAGATTAATGGATTTGCGTTCGGAGGCGGATGCGAACTGGCAATGGCCTGTGACATCCGTGCCGCGGACGAGGACGCGCTCCTCGGACTCCCTGAGGTCAGTCTCGGGCTGATACCTGGTGGTGGTGGAACCCAACGGTTACCCCGGCTTGTTGGTGAAGGACAGGCAATGCGGTTGATATTCACCGGTGATCCGATTTCTGCAAAAGAAGCAAAAGAGATCGGACTTGTTGATGTCGTCAGCGGGTCGACTGACCTTGACGAAACCGTCGGTGACATGGCGAAATCGATTGCTGAAAACAGCCCGGTGGCTCTCCAGCTCGCCAAAGAATCCGTTCAGGCCAGCAGTCAACTCGGAAAGGAAGACGGTATCAAATACGAGTCAGAACTATTTGCGCAGGCACTTGGCTCCGAAGATAGTGATGAAGGTATCACTGCGTTCCTCAATGACCGAGAACCTGAATGGAAAGGTCGATAACTCACATTAGGTACTGGAATCCTGTGAAGTAGTATTCGATAATGGTCCTCAACCCGGCCCAATCAGAGTGTGGATAGTAACCCGAATTTCTCTCATCCTTCAGTAAGGAAATAACCAAAACAGTAGCCAAAAGACAACTCCGCTTCGAGAGCTGGATCAATATGTTGATTAAAACTCTGTATGGCTGCATGACCTACTATCATAGTCATTTAGTTTTTGACCACTCTGTAGAAATCAGAGAAAGAATCGTGAAAGAATACAGTATTTTTAATACGGTACTTTCGAGATATAGCGTATGTCAGATACTGGCGAGCGTGGCGAAGCGGGTGGAGAAACACCCTGGATACCCTACGAAATTGCTGACCGAGAAGGGCAGTTGAATCCATACCCTTTTTTCAGGGATATTCAGGAGGATGCCCCACTCCGCTACGATCCAGAGCGTGAGACCTACGATGTCGTCGGCTACGACGCTGTGGTTGAGTCGATCACCCAGCACGAGCGATTCACCCGCCGGAACACGTCGTACATCAATGGGTCGCTTTTGAGCACAGGCGAACCAATCCACTCCGAGCTCCGTGGAATGGCGGCGGATTACTTCCAGCCGGGATTTCTGAAAGAGCAGTTCGAGCCCAAGATCGAATCACGCGTCGACGAGTTGCTCGATGAAGCGCTCGGAGGCGACAACCATATCGACTTCGTTGAGGAATTCGCGAAACCACTCCCGATTCTGATCATCGCAGAGTTGTTGAACATCCCTTCCGAGAAGGTTGAAACGTTCCGGAAGTGGTCGGCAACGCTTGCGACGGCACCTGAAGGAAATAGCAAGGAAGCGTTCGAGAAACTAGAACGAAAACAGGCCAGAGCGATGCAGGAACTACAGGAGATGTTCGAGACGGAGATAGAGCGTCGAGAGGAGACGCCAATGGAGGATATTATCATGAATCACATCCGTGCAGAGCGGGAGTCGGAGCTGGTTGACCGGAGCAACGTCCTCGCGAACCTCTCGATGTTGCTTATTGCCGGTAACGTGACCACAACGCAGTATCTCACGAATGCCGTCTGGACGTTCGATGAGGAAGAAATTATCGACGACCTGCAGGATGGAACGATTCCACTTCAAGATGCACTCGAAGAGGTCCTTCGCTACCGTTCGCCAGTGATGCCGGGCAAACGGATTGCAACGGGAGACACCGAGATACAGGGCGTGGAAATAGAGGAAGGCGACCGTGTTGTCGGCTGGCTCAGCGCAGCAAACCGCGACCCCAATGTCTTCGAGAACCCCGATGAGTTCCGTCCTGGACGGAACTACGATAAGGAACCGATCCCGTTCGGGAAGGGGATTCATTACTGTCTGGGTGCGCCGCTTGCGAACATGGAGGCACAGATCTTCTTCGAGAAGTTCCTTGACCGCGTCGGCGACTGGGAAGTTACTGCAGACGATATAAACCCGTTCATCAGTTCCGAAATCTACGGCCCGCGTGATCTCCCAATCCGCGTCACGATGTGAACTATCCGCCAAGTACAACTCTCTGCTCCGTGTCTTACTGTAGATACTTACAGCCGACGTTTCAGATTCGCAGTTTGCTTGAAAGTGCAAAACCGGGAGAATGTTTATATTCTAAGAAATCAATCGTGAGTTCACATGGCAGAACCAGCCCCTGATTCATGGGACCAGCAAACTAATGTACTGATCGTGGGCTCTGGCGGTTCAGGGCTTGTTGCCGCACTTGCAGCGCAGCCAGCAGACGTCCTTGTCCTCGAAAAGGCACCGTGGATAGGGGGCACAACAGCTGTTTCTGGTGGCGGCCTCTGGCTCCCAAACAGCAGGCCAGTGGTCGAGAGCGTGGGTGAGTATCCACCTGAACAAGTGCACGCGTATATTCGTCGATGTGCTGGCGAACGAGTCGACGAAGAACTAATCAATACATTCGTCGAGTTGGCACCAAAAGTCCTCGATTTTATGGAGTCAGAAACAGCTCTGGAATTTCAGTTCGCTGGCTATCCGGACTATCACACTGACTGGGAAGAAGGAAGAGACGAGGGTAACATGGTCGAACCAAAGCTTTTCGACGGAACCCGGCTAGGGGAGCGACTTGCAGATGTTCGCAATGACCCACATCATACGTTCCCAGTACCCGCCAGCGAAATTTACGAGGTCGGCGGTCACGCCAAGTTCGCTCAGGTTGCAGATTTCGAAAAGCTTGAACGCAGGTCTGAGAACGACCAACTCGCCACCGGACGGGCGCTCATTGCCGGACTCTATGAGGGGTGTCTAGACAGCGGTGTGACCTTCGAAACCGAAGCGCCAGCTCAGGAACTTGTCGTCAATGGGAACGACGTTGTCGGCGCAGTTGCCACCATCAACGACGAGCGAACCTTCATCGGTGCCGACGCAGTTGTGATAGCCGCGGGAGGTATGGACTGGGACGAGGATATGCGGGAAAACTTTCTGCGCGGACCGGTAACAGGACCAGCGACACCTCCATCGGTCGAGGGTGACGGTATCAAGATGGGAATGGACGTTGGTGCATCTCTCGGAAACACCAACGAAGCCTGGTGGTTCCCGACGGGACACGTTCCAGGACAAACGTGGGAGGACGGCTCACCCCTTTACAGCATGATTTGGGGGCGCACACTTCCCGGCTCAATCATAATTAACGAAGCTGGGGAGCGATTCTGTAACGAAGCTGGCAATTACCACGATCTCACCAAGCGCTTCCATACATTCGACCCGCAAACGTACGATTACGAAAATATTCCAGCGTACATGGTTGTCGACAGTACATATCGTGAGAAATATAGCTTATTGACGGTTGCCCCGGGCGAGAAAGCGCCTGACTGGGTTGTCGTTGGCGACACACTTCAGGAGTTGGCAGTAGAACTGGAAGTCAATCCCGATGGCCTCAAAGAAACTATTTCCGAATTCAACGAGCACGCAGTGGAAGGAACTGACCCAGCATTCGGCCGGGGCGAAACGGTCTACGATAACTTCGTGGGGGATCCGAACACAGCACACCCTAATCTAGCACCTCTGGATGAACCGCCATTCTACGCTATTGAAGTTCACAGCGGTATCATTGGTACGAAAGGCGGATTAGTGACAGACCCAAACGGAGCAGTTCTCGGTGTCACTGGGGAGCCAATTACTGGGCTGTACGCTGCGTCAAACAGCACGGCTCACGTCATGGGAATGGGATACGCTGGTGCAGGCGCAACCCTTGGCCCGAATGTCGTTTTTGGGTATCAGGCTGGTAAGCACGCAAAAGGTTAGGTATATACCCAATAACGAGATTATTCTTGACACCTACATTTAGTTCTAAGTGTTGAAACAGCAATTACAGTGAAAATAGAAAGCATTACCCAAACCACCCTGTCAAATGGTATTATATAATCACATAATAGGTCTTGGGCACCATAACACTTATTAATATGTCAGTGGCACTGGTGATTGTGTTGTGAGATAATGACTACCACAAAGGTTGCAACGGGGCGAAAAAATACGAAATGATATTGCTAATCACGGATGGATACAAATGCAAACAACAGTAGATATCGACACTGGAGGAACATTTACCGACGGAGTAGTACGGCGTGGTAATAACATAGAGACGCTCAAAACCACCACGACACCACACGACCTGACTGTGTGTTTCTCGCAGATTATCGAGAAAGGTGCGGAAACTTTCAACGAGGATCTGCGAGAGTTCCTGGCATCGGTTGATTGCATTCGATACTCAACGACACTGGGTACGAATGCAGTCATCGAACGAGAGGGAGCAGACATCGGGGTCCTCTCAACGGACGAGATTATGGATGGTCTGGATGGGGATGAAGAACTCGTGGCGGACATTCTCGAACAGGGGACGACACGAACCCTGAACAACGACACAGAAGAAGAAGAGATAGCACAGCGGTATAACGAACTGGCGGAGGAACTGGTTGATAACATCACCGTGGGACAACCATCGTTAGCGGCAGAGCGGTCAACGAGAGATGCTGTAACAAAAAACCAACCACGACACCTGCTGGGAAGCGTCCCAGTACACCTTTCTTTTGAAGTAACTGACGATCCGAACGACCAGCGACGATTCAAGACGACACTGGTCGATTCGTACCTCCACCCCAAACTGGGTGACTTTTTATATAAAGCTGAAGACTTTCTCCGAGATAACGGGTACAATAGCCCTCTGCTGGTATTCTGTAACGATGGAACCTCCTCGCGAGTCGCAAAGACGATGGCAATCAGAACATACAACTCGGGACCCTCTGCCGGCATTAAAGGCGTAGCAGAGGCCTCCGAACTGTATGATGTTCCGAACGCTATTGCGTTGGACATTGGCGGCACGAGCGCCGATGTAGCGATTATAGAAGATGGTGAAATTGCAAGAGACGAATTTGGCGAGATAGATGGTGTGAATACGTCGTTCCCAATGCGCAAACTCTATCCCACAGACGGCGCTGGCGGAACAATTGCTAAAGCGAGCAACGGCGAACTCGAACTTGGACCGGAAAGTGCTGGCGCCAGACCCGGACCGGCCTGTTATGGACTGGGTGGGCAGGACGCGACAGTGACCGACGCGGACGTGGTTTCCGGTATTATCGATCCGAACCTATTTGCCGGAGACGATATCTCACTCGATGCAAATCGTGCGGAAACAGCAATAGAGGAGAATCTAGCAGAGCCGCTTGGTAAATCACCGGTCGAAGCCGCATTCTCTGTCCGTGACGAACTTGAAAGGAAAATTGGGCAATACGTTACCGAGACGCTGGAGACAACCGGAAGCAATCCAGACGAATCAATGCTGGTTGCCTACGGTGGTGCTGGACCGACCCATGCCTGTGGAATCGCGGAATACGCAGGCATTGAACGGGTCATAACTCCCGGATTCCCATCGGTGTTCAGCGCATATAGTGTCGGCTTCAGTAATGTTGTTCACGACTATCATATCAGAGTAAGCAGCGATAAAGCAGTGAGTGACGTAAACTCGGAAATAGAGGAACTCAAATACCGGGCAACCCGCGACATGAAGGGCGAAGGGTTTGAGGAAGATGATGTCGAATTCACCTGGCAACTCCGTGGAATTAAAGGTGAGAGCGCGGTGTCCCTTGGAACAGTTGAGCCGGAAAGTGTACAACAGGAGATGGAGGCGAACATCTCCGAGTACGACCAGCTGGATTTGGTATTGACTGCCCAGGCGAGCCTACCGACACACGAATTCGCGTCAATCCAAACTGAAACTGAACTGGAAACAGTCGACGAGAGACCGATTCTATGGAATGAAAACGGGGAGCGGCGAGAAGTTCGGACGCCAGTCTATGACGTCCGAGACTTGCGCGAACGTACTTCCGGAACTGGTCCTGCGATACTGAGGGCCGAGACTACGACATATACAATTCCACCCGGATGGTCGTTTGAGCACAACGAATACGGACACACAGAAATGACGATGGAGGAGAACTAATGTCAGAAACGTACACACCGAAGCAGGGCGTCGATAACGAAGGGATTGAAGCGGACGTCGGTCTCGACCGGCCGAACGTCTACCCGATGACGCCCTACCTGGGCATCGATTTGGAAAACGAACTGTGGCTCTGTCGCAAGTGTGGAGAGGAACTCGGCAGCGCGGAGGATACCTACAAACGGGGATTGCTCGTCAACGAGCGCGACCCCAGCGAGGTACATCGACCGCTCATTGGCGAGGAATACCAGTACACGTACGCACCGAAATCGGAGTGGTGCCGGTTGATTGAGTATTACTGTCCAGGTTGTGCGACACAGGTCGAGACGGAGTACCTGCCCCCTGGGCACCCACCGGTAAACGAGATTGACCCGGACCTCGACTGGCTCCGTGAACATCACATGGAGGAAGAAGAATGAAACGCATCAGCATTGACATCGGCGGTACGTTTACGGACTGTGTACTGGCGTGGGAAGACCGACGGATAGAAAAGAAATCACCCACGACTCATCACGACCTGACTGAGGGGTTGATGAACGTTATCGAGGCAGCAGCAGATGAACTCGGTGAATCCGTCGAAACGGTGCTCTCGGAAGTGGATTCAGTTCGGTACGGAACGACGCTCGGCACCAACGCGCTGATCGAACGAACTGGTGAGCGTGTCGGGCTAATCATGACAGAAGGCCACGAAGATACGACCAAAATCGGCCGTGGGTTCTCTTACGGTGATGGCCTACCAACCGCAAAGCAACTGGACACCGCAGGAGCAGATAAACCCAAACGATTCGTAGCTGATGAAAACCGATATCCGTTGCGCGAGCGGATTGACTACAAGGGCGATGTCCTGCTGGAACCCGATGAAGACGAGATACGAGATATTGCGAACGAACTCATCGACGACGGTGTTCGCGCAATTGCTGTCGTATTGCTCAACAGCACTCATAACCCGGAACACGAGAAACTCGTTCAGGAAATCATTACCCAGGAGTACCCCAGCAACGTGCTTGGGTCGACACCAGTCGTGCTTTCCCACCAGGTGACCAGACGTAACGGCGAGTACATGCGCGCCAATGCGACCATCATTAACGCTTACCTCCACCGAACAATGCGGGAGGGGCTTAAGGACATGCAGAAGGTGTTGCGTGAGTACGGGTATGAGAAGCCAATACAGCTGGTTCACAACGATTTCGGAATGGCACAGCTTGGGAAGACCTTTGCAATACAGACAGTTGACGCTGGCCCTGTGGCAGGACTCGGAGCATCACGCCAGCTCTCGGGTGAACTGGACGTCCCGAATCTAATCACGGCGGACATGGGTGGGACGAGTTTCGACATCGGGTTAGTTACTAATGGCGAGGTCAATCTCTACGAATATGAACCAGTCATCGAGCGGTTCAGAATCAATATTCCGATGGTCTACATGGAGACAATCGGTGCAGGAGGCGGCTCTGTTATCCGGTATGACGAGATACAGAACGCGATACAGGTAGGACCAGAGAGTATGGGCTCCGACCCCGGGCCTGCATGTTACAACCGAGGTGGACGAAAGGCGACGACGACTGACATCGACGCAGTGCTGGGATACATCAATCCAGATTACTTCTGGGGTGGCCAACTTGATCTTGAGCCACGCCTGGCAAAGCGTGCAGTCAAACGTGATATCGCGGACCCGATGGACCTCAGCGTCGAAGAGGGTGCCGCAGCAGCCAGGAAGATTATCGACAACAAGATGTCGCAAGCAATCTTTAACGAAGTTTCGTTGCAGGGGCACGACCCACGCAAGTTTTCCATACTTGCATACGGTGGAGCCGGTCCAACCCATGCATGTGGGTTTGCCGAGGAACTCGGCGTCGAGGAGGTTATCCTCCCACCGCTCGCTCCTGTCCTGTCGGCCGCTGGCGCAGGAAACCTTGACCAGCAACACACCTACGAGCAGTCGGTGTTCCTGACGATGTACGACGGCGAAGCAAAATCTTACTTCGATGACTACGAGCAGTTCAACAGCGTCGTTGAGGAACTCAAGAACAAAGGGCAGCGGGACCTGGTTGTGGAAGGGTTCGAACCCCACGAAGTCGACCACACGATAGAAGTCGACATGCAGTACGGTAACCAGGTGTATACGAATACAGCCACGGTTCCAAAGTACCCACTCGAAGAACGTGAGGACCTACTGTACCTGTTGAAGTCGTTCCGTGACTCCTACGGAGAAACATTCGGTGACGCGGCTCACATGCCTGAACTCGACATCAGGCTCCGGACGGTTAGAGTGCAGTCCCACGTCAACCAGTCGAAGATGGGTTACACACAACCGGATACAGCAGTTGCCGACGGGAGTGGTCGTGCAGAGCCACAGGATACCCGTGAGTGTTATTTCGACGGACAGTACCAGGAGACCCCAGTGTACCGAGCACGGACACTCGGCGAAACCAGAATTGACGGTCCAGCAATCGTCGAGTATCCACGAACGACCGTTGTCGTGGACAGCGACTGGGAGTATACGCACAGTAGAAACAACGTGTCCTACCTCAGGAACAACCAATGACAGACGAACACAAAAGAAAAATGACCGAAGAGAAAGACAGCGCGACCGATGGAGGACAGCTAACAGATGATGAGTCCGTTGTTGAGGAGATGACCGAGTTTCTGGAAGACAGAGAGATGTTCGACGGGCCAGATCCGGAGTTGATGCTGAATCACAAGATGGAATCCAGGACTGAACGAGAGGATGCTGCAATTTCGATGCTTGAGGACGATGAGGTGACACGGATGATTATCCAGAATCGTCTGCAGGCAATTTCTGACGAGGCGATGGAGATGTCGATGTCGATTGCAGCCTCACCTTCGGTTCGGTGGGGTGACCTCGTCTGTGGCGTGATGACACGTGAAGGGGACATGGCAGTGGCATCTTCCGCTGGCGTATTGCTCTTTCTGGCAATGCAATCCGCACCAATCAAGCGGATTATGCGAAAGTGGCGCGAGGAGGAAGATTTCGAAATCAACGAGGGAGACATTTTCCATCACAACGACGCCCGGTATGGTCAAATCCATAACACGGACCTCAGCACGTACATGCCGGTCTTCGATGAAGATGATGAACTTGTTGCCTGGGTCTGTATCGTTTGCCACGAGGGTGAAATCGGAGCGACAGAGGCTGGCGGAATGCCTGGCGACGCCGAGAGCCCGTACGATGAAGGGTTGAAAATCCAACCGATGAAAATCGGAACCGACTACGAACTCGACGAGGAACTGATTACCTACTTCCAGAACTCGGTTCGGGACAAGAAGATGATGAAGGCCGACCACAATATGCGTCTGGCAGTCGCCATTCGAATGCTGGAGCGTGTTGATGAGGTAATCGATGAGTACGGTGCGGACGCGATGATTGGAAGCCTTCGACACACGTTAGAGACTGCAGAACAGGAGGCACGTGCCCGTATCGAGAACTTCCCAGATGGGACCTATCGTGCTGCCAACTTCGTAGACGGCAATCTCAAGGATAACCTCCTCTGGAAACTACCCTGTGAGTTGACCGTCCACGGCGATGAGATGACGCTCAGCTTCAGAGGTGCTGGGCCAGCGTTTGCGGACCGCGCAACGAACTCACAGCTTGCCTCGGCGAAAGGGCAGCTCGTACAGACGTTCGTTTCCACGCTCTGGCCGGATATTATGACCAGTCAGGCCGTCCTCGAACCAATCAACTTCGAAGCTGATGATGGGTCAATAATTAATCCACCCGAGGAGGTACCAAACGCCCAGAGTATGCAGACGTTCTTCGATGCCCACGCAGTCACTGAGCGTGTTCTCCAGTTTGCGAACTACGGGCAGTTCGTGGAGGGTAACAAGGCAAAGACGACAGATGCACACGCCGAACACTACTCGAACATCAACGCCGTGGGATATGGTGGTTTCACCCAGCACGGTGACCAGGTTGGAAACGTATTGACTGACTTGAACGCAGCGCCGGGTGGCGGACGCTGGAATCGTGATGGTGTCCACTCACAGACCAGCCCGGCACTTTCAATGGGTGACACCGGCGAAGGCGAAAATTATGAGGAAGAATACCCCCTCGTGCTGTTCTCGCGGAACCGACTGACCACCGATATCGAGGGCTTTGGTAAGTACCGAGGCGGTCACGGACACCACCAAATCCTCTCACACAAGGACACGCCGTTCTGGGCGTGGCAGAATATGGGGACTGGCTCGCTATTTCCACGAACCTGGGGTATGTTCGGTGGGTACGGTGGCCCGGTCTATCCAAACGCGAAAATCGAGGGAA
>LKMJ01005000.1_pt1 | contig 12498 bp, 18 predicted proteins | sample 643391 | NCBI WGS metagenome assembly LKMJ01 (sample SAMN04112250, study PRJNA286221) | soda lake metagenome | biome: soda lake; feature: Kulunda Steppe; material: water; isolation source: sample PL-Br10 brine of Picturesque Lake | place: Russia: Kulunda steppe | collected 2010-07
GCCGGTGGGTGTGGGGGCGGATCCGGAGGCGTGGCGAATGGGCTTGAGGCAGCGAGGGGGGCGTACGGCTGGGGGGGCGCAACTGGCCCTGCTGTGGTCCTCAGCCTGCTCCGCCTCCCTGCCTCTTGTTGCTGCCCAAGCCCTTGCTGCTGCTGCTGCTGCTGCTCTTGCTGCTGCTGGTGGGGCCTGGGTGGACCGGGGCCTGCTGCCCATGCCTGCTGCGATGCGCCCCCTGTCAGCACCGGCTGGCTGCCCTCACTGCGGCGAGACATGCCTTTGGCTGGGCGGCCCATCATGTGTGCCCTGGGGCCGGGCATGAAGTCCGGGGGGGCAAAGGGCGGGGCTGCCAGTGGGGGCTGCACGCCAGCATCCCCGCCGGCAGCGGGGGAGCTGTTCTTGCTGTGGGCGGCCCGCTTCTTGCGGCTCCGCTTCCTGCGCACGCCGCCCCGGCACTGCGTGCACGCACGCCCCGGGCGTGTGGTGTGGTCAGTAGGTGTGTGTGTGTGTGAGTTGCGTGTGTTTCATGCGCGTCTTCCTGAGCAGCAGCGTGCCCTCCTTCCATGTGCACGTCATCCCGCGTCAACCACGCATCTGCCGCTCATGCAGCTGGCAGGGTAGGCAAGAGGCAGAGTGGCTCAAGGGCCAATGTACGGCGGCCTGGCCTGGAGCCTTCTCTAATCCTCCCTGCAGGCTCCTTAGGCACCTTGCTTGCACACCCACAGGCACCCCACATCCCATCAGCTCAGCACCCCCCTCCCCGGGTGCTAAGCTCAGTCTGGCCCTTAGGGCCACGCATTGCACCAGGCTAGAGTCGCCCGAGCCAGCTTCCGATGCATTAGCAGATGCTTGCAGCTTCCAATGGATCGATAAATCCTTGCAGCTTCCTTTGGATCAACAAATCCTTTTGCAGTGTCCTCTTGCCGCAAATGCCTGCCCTTCCAGCAGGCTGGGGCCCAGCACATACATGCTGCTGCATGGCGCGGGCGCCGTCATGTGCAGGTGCGCGCATGCTGCTGCATGGCGAGAAATTTTCATTTGCAGGTGCGTGCATGATGCTGCTATGTGGCTTTGGCGGTGTCGCTTGCAGATCATTGAGACACCGAACGCCCCCGTGAGTTGCATTGCTTACACACACTTCACTCTTTAGGCCCCCACTGCCCTTTGCTCTTGTGCAGCCATGCCAGACCTCATAGCCGCAGCAGCAGTGCGTGTGTGCGTGTGTCAGCATGCGCACGTGTCACGCAGCTATGCCTCACCTCAGTGTGTGTGTGCGTGCGCGTGTGTGCGCATGTCAGCATGCGCACGTGTCACGCAGCTATGCCTCACCTCAGCGTGTGTGCGTGTGTGAGTGTGTGTCAGCGTGCGGCAAGTGTCACGCAGCCATGCCTCACCTCAGTGGACGAGGTGGTCGATTCAGGCGATGAGGGCGGCAGGTGCCACGCATCTCCTAGGTCACTTCCACCTCCAGACCTCATCGTCACAAACGAGTTGCTCCGGCCAGGCAGAAGGAGCTGCGCGCTGCTGCCTGTCTTGGGCCTGCCCCTGTCCTCGCTTCTTTTACCACCGCCTTCCCTCAGCACAGCACCCACGCTGGTGGTGCGCAAGGGGCGCTCGTTGTGCGCCTCCTGCGAGTGATGAAGAGCGCGGGCATGGGTGTTGCTGGAGTGCGCGCACCAGAGCGCCCGTTGCGGTGGTGTACAAGAGGCGCTTGCTGTGCACCTCCTGCAGGCACGGTAGATCATAGGAGTGCTGCTTGGGAGCGAGCAATGAAAAGTGTGGGCATGAGTGATACTGGAGAGCAATGAGAAGTATGGGCGTGAGTTACACCGGAGAGCGCGCACCCGAAGCTTTCAGGGTCCAGTCATACGAGCGCATGAGTTCAGAATGCAGCTTTGGATGTAGCTCTGGAGTGCAAACACATGAGCAGTCCTGTGAATTGTGCTGCCCACAAGTGCAGACACGTGGGTATAGATAGAGATGCCGTTTCTTCAGAGCGCAGGCATGGATGTGCATGCGTTCTCCCAATAATTAATTTAGGCGCGCGCCTGTGAGAGGCATGTGCTGCAATTGCACAGGAAACTGTGCGTGGCTCTTTCAGAAGTGGGCCTGAGCTTTAGAAGGGCACAACAATTTTGTGCTTGGCTGTTCCTGTGTGTGCGTGCGTGAATTTGCAAGCGTGCAAGCGCATATACATGCACTATCGACATGCTGAGGATGCACAGGGCTGAGCATGTGCGCTCACTGTTTGTGCCACCAGTGCGTGGGCCCTGTCTGGGTGAGTTGCTGCCATAAAAGCTCAACCGCGCAGTGTGTGATACACTGCTCTACAAGTGCACCAGGCAACTCAGTTTGCATGAGTGCGCAGCAGGCATATGGCTACAGCGCATGCTGCGTGTTGCACAGGCACAGCAAACCAACTCGTCTCACGCACCTCGTTGGCAAGGATTTCGCCAAGAGGGTTCGCAATGAGCTTGAAGGAAGCGTCAGCTGAGTGGCTGTTTGAGCCCTCGCCCTGATGGTGCAGCGGCTGGTGCTCGGGGTACTGCCTCCTTGCCTTTATTGAGCATGCACAAGGAATACCGGAAATCAGTGCTTGCACCTACTTCAGATCCGCTAAGTGCTGGAAGGATGACACGGCCTTGTTGGACCCAGCAGCACCTAGATGGGTCAGCATGCCATGCACGCCTGCTAATTCTGCCTGGACGACGTCACAGTCGACACACTGCTCTACCCGACCAAGGCATCTGGTTTTACGCAAGCAGGCTGGCAACCCATTAGTCAGTCTGTTGCCTAATCTCCCCAGAGAGGAGGCATTGCCCTTCACAGGCCCAAGAGCCTTTCTCTCTCCCTTCCTAGTGGTCCAACCTAAAAGTAGCAGTCACGCGGTCGTCATCACGCCAATTGGTCTTTTTTGCTCCAGTGAATATGGTGCTGTGACTTCCCATATTCCATGAATCCTTTTTTGCTGCTTATCATACTCTGAGAATCCCCTTCGATGCCTTCCGTAATAAACTATGCGTGAGGTCAACTGCTTGGGTTGGGAGGCCTAAGCGCTGCTGACAATTGGTGCAGCACAAGCCCAATGCTTTTTGGGGATCGGCAAGGCGCTTGAGCATGTGAGGCATTTGCCCCCTTGCACACTCACCACCAAGGAGCTGACATGTCTTATAGATGCTTCCTGCTTACAAACCAGCCAGCTGGGCAGCGCCCGTTGTGAGGCCTCCTGCTCACATCAGAAATAGGCACCAATCGCGACTCTTCTGCCTGCAAAAGAAAACCGTCCCGAGAGGAGGCCCGCCCCTACCTGCATCTTCGACAACCTGGACAGCGCTGCTCGGCCGCCAGCCGGTGCACCATTTCTGTGGACTTGGGCCCCTGTAAGCAAGTCCCAAGCAGCATGGAGCAGCCTGCTCAACACTATGTTGCGCATGACCACTTCTATTTCCTACCCAGAAGCAAGGACCAGGCTGCTTTGCCCTGTCTTGTGCATTTTGGCTGGCGGCTCAGCAGCAATGATCATGCAGCTTGTGTTGTGCAATGCGAGGGCCAGGCTTCTTCACCCAGTGTCATACATCGCAGGGGACCAGGGACAGCCCCCCACTCAAACAAAAGCTGCGCATGTCCTTCTGCAGTTTTTGTGGCATGACTTGGCAATGATTGCAGAGGGAGGGGAGGGAAGGAGGGGCAGCTCAAGGGGGCATCTATGAAGCAAACAAGGTCAAAACAAACACATGCATGCTCAGAGGGGCATCTGTGGTGGAGCAAAACAACAGAGGGTCAATACACAACACTCGTGCTCAGTAGAGGGCGTCTGCGGAGCAGAACAGCTGAGGGTCCAAATGGCAACAGACAATCATGCTCAGCAGCAATCCTGTAGGCCTGCCATCTGAGATTGAGCGTGCTTGTGCACTCACCTGCGATGATGCCAGCCACATCAGAAGTGGGCACCGAGGATGCAGAGTCCTGGAAATTGTGCGGGGGCTGCTGCGGCTGCTGCGGCTGTTCTTGCTGCGGCTCTTGCCGCAGCTCTGTACTTGCTGGCGCCTGCTTGTGCGTGGTCTCGCCGTTGCCCTGCAGCTCACCTGCAGAGCGAGCAGATTCAAGCATGGATACAGGCAGGGCCTTGCACAGCAGGGAGTGGGGCGAAGAGCATGCTGCACTGAGCAAGTGCCAAGGGCATGCCGCAGGCAAGCTTGGCAGGGCTAAACATGGCAAGAGCAGGCGAGGGCAAACCCAAGGGCCTGTTGCGTGCATGCAGAGCCATGCATGGCCATGCAGGGGATGCGATCATCAGGGCAGGACTCTGCCAAGCGCCTGCCCTGATACAGACGCTGCCTTGCTTTGAGGCACAGCAGGGTCGCGTTCCCTGAAGAGTACTGATTATGCGCTCGACTGCGCCTGTGGTGCTACAAGCCAAAAGGGCCCGGCAACGTAAATGGTTCAGAGCTGCACAGCCTAGCAAAGCAATCAGATCTTGGCAGGTCACCATCCCATGTGGCTTGCGCTGTGTGCCCTAGTGGATGCGTCCCTGAGGATTGGGACCACCGCGGGCTCCATGTGGCATCCAGGCTTTTGCCTGCCGCCAGGCACATGGTCTCACCGGTCCTGACTCCACGCACTGCTACTGCTGCTGCCAGGCACATGGCAAGGGGCTGCCCTCACCTCCCACTCTGCTGCTGGCAGCGTCCTGCTCCGCCTGGGCTTGGCTTGGCATCGCAGCATCAGGCGGAGGCGCCCTGGGGCCCTTGCTTGTGGAGCCTTTTGACCCCGGAGGCTTTCTCACACCCCCAGACCTGCCACAGCAAAGAGGCTGAGCGTGAGCTCGAGGCACATGCCGATCCAAGCACATGTCCTCAAGGAGCATGTGCCAGCATGAGCTTGAGGAGCGCTGGCCAATCTTGGGCATGAGCTTGAGGACTGCGTTCCAACTCAGCCCCATGTAGCGCAGTGCGGCTTGTTGAGCGTGCGTGGCGACCAGCAGGTACATGGCCAAACAGCAAGCATTCCAGTGCAGCACAAATTGTTGCATGCATTGGTATGTGGAACGCAGCGTTGCTCAACACAAAAGCAAGCATGACTGAGCCACGCAGGCAAGCAAGCCTCTAGATTAACACGACTCAGTGAGACAGAAGGGCACGCACTTGGGAGCTTGTCCTCCTTCGCCAGCACCATGCTGGCTGCCAGCGCCCTTCTGGTTGCCTTTCAAGGCAGCAGCATCCTTTGCAGCTTGCGCCTCAATCTCCAGCATCGACTGCGAATACGCGAGGCCACAGTGGTCAAAAGCACAGCCATTCAGGCTCGAATCACACATGCACCCCACAACATTCATTAAGCACTGATGTGACCACCAGTCACATCTACCTGATCAAGGTCCCAGAATCAAAGCCAACCGCATTTGCTCCGTAACGCTGAATTGCATGAACGTCAAGAGGAGCTGCACACTTGCACATGTACACACATATAAGAGCATCAAGCACAAAAAGAACATCGAGAGGTCCGAGCTACTACCATTGACTGCGCAATGTGCATCCCACAATTTCAGCCTATCCTAAATTGACCATGCATGTCAAGTATGCATGTTGTCAGCTGCAGAAGTAACTTCAGCATCTGTTCCATCCTGCTGGCATGCAAACATGTGGAGGAGTTGAAACAAGCACAGGCACACTCACATGCTAATATGCAATGGCACGAACCAGCAGGCTGCGTCCACGCACCTGCAGGATCTCCACAACGCGCTTGAAGTTGGGCCGTTTGCTGGCATCAGGGCTCCAGCAGAGCTCCATGAGCTCTTTGAACTGTGCAGTGGTGACCACGATTAGATCTGTTCTGGTTGAATAAGCGGTGTTGAGCCTGTGAGCCTGATGCAACGCCGCTCATCTCAGCATAATGCACACCTCAACAGCGTGTTACAATCTCATAGAACCGCAGCCCCACCAAAGCTGTGTCCAGAGGTTGAGGACTGGACAGCGATCGCAGCGCAAATCATGTGAGTGCACAACTCTACATGGGGCAATGTACCCAGGCTCACACTTTGAATAGACAGTCAGGCAGCCTTGTCAGAACATCAAATGCATGACCCCCCCCTCTCTCTCTCTCTCTCACACACACACATGCACACCCACCTGTTTCAGGGTTATGCCTGGGTTGCCCGCAATGTCACTGTCCTCCAGGGAGGGCCTGTTGTCGGCAGTCACGGTGGAGAAGATGACCTGGGGGAGCAAGCATGCACAGGTGTATGCATGGGGGCAGTGGAAAATGAGACCTGCAGGAAGAGGGGGTGTGTGGGTATCCTATTACTGAGGAAACAGTCCTCTTCAGCTATGCCGGAGTACTTCTGTGGAAATCTCCCCCCCTCCAATACCTTACAGGGTGAGAGTGTTCAGCCAAAGCAGAGCAGAGGTGGTGCCTGATCGTTTTTGTTACCATCAGCCGCAGACACACAGGTGGGGGAGCTTTTGCGGTAGGTAAGCGTTTGGGCTTATCAGTGAGGCCTGGAGCTGTCGCAGGGAGGGTTTGGCCCGCTCAGGTCAGCATTCAAGCGGAACATTTGGGTTGTGCTCTCTAAGCCACAATCACGAGCAGAGGGCTTGTGCTCTCCACCATCATAAGCGGAGGGCTTTCCCCCTCACAGCCACCATCACTGGCCGCGTGCTCTCTCGGGCATCACAGGCACCCCTTTTGCATAGCAGGCACCCCTTTTGCACAGCAGGCACCCCTTTTGCATAGCAGGCACCCCTTGCTCAAGCAGCCACCTGCACAGGCACCCCTTTTGCATAGCAGGCACCCCTTGCTCATGCAGCCACCTGCACAGGCAGCCCTTTTGCATAACAGGCACCCCTTGCTCAAGCAGCCACCTGCACAGGCACCCCTTTTGCATAGCAGGCACCCCTTGCTCATGCAGCCGCCTGCACAGGCACCACTTTTGCGTAGCAGGCAACACTTGCTCACACAGCCACCAACGCAGGCTGGGATCTTCTGATCCCCTGCTTAGTGAGCAGCAAGCCTTGAGTTTGACCAAATGGCAATGCAGACGCAGCCAAGGGCACAGCAGGTCAGCCATGAGGGGATGATTGCTTAGCAGTGCAGTGCAGGAGTAGGAGCTCAGAACAAGCACAGGCTAAAGGACCATCAGATTGGCGCACTGCGACAGTTCCACAAACGCAAGGATTGTGTCGCTTCTGTGCCATGGATTGCCCCAGCAAGGCGATTCACCTGCATAGACACCACGTCCCCACTTGTGCAGGCATCGTGTCTCTAGCTACACAAATCATGCCCCTTATTGAGCAGACACTTCCGTGCAGAAAGGCAATACATCCACACTCTTGTGCAGGCACCTCCAGCTGCCATGACCCCAAGTCCCCACCTGTGCAGACATCATGTCCTCGTACGGTTGCTTCCATGTCAGCATCTCCCACATGATGATCGCGAACGAGTAGACTGCAATCACGCCAGAAGCAGCAGTTGTCTTCTTCACAAAATCTTGCACAAAAGCCAAGGCCAGCGTGGCCTTTCTGTGGTCCACCGGCTTGAGTCAGCCAGTGCAGCCCGCTTTCTCTAGTCAAGTAGTGGCTTTTTTGCGGGTCACTCTTGTGCAACAGAGGAAGGATTTGTGTTGCGGGTCACTCTTGTGCAACAGAGGAAGGATTTGTGTTGCGGGTCACTCTTGTGCAACAGGAAGGATTTGTGTTGCGGGTCACTCTTGTGCAACAGGATGGATTTGTGCTGCGAAAGGGATGACCGCGCACACATTCAAACGCACAGACCAAAGTTTGTTCCTTGTTGAGCGGCCTCAAGTGTGAAATCTTCACAGATATGCAAGGCCCAGCACACACCGTATGACCCCCTCCACACCGCTGAGGTAAACCAAACCCGCGGGCAAGCACTAAACCAATCCGTAGCGTTCCAGGGAGCAAAAGAACATAAGGGATGGGCTTATAAGCATACGATGCATCTCACCATCCCCAGACGGTCCGAGAATGAAGTCACGGATGACTTCCGGCGCAGTCCACCGCGGGTTGGTGGTCTTGGAGATGGCGATTGACTGGGATTGGTTCAGGACACTGCGGTATCGCAAGCGAGTGTTCAGGGCACTGCGGTATCGCAAGCGAGTGTTCAGGGCACTGCGGCATCGCAAGCGAGTGTTCAGGGCACTGCGGTATCGCAAGCGAGTGTTCAGGGCACTGCGGTATCGCAAGCGAGTGTTCAGGGCACTGCGGCATCAAGGACCGCGGCAATCAAAACACTGCGGCATTGCAAGCAGCATTCAAGACGCTGCGGCATTGCGAGCGGCATTTTGATCGAGCATGTGCGTTCTGAGCTGTTTTGGACTTTTGCTTGTCCTGAAGCATGCACAGAGAGGGCGCGCAATCCTACCCCGACCCAACTTGATGGCACCTCGAAAGCAGTCTGGCCAGGTGCCACACAGGCGTGCTCTATTGCGCAGTGTCATAAACACCACAAGCCCCGTCCTGCAAGAGCCTGATGGAGCTCCCCGGCATTGGCAGTCATGATAAGCTTGCAAAAACAACATCCACGCATGCTCGGCTTACAGAAAACGCCATACTTAAGCAGCGTGATGGGCAGGCAGCCAGAGCCCGGATGGAGGGTTCCCTGGGACCCGCAGGCGCCCTGCCCTTCTACCGTAGCAGACAGCACTGCTGCCATTCAAAGCTCTATTCTGGTCTGCACGACCTGATGCTAGCACACTTGAGACGTACATATTGCCTCCTCCCGCATTGCATGAGTGGCGTACACTGTGAAAGGGGAATTTGCACTGATTTGGTGAGCTTGTGCACCCAGAATGCCCATTGCTGGCATCCTGCCCTCACCTCCCTCCACACAGAGGTGTCAACGTGTTCAACCCTTCCCCTTCAGCCACAGCTACTGGGGATGCAAGGTAGAGTATTCTCATACAAGGCACCTACTTTCACCCAGCATAGTCCCAGGGTTGGAGGGACAGACCATGGAATGCTGTGATTTCAGGAAAGCCACCCTTGAGGGCGCCAAGGGCATCCCACAATCCTGCATTTTCCCAAGCTGCCACCAGTTTCTGGCCCCACCAAGCACATGCCCAGGCAACTTCCCCCAAGAAATCTTGAACAGGTTAGCGTTTGATAATACCTGCACCTGGATTGGCCAGGGGGAGGGGGAAGCACCCTCTCAGTTTCTAGCAACCAACTTCCCCCAGTGTCTTACTCCATCCTGCTCCCCCCCCTCCCACATATCCAGGCACTCACACACGCTTTACGGGGGGGTCCAAAGCGCCTGAAGTTGGGTGCATTGCAGCGTCCCCCATCAAAACATTGGGGCTTTAGCGGTGCAAACCATATGGCACCTGCCTCACCAGCGGCATCATGAACTCAAAATCCTGTAGCCATTTGCCCATCTCAGAACACTTCAGAACACCCATACCACTACACTACCTAGGTAAAGCTTAAGGTGCTCTTACCAAAAGCAAAGCTCAAAAAAGCTGAGCACATCGCACAGTCTCCAATGGTCGGCATCAGGAAACTATGCAACGTGCTTTGCGGCTGCGCTTGGCCCTTCTGCTGGTGAGGGCCTCCCCTTTTGGCTGTGCCTGCGCTTCCCCACCCTGCCGCCCCTTAGATATTCAGCCCTCCTTCACTCATCAAGACGACCCTTGCGCTCACTTTGGTTCTCAGACATGCCCTTGCTAGCATCAGGTTGCATCAGGTTGGGCTAAGCGGCTGGCTGCTTGCACAGCTTGCACTGTAGCATGCACAGGATGGGGTCGGCATCTGATCAAGTACCACAATGCACTGCAACAATTACTTCCCCTCACTCAGGGTCCTTACTGTTCCAAACATTGATATTGCACCTGTTAGCATTCCGTCTTGCCAAGCAAACCTGTGAGCCGAGGCACCCATCCCCATTGTTGACCCGTCCACCTTCATCCAGATAGCCACGTTTGAGCGTGCGCTTATGCAACAGTAAGTTCCAAAATTCAAGGATTTGCCTGAAGTTTTTAGTGCGTCCAGACGCTGTTTCAGTGTAAAAGAGGGTCACTGAGGCTCTGGCACAATTGACAGAGAGGCCTTAGCGAGCCTCCGCGAGTCGGCTACCCACCCTTATTTATGATACCCCAGCCATGCAACAAATTCATTGACATCAGAATAAGGTAATCCAGAATAAGGCAAATGTTAAAGGCAGCACCTTGACCCAGGCCAGACAGGAGACTCACCGGCCCACACCAAACACCTAAACGAAGTAACAGAAGCTAAATTCAGACCCACATCGAACAACAGCCCACACCGCACAACTAAACAACAACAGAAGCAGAATGCAGACCCACACCGAACAACGGCCCACACCGAACAACTAAACAAAGACAGAAGCCGGATGCAGACCCACCGACTGAGGCCGGAGCTTTTGAAGCGTGGGTGGCTTGGTCTGCTTTTTCCCACGCCCCTGCATGCCTGACTCCAAGTACCTGCCGCCATCCTGCCCAAATTCCCAGTCAATCTGACTCACCGTGAGAGGCCTGCGAGGTATGTAGGCAAAAGACACAAAGGCACAGGGGGTGCGTCAGAAAAGGAAAAAGGTATAGGCAAAAGACAAAGGTGCAGGCAAAAGACACAAAGGCACAGGTGGTGCCTCAGACAACCAGGCCGCTAGAAGAAGCCAGGGTGCGCGCAAGCCTACCGTGGGGAAGGGTGGGGAGGGTCACGCATCCTTGCTCACCCATGCATGCATCTGCACCCAGACTTGTGCCCAAACACACATGCTGCGCGCTCACCGGGCCTGATGGGTGCCACCGAGCATGCTGCAATTGAGAAATGGAGCAAGCGCACTGTCCCTGCCGCTTCTCATGCCATGCCATGCGAGTCTATGGCTTAACCCAAAACCCACCGAAGTCGGAAATTTTTACGTGGTACCGGGGCCGCTCCGAGTCAATGGTGAGGTCCAGCAGCAGGTTGGGTGACCGCAGGTCGCCATGCACGACAGGCGGACGCCGCGTGTGCTGCGTGCAACACGCGGTACAGGTGCTCGTGACCGCAGTAACACACAAGAAAGGGTGCTGTGTGCAACACACGGTGCAGGTGCACGTGACCACAGTAACGCACATGAGGGGGGGGGGTGCGACACATGCGACCAACAAGTCTTATCACACCTTTGTAAACAGCCAGAGCAGTCTGGCTGAGACCAACAAGGCACTCTTCACAGGCTCAATACCCTGTCATGCGACCCTATGTCATGCAGCCCCCATTTCCAAATAGGTTTCCAAAACAGTCAAGCTTGAAGGGTGCAAAGCGTGTGTGGGGCACGTGCCTAATGGGCTGCGGATTCCTTGCTTCTGGGCCCCACACCTCTACGCCAGATCGCCCACAGCACAAACGCCCATGGCTTTCATGATGGTGCAATGGTTTTTGTGATGCATGCATGTCTTTGCAAACAACGGAGTGTAAAAACCAGGGTTTTTGTGGTTCGCATTTGTATCTACATCAGGATACAAATGTGAACCACACCACCTCCTGGTCTTCACACTCTGTCAGTCACCGGGAGTGTCAAAGGGGGTGTAATGAGTTAGTTCAGAGGGGCAAGTCGCGCAAGCAGGTTCCCTGCGAGTCCCAGGATAATTTCAGCTCATGGCCGAAAAGCTGTTCATCCTGGACCTTTATGTCCTGGGACACATGGGGGAAAGCCGACTCACATGGGGTTGAATTATGGCAGCAGAACTCAGCGCACCAGAACGTGCCATATTTTCTTTTTAATTGCATTGACACTTAGTTCAAAAAACAAAAGGAGCCTTAGGCCTCTGGAAGATAATTAAGAAAAGAACCCCCCAAAATGGCCTAATTAAGTCTGACACCCAGGTTGGCACATCATCTTGCACCCTGACAAACTTTACTGCTGGTTACCTGCAGATTGATGGGCTCTGGATTGAGTCATTCTGCTTGAATGCGGTACGTTTATGCCAAAGGACACGGGCAGCACGCCCACCTAGGCCACAGAACTGTTTATTTTGCCCTTGGCGTCATCAGATGCCTAGTTCTTTGTTGAGCAGGGCTTTGTATCAAGAAAGGAACAATCAATAGCCCTTGGTGTGTCAACCAATAGCCCTTGGTCTGTCAACCAATAGCCCTTGGTCTGTCAATCAATAGCCCTTGGTCTGTCAACCAATAGCCCTTGGTCTGTCAACCAACAGCCCTTGGTCTGTCAACCAATAGCCCTTGGTCTGTCAATCAATAGCCCTTGGTCTGTCAATCAATAGCCCTTGGTCTGTCAATCAATAGCCCTTGGCCTGTCAACCAATAGCCCTTGGTCTGTCAATCAATAGCCCTTGGTCTGTCGCACCCCTCTGGCAGACAGCCGAAAGCATTCAATTTGCAGAGTGTGGTCGCTCCAGCACGCGGGTGCGCCGCTCAGGTGCAATGTGGTGCTCGCACCTTCCTTCAACAATGCTTGACAGGGATCCTGCGAGAGGGGCTGCAGCCTTTGTTGCCGCCATGACTTTTCTAAGCCCCCCCCCCCCCCCCC
>LKMJ01005001.1_pt1 | contig 12498 bp, 8 predicted proteins | sample 643391 | NCBI WGS metagenome assembly LKMJ01 (sample SAMN04112250, study PRJNA286221) | soda lake metagenome | biome: soda lake; feature: Kulunda Steppe; material: water; isolation source: sample PL-Br10 brine of Picturesque Lake | place: Russia: Kulunda steppe | collected 2010-07
CCCGCCGGGGCGCCGCCCGGTCGCAGCGAAGGCCATGTCGATGAAGAAGCGCCCCGCCCCGGTGACCTCGAGAAAGGCGCCGAACAGGACGAACATGAACACATAGGTCGCCGCCACTCCGAGCGGCAGCCCGAAGATGCCCTCCTGCCCCAGATAGAGCTGCCCGACGAGCCGGTCGAGATTGGCACCGCGATGCGACATGATGCCCGGCATCCACTCGCCGAACCAGGGCAGCGCGCCGCGCGGACCCGCCATCGCATAGACGATGGCGATGATCCCGATCACGGTCATGCCCAGCCCCACGGCGCGCCGGCTGGCCTCGAGCACGGTGATCGTGGCGATCACGCCCATCCAGATATCGGTCTCGGTCCAGAATCCGGCGCGGTCGATGATGTCGTCGAGAAACCAGACGATGTAGAAGCCCGACATGAACGCGGCACTCAGGAAGGCCAGATCGACCACCCAGCCGACCGGCCCCCGCGCCCGGCGCTGACCGGTGACGGGAAAGATCAGGAAGGCCAGCACCATGACGAAGCCGAGATGGATGCTGCGCTGATAGAACAGCCCGAGCGGCTGCACCCCGGCGGCATAGAGCTGAAACAGCGACATCGCCACCGCGACGATGGTGACGGCGATGAGCACGGGGCGCGGCTGCACCGCGTCGGCCGATCGCAGCTGGTCGGGGATCTCCGGCTGGGCCATCAGTCTCCTCTGGACGATTCGGCCGGGCGCAGCGTGACGCGCTCCCCGGCGGCGTGGCGCGACAGCTCAAACTCGGTGTCGCCCGCGGTGACGCGATGGCCGACCCGCGCACTGCCCACCCGCAGACGCAGCGCATCGCCCGGCACCGGCTCGTCGATATCCTCGATCCAGTAACCGCCGCCCGGCGCGCTCCGCTGCGTGCCGCGCCCGGCGATGTGGCCGAGCCCGGCGGCGGCGTCATGCAGATAACTTCGCGCGAGGGTCATGCGGCCTTCCGCGACGGTAAAGCAATCCTGCACCGCGCCGCCGGTGACCGAATGGCGCCAGTCGAGACACCATGCGCCGTCCTCGGGCAGTGCGATTTCGGCAAGCGCGCTGTCATCCGCGCGCAGGATTTCGAGCGCGGCGCCGGACGCCGCGCTCGGGGTGAGCAGGAAAAGAGCGGCCATGAGCGGCCGCCCCGTCGCTCGAAGGCTCACGGACGCAGGTCGTCCGGCACCTCTTCGCCGATCTCCTCGTAGTAGCGGATCGAGCCGGGGTGGAACGGAACCGGCGTCGAGCCGAGCGAAAACTCCACCGTGGTGTCATTGGCGGCCGGATGCACATCGATCAGCGTGTCGGTGTGTTCGAAGAGCACGCGGGTGATCTCGTAAGCGAGTTCCTCCTCCATGTCGGCATGCACGACGAGGACATTGGGCGTCGAGATGGTGCGCACATCGTCCTCGACACCCTCATAGGTGCCGCCGGGCAGGTAGTATTCGGCAAACACCGGCTGCGCGTCGATGGCGTTGGCAACCTCCTCCTCGCTGAGTTCGAGGATCGCGATGTCGCGCGTCGCGGCGAGGTTCATGATCGAGCTCGTCGGTGGGCCGACGCTCCAGAACCCGGCCACGATGTCGCCATCGCGCAGCGCGTCGGCGGTCTCGTTGAAGTTCAGCCGCTCCTGGTCGAAATCGTCATAGGTGATGTCGTTGGCATTGAGCAGCGTTTCGGCGCTGACCTCGGTGCCCGAGCCCGGCGCGCCGACCGACACGCGCTCGCCGCGCAGGTCGTCGAGGCTCTCGATGCCGCTGTCGGCGAGGGTGACGATCTGCACCGCGTTGGGATAGATCGAGGCCAGCGCGCGGGTCTCAGGAATGTGCCGGTCCTCGAAATCGCCCTCGCCGTGATAGGCGTCATACACCGTGTCGGCGAGCGCGAGCGCCAGATCGCTGTCAAAGCGCGAGATCAGCGCCATGTTCTCGACCGAGGCGCCGGTGACCTCGACGCTGGCGGTGTAGCCCTCGACGTGATCGCCGATGATCTCGGCGAGCCCGCCGCCATACGGGTAATACACGCCGCCGGTGCCCCCCGTCGCGATCGACAGCTCCATGGCATGCGCGCCCGAACCGGCCGCGATTGCCGCGCAGAACGCAGCTCCCATCGTCTTTTTCATGACTCTCTCCCTGTTTCCTCCGGTGCGGCCCGACCGGGCCGGCACGACACCGCAATTCACACGCGAAACTCGCGCCATGTCAACCGCGCCGGCGCGTCGCGGTCGCGGCGGCCGACGCGATTAAGGCTTTTGCACCGGGGCGGAAATTGCTACATCTTGAATGCGTATGCGCCGCGCCCGCCAGATGATGCGGCCAAGGCGTGGCATGCCCGGATTGGTGACGCATGGACCGAGATGATTTCGCCCCCGCCCTCATCGTCTCGACGATGAAGAACGAGGGTCCCTTCGTGCTCGAATGGGTCGCCTATCACCGCGTCATCGGCTTCGACACCTTCCTGATCTACACCAATGACTGCACCGACGGCACCGACCGGCTGCTGGAGCGACTCGACGCGCTCGGGATCGTGCATCACCGCCACAACGAAGTCCTGCGCCGCGGGCCGCACAAATCGGCGCTCAAATACGCGCGCGCGGACGCGGTTTATGACGCGGCGCGCTGGGTGCTCGTCAGCGATGTGGACGAGTTTCTCAATATCGGGGTGGGTGCAGGGCATCTGGCCGATCTGCTCAACCATTACCCCGACGCCGACGCGATCCCGGTGACCTGGCGGATGTTTTCCAACAATGGCCATGTCGGGCTGCTGGACGGGGTGCTCGAGCCGCTGACCGAGTGCGAACCGGCCGGCGACGGCGCCGGGGAGAAGCGCTTCGTCAAGACACTGTTTCGCCGCCCTGCCGCGCTCGACAAGCTCGGCCTGCACGCGCCGCACTACACCGACGAGGCGGGGGTGCGCTGGCGCTCGGCCTTCGCCGATGCGGTGCCGGGGCGCGATCCGCGGCGGCCGTTTCGCGCGCTCGGCTACGGGATCGCACAGATGAACCACTACGCGGTGCGCTCGATCGACTGCTACCTGCTCAAGCGCGACCGCGGGCGCGCAAACCATGTGCGCCAGACGCTGTCCTCCGAATACTGGGTGCGCTGGTGCCGCTTTGGGGCGACGGACCGCTCGATCCTGCGCCACATGCCCGCCGTGAAGGCAGAGATCGCGCGGCTGATGGCCGATCCCGAGGTCGCGCGGCTCGACGCCGAGGCCCGCGCGCAGCACCGCGCCCGGCTCGCCGAGCTGCGCGATGATCCCGATTACGCGGCGCTGCGCGCCGAGCTCTTGCAGCTCTGCGGGGCCGCCCCGCCGACCACAGTGACGGAGTGAGCCGATGACCGACACCCCCGCCGCCGAGCGCGCCGCACGCAAGGCCAAACGCCAGGCCAACCGCGAGCGGATGCTCGCCCGGCTGCCCCATGGCGGGCGCTGCGCCGAGATCGGCGTCTGGAATGGCGATTTCACCGCCTCGATCCTCGAGATCACCGCCCCGCGCGAGCTGGTGCTCATCGATCCGTGGGATCTTCTGGCCGATGCCAACCCCGACACCTGGGTGCACGCCAAGAACAGGCAGCACGACGCCATGCGCGAGATGTTCGAGCATGTCACCGCCCGCTTCGCCGATCGCGACGCGGTCGTGATCCGCAGGGGCTTTTCCGAGCAGGTACTCGCCGAATACCCCGACGATCACTTCGACTGGGTCTATATCGACGGCAATCATCTCTATGATTTCGTGCGCCGGGATCTCGCGCTGTCCTTCGACAAGGTGCGCCCCGGCGGGATCATCGCGGGCGACGATTTCGGCTGGCAGCGCGAGGGCCGCAAGCATGTGCGCGAGGCGGTGCGCGACGAGCTCGCGGCGCGCGGTCTGGACTTCCCACCGGAGCTTCAGGGCCAGCAATTCCTGATCACCGTGCCTTGAGCATCGCGCGCGCACGATCCCCGCGATGACCCGGCTCGTCCTGCATGGCGGCGCGCACAAGACCGCAACCTCGCATATCCAGTCGGTACTCAACCGCAACGCGGAGGATCTGGCGGAGCGCGCCATCGCCTATGTCCATCACCGCAAGTTGCGCCGCGACGTGACCGTGCCCGCGCAGGTCAATGCCTACGAGATGCTGGGCGTGGCACCCCGGCTGCGCCCGGCGCTCGCCTCGGGCAAGCGCCGGGTCTCGGATGATGAGCTCGCGGCGTTCTCGGCGGCATTCTTCGCGCCGATCCTCGCAACCGCACCCGAGCGCATCGTGCTGTCGGAAGAGAACATGCTCGGCCATTGCGGCCACTGCGTGCAGCGCGGTCAGCTCTACGGACACCGGCACCGCATGGCGCAGAAATTCGCCCAGGCGATGCCGCTGCGCGTCGACGAGGTGTATCTCGCGATCCGCGGCTATCCCGAGTTCTTCGCCGCCGCCTATGTGGAGTTCCTGCGCTCGGCCTCGCCGGGGCGGTTCGTGCCGGAGGCCGAATTCAAGGCAATGGTGATGGCGCGGCGGCCGAACTGGCAAGGCGTGCTGCAGACCCTGCGCACGGCGTTCCCGCACGCCGCGATCCGGGTGTGGCGCTACGAGGATTTCCGTGTGCTCGAGCCGCGCCTCCTCGCCGCGCTCTGCGGTCCCGGCGTGGAGGCGGCGCAGCTGACATATCCGGCCGGGCGCAAGGAACGGCCCACCGCCTCGGGCCGCGCGATTGCCGAGCTTCTGCGCGCCGTTGCGCGCGACGGCGTCAAGCCCGCCTTCGCCCGGCGCGTCGAGCTTCAGGAGCGCTACCCCCGCGCCGAGTACGGCCGCTACGATCCCTGGACCGAGGCGGAGCACGACACCCTCGCGCAGGCCTACGCCGCGCATGTCGCGCAAATCCGGGCCGATCCCGATTTCGAACTGATCGAACCCTAAAGCATGTTGCGCAAAAGTGGGAACCGGTTTTGTGCTCCTCGAACGCGCGATTTCAAGAGGTTAGAGGGCGGCGCGAGAATGCAAATGAACGCGACGCGCTCTAGCCGAACCGCGCCTGCCAGGCGGGCTTCGGATCGTCGGGCGCCGGGCGCGCTGCATGCACCCCGCGCGCCACGGCCCGCGCCAGGCAGAGCGCCGCCGCGTGGCCGAGGCGCAGCTGCTCGGCCGGGCCGGCGGGTGCGCGCGCCCCGGTTGCCACGGCAAAGACGAGATCGCCATCGAACAGCGTATGGCTCGGCACGAGCGCACGGGCGAGCCCGTCATGCGCGGCCACGGCGAGGCGCGTGGCCTCCGCCTGGGTGAGGGTCGCGTCAGTGGCGACGATGGCGATGGTGGTGGACTCGCCCGCGCCGGGCAGCGGGCGCGGCTCGATGGCGGGGTCATGCGCCGGCGCCGGACCGAGCCCGCCGAACTCGCCGCCAATCTCCCAGGGCGCGGCCCAGAAATGTGGCCCGCCCTGCACCACCGGCGAGCCCAGCGCATTCACCGCCGCGAGCGCGCCCACGCAGGGGCCATCCTCGAGCATCACCGAGGCCGAGCCGAGTCCGCCCTTGAGATCCATCGTCGTCGCCCCGGTGCCCGCGCCGGCCGTGCCCAACGCGAACTCCGCTCCCACAGCATCGAGCGCCCCGCGCCCCAGCGCCTTGTAGGGGTTCTCGTCCCAGCCCTTGTCACCGCCGCTCGACAGATCGAACAGGATCGCGCCGGGCACGATCGGCACCCGCTGCCCGGCGACCTCGAAGCCGCGCCCGCGTTCGCGCAGCGCATCCGCCACCCCCGAGGCCGCATCCAGCCCGAAGGCCGAGCCCCCCGACAGCACCAGCGCATCGACCTGCTGCACCAGCTTGTCGGGAGCAAGCAGGTCACTCTCGCGGGTGCCGGGCGCGCCGCCCATCACATGCAGGCCCGCCGTCACCGGCGCCTCCGCCACGAGCACGGTGGCCCCCGACTTGAGCGCGTGGTCCTCGGCGTTGCCGACGGCAAGCCCCGCGATATCGGTGATCAGGTTGCGCGGCCCCGGCCTCATCGGCGGCCGACATCGCAGGCTGCCATCACCGCCATGTTGAGGATGTCGTTGACCGTCGAGCCCGTCGAGCAGATCTGGATCGGCTTCGTCACCCCGGTCAGGATCGGGCCGATCACCGTGGCGCCGGCCATCTCCTGCATCAGCTTGACCGAGATCGAGGCCGAATGCCGCGCCGGCACCACGAGGATGTTGGCCGGTGCGGTGAGCCGGCTGAAGGGGTAATTCGCCATCGTCTTCATGTTGAGCGCGACATCGACGGACATGTCGCCCTCGTATTCGAAATCCACCCCGCGCGCATCGAGCACCTCGGGCGCGCGCTGCATCTTCTCGGCCCGCTCGGAGACCGGGTGCCCGAAGGTCGAAAAGCTCACGAAGGCGGCGCGCGGCGTCAGCCCGAGATGGCGCGCCACCCCGGCGGCCTTGGTCGCGATGTCGGCGAGCTGGTGCTCGTCGGGCCATTCATGCACCAGCGTATCGGCCACGAGGATGATCCGCCCCTTGTGCAGAAGCGCCGTGACGCCCGCGGCGCCGTGATGCGCGCGGGCATCGAAGACGTGATTGATCAGGTCCATCGCCTGCGCGGCCTTGCGGGTCGCTCCGCTGACCAGCCCGTCGCCATGCCCATGCGCGAGCATCAGCGCGGCAAAAACGTGCCGGTCCCGCGCGGCGAGGCGGTGAATGTCCTGGCGGTCGTAGCCCTGCCGCTGCAGCCGCGCATAGAGGAAGTCCTTGTAGGCGCGCAGATGGCGGGTATTGGCGGCGTTGACGATCTCGAGCTCCTCGACCGCGTCGCCGAGCCCGGTGCCCTCGAGCTTGTCGCGCACGTCGTTGTGGCGACCCACCACCAGCGCATGGCCGAGCCCCGAGCGCTGATAGGCGATGGCGGCGCGCAGCACGCGGATATCGTCGCCCTCGGCGAAGATCATCCGCGCCTGCGCGGCACGCGCGCGGGTGTTGAGCCCCTGCAGGATACTCGCAGTCGGGTCCATCCGCGCGAGCAGGTCATGCTCGTAGCGCGTCATGTCCACGATCGGCTTGCGCGCCACGCCGGTATCCATCCCCGCGCGCGCGACCGCCGGCGGGATCCGGTGGATGAGGCGCGGGTCGAAGGGCGCCGGGATGATGTAATCGCGCCCGAAGCTCAGCTTGCGCCCGTAAGCGAGCGCGACCTCGTCGGGCACATCCTCGCGCGCGAGCGCCGCGAGGGCCTCGGCGCAGGCGATCTTCATCGGGTCATTGATCGCGCGCGCATTGACGTCGAGCGCGCCGCGAAACAGGTAGGGAAAACCGAGGACATTGTTGACCTGGTTGGGGTAGTCCGACCGTCCGGTGGCCACGATCGCGTCCTCGCGCACCTCGTGCGCCTCCTCCGGGGTGATCTCCGGGTCCGGGTTGGCCATCGCGAAGATCACCGGATCGGGCGCCATGCTCGCAAGCATTTCAGACGTCACCGCTCCGCGCACCGACACGCCGATGAACACATCCGCGCCCTGCATCGCGTCCTCGAGGCTGCGCAGATCGGTCTCCACGGCATGGGCCGACTTCCACTGGTTCATCCCCGCCTCGCGGCCGGTATGGATGACCCCCTTGGTGTCGCACACGATGCAGTTTTCGTGCTTCGCGCCCATCGCCTTGAGCAGCTCGATGCAGGCGATCCCCGCGGCCCCCGCGCCATTGAGCACGATGCGGCACTCCTTGAGCGTCTTGCCCGTCAGGTGCAGCGCGTTGATCAGCCCCGCCGCGCAGATCACGGCCGTGCCGTGCTGATCGTCATGGAAGACGGGGATGTCCATCTCGTCCTTGAGACGGCTTTCGATGATGAAGCATTCGGGCGCCTTGATGTCCTCGAGATTGATGCCTCCGAAGGACGGCCCCATGATCCGCACCGCGGCGATGATCTCCTCGGCGTCCTGGCTGTCCAGGGTGATATCGACGGCGTTGACATCGGCGAAGCGCTTGAAGAGCACCGCCTTGCCCTCCATCACCGGCTTCGAGGCCAGCGCGCCGAGATTGCCGAGGCCCAGGATCGCGCTGCCGTTGGAGACGACGGCGACCATGTTGCCCTTGTTGGTGTAGTCATAGGCCGTCTCGGGGCGCGCGGCGATCGCCTCGACGGGTACCGCGACGCCGGGTGAATAGGCCAGGCTGAGATCGCGTTGCGTCGTCATCGGCTTCGACGGGGTGATGTCGAACTTGCCGGGCTTGGGCTCGTGGTGATAGGCCAGCGCCTCCTCGGGCGTGAAACGCGAATTGTCGTTCATCTGGTGTCCTCCCTGCCTTCATCACTGATAGCGGCACGCGGCACGCCTCACAACAACGGCCGCACATTGGCGCTTTCACCGCCAGGCGCGCTTGCCTAGGGTCACGGCGGGGAAACGGGGGATTTCGTGACGCAGGCCGCCGCCACGCCGATGATGGCGCAATATCTCGAGATCAAGGCACAGCATCCGGATGCGCTGCTGTTCTACCGGATGGGTGATTTCTACGAGCTGTTCTTCGACGATGCCGCGAAGGCCGCCGAGACCCTCGACATCGCGCTCACCAAGCGCGGCAAGCACGCGGAGGCCGATATCCCGATGTGCGGCGTGCCGGTCCACTCCGCCGAGAGCTACCTGCTCGCCCTGATCCGCAAGGGCCACCGCGTCGCCGTCTGCGAGCAGATGGAGGACCCCGCCGAGGCAAAGAAGCGCGGCTCGAAGGCCGTGGTCCGGCGCGAGGTGGTGCGGCTGGTGACCCCCGGCACACTGACCGAGGAGAGCCTTCTGGAGGCGCGGCGGCACAATTTCCTCGCCGCCTACGCCGCGCTGCGCGGGGCGGGGGCGCTGGCCTGGGTGGATATCTCGACGGGGGCGTTGCGGGTGATGCCCTGCGCGCCCGAAGCGCTCTGCGCCGAGCTCGCCCGGCTCACCCCGCGCGAGCTGCTCGTGCCGGAGACGGAGGAGGCCGCGCTGCGCCCGCTCGCCGAGGAGGCCGGCGCGGCGCTGACGCCGCTGGCGCGGGCGAGCTTCGACAGCTCGGCCGGCGAGCGGCGGCTCTGCGCGCTCTACGGGGTGAGCACGCTGGCGGGTTTCGGGAGTTTCGAGCGCGCCGAAATCGCCGCGATGGGCGCGCTCGCAGATTATCTCGACCTTACGCAGCGCGGGCAGATGCCGCTGATGCGCGCGCCGGTGCGCGAGAGCGCGGGCGCGGCGATGCGCATCGATGCCGCCACGCGGCGCAATCTCGAGATCACCCGGAGCCTGTCGGGCGGGCGCGAGGGGTCGCTGCTGTCGGTGGTCGATCGCAGTGTGACCGCGGCGGGCGGCCGGCTGATCGAGCGCCGGCTCTCGAGCCCCTCCTGCGAGCCCGCCGAGATCGCCGCGCGCCACGCCGCGGTGGGTCATCTCGCGGCGGATGCGCCACTGCGCGAGGCGCTGCGCGAGAGCCTGCGCCGGGTGCCGGACATGGACCGCGCGCTGTCGCGGCTGTCGCTCGAGCGGGGCGGGCCGCGCGACCTCGCCGCGATCCGCGACGGGCTCGACCGCGCCGGGGCGCTCGCCGCGATGCTCTCGGATGCCGAGCTGCCCGAGCGGCTGCGCGCGGCTGCGACAGCACTCGACGGCCATGACGCGCTCGCCGGGACCCTGCAGGGCGCGCTGGTGGCCGAGCCGCCGCCGCAGCTGCGCGATGGCGGGCTGATCGCGGCGGGGCACGACGCCGATCTCGACGCCGCGCGCAAGCTGCGCGACGAGGGGCGTGGCGTCATCGCCGGGATGCAAACACAATATGTGGAGTTGACCGGGATAAACTCCCTCAAGATCAAGCATAACAATGTGCTCGGCTATTTCGTCGAGACCACCGCGACGCATGGCGAGCGCATGCTGAACCCGCCGCTGTCGGAGACCTTCATTCACCGCCAGACCACGGCCAATCAGCTGCGTTTCACCACCACGGAGCTCTCGCAGCTCGAGACGCGCATCCTGAATGCGGGCGGCCACGCGCTCGAGATCGAGCGACGGCTCTTCGAGGAGCTGCGCGGCGCGGTTCTGGCATGCACAGAGGCCATCGCGGCTGCTGCGCAGGGGCTCGCGGAGCTCGATCTGGCTGCGGCGTTTGCCACCCTCGCCGCCGAGGAGGACTGGTGCCGGCCCGAGCTCGACAGCGGCCGCGCGCTCGAGATCGAGGGCGGGCGTCACCCGGTCGTGGAACGCGCGCTGCGCGCCGAGGGCGCAAGCTTCATCGCCAATGACTGCACCCTCAGCCCCGCCGAGCCGGGCGCGGCGATCCGGCTCGTGACGGGGCCCAACATGGCGGGCAAATCGACCTTCCTGCGCCAGAACGCGCTCATCGCGCTGCTCGCGCAGGCCGGGGCCTTCGTGCCCGCACGCCGTGCGCGCATCGGGCTCGTCAGCCAGCTTTTCAGCCGCGTCGGCGCGGCCGACGACCTCGCGCGGGGGCGCTCGACCTTCATGGTCGAGATGGTCGAGACTGCGGCGATCCTCAACCAGGCCGATGCGCGCGCGCTGGTGATCCTCGACGAGATCGGCCGCGGCACCGCGACCTATGACGGCCTGTCGATCGCCTGGGCGACGCTCGAGCATCTGCACGCCGTCAATGGCTGCCGCGCGCTGTTTGCCACGCATTACCATGAGCTCACGGCCCTCGCCGCTAAGCTCGACGGGGTCGAGAACGCCACCGTCGCGGTGCGCGAATGGGAGGGTGAGGTGATCTTCCTGCACGAGGTCCGCCCCGGCGCGGCGGATCGCTCCTACGGGGTGCAGGTCGCGCGGCTCGCGGGGCTGCCCGGCTCGGTCGTGGAGCGCGCGCGGGTGGTGCTCGAGGCGCTGGAATCGGGCGAGCGCTCGCAAAGCCGGCGCACCCTCGTGGATGACCTGCCGCTGTTCTCGGTTCCCGCCGCGGCCCCCGCCCCGGACCGCGACGCGCCGCTGCGCGACCGGCTCGCGCAGCTCGACCCCGACACGCTCAGCCCGCGCGACGCGCTCGATCTGATCTACGAGCTCAAGGGGCTCGCCGCGGATCAGTCCTGATCGGCGAAGCGGTCGGTCAGCTTCGCCTTGAGCCGGTCGATGTCACCGTCGCTCCAGCCCTCCGGCTCGGTCACCCCGACCCAGCCATCGATGTAATGCGCCGGGGCGAAGACATGGCCGTAGCCCATCGGCGTGCTCGTGGCCGTCATCATGTCGAGGGTGAGTTGCAGGAAGGTGACCACCGGATACCACTCGAAGCGCGGCGAGACATCGGGGCCGCGCTCATCGGCCATCCAGCCCGGCGGGCGATAGAGGCTCTGCGGCTCGAAGAAGGTGATCGGGTCGGAGGCGTATTGCAGGAAGGCGATGCGCGGCGGGCCCCATTCGGACTCGAAGTCCCCGAGATGGTTCTCCTGCGCGGTAAATCGCACAACCGCCCCGTCGCGAAAGCGCGGCAGCCAGGCCGGCGAGTCCGGCGCGCGCCGTTCGGTGAGCTGCGACCAGCTGCGCGCCGTGAAGGGCGGCCCGGCCCAGAAGGCGCCGTCGAAGGGATCGCGGATCACCTGGAACAGATCGGCCGACAGATCCGAGTTCATCGCACCGAGGCTGAGCCCGTGCAGGTAGAGCTCGGGGCGGTCGTCCGGCGGCGTCTGGCGCCAGCGCTCATAGACGGCGTCGAACAGCGCGCGCGCCGATTCGGCGCCGTAATCGGGATCGACCAGCAGCGTGAGCCAGCTCGCGAGATAGGAATACTGCATCGAGACCGTGGCGATATCGCCGCGATGCAGATACTCGACGGGCATCTGCGCCTTGGGATCCACCCAGCCCGTCCCCGTCGGAATGTTGATGAGCAGCACCGAGCGCTCGAACGCGCCGATGCGCTCCAGCTCGGCGAGCGCGAGCGCGGCCCGCTCCTCGGTCGTCTCCGCCGAATTGAGCCCGACATAGACGCGCAGCGGTTCCTCGGCGTCCTCGTCACCGGTGAAATCGGCGATGTCCTGCGCGCTCGGGCCCTCGGCGACCATCTCGCGGCCGGTGCGGCCGAGATCCTCCCAGGCGAGCAGCGATTCGGCGCTGCCGCTCTTGAGCGGATCCTCGGGGGCGGGCATGTCGTCGGGCAGGAGCCGGTCGAGCTGGCGATAGGTCGAATCGGCGGCCCGGAACCCCGCCTCCAGCAGAACGCCGTTGCCCACCGCCCAGAACAGCGCGGCGACCAGGGTGATCGCGGAGAGATTCGCGATGCGCCGCGGCACGCGATGATGCAGACGCCGCGCCACGAACCGGGTCAGCATCGCAAAGAGCCGCGCCAGCAGCATCAGCGCGAAGAACACCCCCACGGCGATCGCCGCGACGCTGAAGGGGCGCGCGGTATCGACGGGCTCCATCTCCATCAGGTGGCGGATGGAGTTCTGCGCCTCGGAGGCCTGCCACAGCGCGATCGCGGCGATCCCTACACAGATCAGGGCGACCGCGAGCTTGGCAATGAGCGCCCAGCGTGTCTGCGGCGGCCGCGCGAGGCCGAGATAATCCCAAA
>LKMJ01005004.1_pt1 | contig 12496 bp, 13 predicted proteins | sample 643391 | NCBI WGS metagenome assembly LKMJ01 (sample SAMN04112250, study PRJNA286221) | soda lake metagenome | biome: soda lake; feature: Kulunda Steppe; material: water; isolation source: sample PL-Br10 brine of Picturesque Lake | place: Russia: Kulunda steppe | collected 2010-07
CCAGCTCGCGGGCGAGCCGGGAGGCCTCGCCGGAGGACAGCACCCCCTCCAGCACCAGCAGGGCATAGGCATCGTCCGGCTCTTCCAGCGAGTTCAGCGACGGCGCCTTCCAGCCCATCATCACGTAGGGCAGTTCGGCGGGCACCTGCACCGTGATCCGCCGCTCGCCGGTCTGCGGCGGTTCGCTGCGTGCCGGACGTTCCCCGCCGGGGCCGGGGGGGATGTCACCGAATTGGCGTTCGGCGGCGGCCACCACCGCCTCGGCGTCGACGTCGCCCACCACCGCGACCACCGCATTGTCCGGGGTGTACCAGGTGTCGTACCAGTCCTGCAGGGCCTCCACGCTGTACTCGTCGATGTCGCTCATCCAGCCGATCACCGGCTGGCCGTAGGGATCGGCATGAAAGGCCGCGGCCATGAACGCCTCGCGCAGACGCGCGTTGGGCCGGTCGTCCACGCGCTGGCGGCGTTCCTCGCGCACCACCTCGCGTTCGGGCAGGAATTCCTCCTCGGTCAGGCGCAGGTGCTGCATGCGCTCGGCCTCCATCTCCAGCAGGGTCTCCCAGTGGTCGCTGCCCAGCAGCTGGTGATAGCCGGTGTAGTCGCGCCCGACGAACGCGTTCTCGCGACCACCCAGGCGCGACACGACGCGCGAGAATTCACCGGGCTCGAAGGCCTCGGAGCCGCGGAACATCATGTGTTCCAGCATGTGCGAGATGCCGGTGACCCCGCCGTATTCGTCGGCCGAGCCCACGCGATACCAGATCTGGGTGGAAACCACCGGCGCCCGCCGATCCTCCAGCACCAGGACGGTCAGACCGTTGTCCAGACGGGTCTCGACAACATTGTCGGTGATGGAACCGGATGCCGCGGCGGGAGCCGCGAACAGGGCGGTCAGGCAAAACAGCAACCGGGCCAACCCCGGGACGTGAACACGCATTTCGCGCTCCTGCCTCGTGCTAGGATTGTGCATCTCTCAACAGACCTCTCCCGGCATGTTCGGTTTCCGCAAAAAGAAAAAGTCCGAAGACTCCGCGAACGACGCCACGCCGGCCGCCGAGGAAAAACCGGCGCGCGGCGGGTGGTTCCAGCGCCTGCGCCAGGGCCTGTCCAAAACCGGCCAGGTGCTCAACGCCGATCTCGGCAGCCTGTTCCGCCGGCGCATCGACGACGAGCTCTTCGAGGAACTGGAAGAGCGCCTGCTGCTGGCGGATGTCGGCCTGGAAGCCACGCAGAAGATCATGGACCGAATCACCGGCGAGGTGAAGCGGCGCGAGCTCGACAACGCCGAAGCGCTGATGGACGCGCTGGAAAACGCGATGATCGAGGTGCTGGAACCGGTCTCCGAACCGCTGACCCTGCCCGATGATCCGGGTCGGCCGTTCTCCATCCTGGTGGTGGGCATCAACGGGGCGGGCAAGACCACCACCATCGGCAAGCTGGCCCATCACTTCCGCGCCGACGACTTCTCCGTGATGCTGGCCGCCGGCGACACCTTCCGCGCCGCGGCGGTGGAACAGCTGCAGAACTGGGGCGAACGCAACGAGGTGCCGGTGATCGCCCAGGGCACCGGCGCCGACTCCGCCTCGGTCGTCTACGACGGCCTTCAGGCCGCCACCTCGCGCGGCATCGACGTGATGATCGCCGACACCGCCGGGCGCCTGCACACCCAGACCAACCTCATGGACGAGGTGCGCAAGGTCAAGCGGGTGATGGGCCGGCTGGACGCGCAGGCCCCGGACGAGGTTCTGCTGGTGGTGGACGGCGGCACCGGGCAGAACGCCCTGAGCCAGGCGCAGCAGTTCCACGAGGCCCTCGGCCTGACCGGCATCGTCGTCACCAAGCTGGACGGCACTGCCAAGGGCGGGATGATCTTCGCCCTGGCGGAACAGCTGGGCGTGCCGGTACGTTTCATTGGCGTGGGCGAGAAGCCCGAGGACCTGCAGCCCTTCGACGCCCGCCGCTTCGTACGGGCCCTGCTCGGCCGGGACGACGACTGACCCCTCGATGATCCTCCTGCAGCGCGTCACCAAACGGTTCGGCTCGCAGTCCGAGGCCCTCAGCCAGGTCAGCCTGAAGATCGACCCGGGCGTGATGGCCTTCGTCACCGGCCCGTCCGGCGCGGGCAAGAGTACTCTACTGCGCCTGATCGCCGGGCTCGAACGTCCGACCCGTGGCCGCCTGCGGGTCAACGGCTTTGATCTCGATCAGCTCTCCGCGCGCGACATCCCGCAGTTTCGCCGCAGCATCGGACTGGTATTCCAGGATCACCGCCTGCTGTACGACCGGCCGGTGTACGACAACATCGCCCTGCCGCTGGAGATCATGGGGTACCGGCGTCCCGAGATCCGCCGCCGGGTGCGCGCGGCGCTGGACAAGGTCGCCCTGCTGCATCGCGAGACCGCGCGGCCGCAAACCCTGTCGGCCGGGGAGCAACAGCGGGTCGGGATCGCCCGTGCGATTGTCCACCGCCCGGCCCTGCTGCTGGCGGACGAACCCACCGGGAACCTCGACCCGGCGCTGTCGCGCGAGATCCTCGCGCTGTTCGCCGATTTCAACCGCATCGGCATGACCGCGCTGGTGGCCTCGCATGACCAGGACCTGGTGGAACGCATGCCGCATCCGGTGCTGCACCTGGAAGACGGCCGCATCGAAGCCCGTACACGTCAGGGGGCCGAGGCATGACCCGCACGCGGGCCCTGCGGGACCGGCTCGGGGCCTGGCGCGAGGCTCATGCGGATGCCGCGCGGCGCAGTCTCGCCCGACGCCTGCAGGCCCCGGTGCTGTCGCTGATCAGCATCGCGGTGCTCGGCTTCATCCTCGCCCTGCCGGCGTTCCTTTGGGTCCTGCTGGACAATGCCCGGGCGTTGTCAGCGCATGTCGACCACGAACCGCGCGTCGCGGTGTATCTCGAGGCCGGGGACGCCGAGGCACTGGAGGACCGCGCGCGCGAACTGGAACAGCGCGCCGACGTGGCCCGGGTCACGGCCATCCCGGCCGAGCGCGCGCTGGAAGATTACCGCGCCGGACTGGAAGACCCGGGCCTGCTGGACTGGATGGACGACAACCCGCTGCCCGACACCCTCGACGTGGTGCCGGCGCGCAGCGACCCGGAGACCGTCGGACGCGTGGAGGAGACCCTGGCCCGGGAGTTCCCCGGGGCCACGATGGTGAGCGACGACGAATGGGTCCGCCAGCTCAACGCGCTGCACGACCTCGGCGCCCGCATCCTCGCGATCGTGGCGGGGCTGCTGGGGCTGGGTGCGCTACTGGTGCTGGCCCTGGCCAGCGCCTCGGAGCTGCGCGAGCGACGCGAAGAGATCACCATCGCGCGGATCAGCGGCGCAACCCACCGCTTTCTGCGACGGCCATCCCTGTACGGGGGGGTCTATGGCGGCCTGGGGGGCGGGCTGTTCGCCGTGGGGCTGCTCTACCTCGGAGCCGCGCTGGCGCGCGAACCGCTGGAGTCCGCGGCTGCGGCCTTCGAGATCGACTACGCCCTGCACCTGCCGGGCCCTGAAGTAGCGCTGGGCGTGGTACTGGTAGCCGTGCTGCTGGGCTGGACCGGGGCCCGGCTGGGCAGCGGGCACGCACTGCGCGACGCCCCCTGAGGCCCTGGTCGTCAGGCCCCGCGGCCGCTTGAAATCGGCCGCCGCGTCCCCATTTGCCGGAACTCCTGCGAGGTTTAGCACTCCAATATGACGAGTGCTAAAATCGTGAGCGGACATGAAGGAGGATCGCGAATCCATGAACCAGGCATTGATGCCCCACCGCACCGACATGCCGGTGCCGGTCGGCGACCTGAACCACTACATGCAGGCGGTATCGCAGATCGAGGTGCTGGACGTCGAGCAGGAGCGCGAGCTGGCGCTGGAGCTGCACGAGCGCAACAACCTCGAAGCCGCGCGTACGCTGATTCTACACAACCTGCGGTTCGTGGTGCACGTGGCCCGCGGCTACAAGGGCTACGGGCTGCCGCTGGGCGACCTGATCCAGGAAGGCAATGTCGGCCTGATGAAGGCCGTGCGCCGTTTCGACCCGCACCAGGGCGTGCGCCTGGTGTCCTTCGCCGTGCACTGGATCCGGGCCGAGATCCACGAGTACATCCTGCGCAACTGGCGCATCGTGAAGGTCGCCACGACCAAGGCGCAGCGCAAGCTGTTTTTCAACCTGCGCAGCGCCAAGCAGCGCCTGGGCTGGATGAATCGTGAAGAGGTCTCCGCGGTCGCCGAGGACCTGGGCGTCAGCGAGGCCGAGGTCTGGGAGATGGAAAACCGCCTGGCCAGCCAGGACACCAGCTTCGACCCGGTGCCCGAGGCCGATGACGACGAGCGTTCCGCGCTCGCGCCGGCCCAGCGTCTGAGCCTGGAAGACCTCAGCGACGACCCCGCCCGGATGGCCGAGGAGGCCGACTGGGAGGAACATTATCGCTCACGGCTGGGCGAGACCCTGGACAGCCTGGATGAGCGCTCGCGCGACATCCTGATGCGGCGTTACCTGGGCGAGCAGAAGACCACTCTGCACGAGCTCGCCGCCGAGTATGGCGTGTCGGCCGAACGCATCCGCCAGATCGAGAACGCCGCCATCCGTCGGATCCGCTCGGCCTTCAGCGACTGAGCGCGCGTAGCGCCCGGAGACGGTCCGGTACCGGACGCGCGGCCAGAATCCCTCGAGCACGACACCGAAGCACAAAAACAAAAGGCCCCGGCGATAAATTGCCGGGGCCTTTTCGTTTCGCGGCCTTGATCGCGGATCCCGCCCCTGGCGGGGACGAGATCCAGTCCCGTCCTTCCTCAGCCGGCGAAGATCACCGAGAAGAAGCTGAACCAGGAAAAGAGGACCAGGGCCGCGATAAAGGTCAGCGGGAAATTCTCGAACGTAAACCAGTCGCGCATGGCGGCACCTCAACATCCATTACGGTAACGGGGACAAGAGTAAGCGCGCGCGTGCCGCGGCGCAAGGGGTCATTCGTCACGCATCGCCTGTGACGAGTGTCCACCCGAGGCGCGCGGGCCATTGTCCCGGGACGGATCCTGTTCGCCGGAACGGGTCGGGATGCGCGGATCGTCATCGTCCATCAGGATCCGGTGCGCCGGCCCCTCGAGGTCGTCATACTGCCCGGAGCGGATCGCCCACAGCAGCAGCAGACCGACCACCAGCGCGAACAGCATCGCCAGCGGAATGAGCAGGTACAGCATGTTCATGCCTTCAGTGTACGGAGACGGCGCCGTACACGAAACCCCGGGCAGACCGGCTTCAGTCGGCGTCGCGCGGACGCGGGGGACGCAGACGGAGGGCGTTGCCCACCACCAGCAGGGAGCTGAGCGACATTCCGAGCGCAGCCAGCCACGGAGTCAGGAAGCCGGACGCGGCCACCGGCAGGGCCACCACGTTGTAGCCGATCGCCCAGATGATGTTCTGGCGGATCACCCGACGCGTCGCGTCCGCACGCTCGAACAGGAGTGGCAGGCGATCGAGGCGATCCGACAGCAGCACGATGTCGGCGCGGGTACGCGCGAGGCTGCTCCCGCCACCCATGGCCAGCGAGACGTCGGCGCCCGCGAGAACCGGAGCATCATTTATCCCCTCGCCCGCCATCAGGACCCGTTCGCCCGCCGCCTGCCGTTGGCGCACATGCGCGAGCTTGTCATCGGGTGACAGGCCGCCGTGCGCCTCCGGGATCCCCAGCTCTTCGGCGAACCGGGTCGCGGCTGCCGGGCGATCCCCGGTCAACAGGACGACATGCAGCCCGCGGTCCCGCAGGGCGCGCACGGTGTCGACCGCCTCCGGGCGCGGGGTGTCGGCCAGCCAGAAGGTGGCGACCACGCGCCCGTCAACAGCCAGCCATACCGGAGAAGCCAGAGGATCAGCGGCGGCTCCGAGGCCTGGCTCCGGCGGCACCGCCGGCATCAGGCTTGCGCCGCCGACCGCGACCGCCTGCCCGTCGATGGCGCCGGTCAGACCTTCGCCCGGGTGATTCTCGATCCCGTTGGCGACGGGCATATCACTGGCGCTCACGACCAGGGCCCGCGCGAGGGGGTGTTCGGAGTGGCACTCGAGGGCCGCGGCCCAGGCAAGTGCGCGGGGGGGATCGAAGGCGGGGTCGTGGATCTCGGTGGCGACGCAGCGGGGCTGGCCTTCGGTCAGGGTCCCGGTCTTGTCGAGACACACGGTGGTGACCTCGGGCAGGGCCTCCAGCGCATTGCCACGCGTGGGCAGCACGCTCTCGCGAGTCAGGGTACCGGTGGTGGCGGTGAGCGCCACGGGGGTCGCCAGAGCGAGGGCGCAGGGACAGGTCGCCACCAGCATCGCGACCATCACCCACAGCGCCCGGGACGGGTCGATCAGGAAGTACCACACCAGACCGGCGAGCAGGGTCAGGACCAGCACCGCGCCGACGAACCACCCGGTGCCGGCCTCGGCCAGTCGTGCCACCCGCGGCTTCTCGGTCTGCGCCCGGTCCAGCAGGCGCTGGATCGCGGCCAGGGTGGTCTCCGCGCCGACGCGGCGGACCTCCACCACCAGCGGACCCTCGACATTGACCGTGCCGCCAACCACGTCGGTGCCCGCGGTCGCCGGGCGCGGGACCGGCTCGCCGGTCAGCAGGGCGCGATTGACCGACGACCGGCCCTCGACGACAACGCCGTCGGCAGGGATCGACTCGCCCGGGCGCACCTGGACCCGATCGCCGGGACCAGCCGGTCCATGCGGTCCACCGCCTCGCTCGCATGCTGGCGAGCCATCAGCTCGAGATAGCGCGAGGTCAGCAGGAAGAACACGAACATCACCACGGACTCGAAATAGACATGCTCGCCAGCCCCGGAGAACACCGCCCAGACGCTGGCGACATAGGTCCCGATGATGGCCAGGCTGACCGGCACGTCCATCCCCAGTTGTCGGTGGCGCAGGTCGCGCCAGGCGCTCTGGTAGAACGGCACCGCAGAATACAGCACCACGGGTGTGGCAAAGATCGCCGCGACCAGACGCATGAAGTCGATGAGCTGCTCGTGCTCGGCATCACCCTCGCCCAGCCACAGCGCAACCGCAAGCATCATCACCTGCATCATCCCCAGCGCGGCCACACCAAGGCGGCGCAGGGCCAGCCCGCGCTCGCGCGCCAGGGCCTGTTCCCGGGTACCGGGATCGTAGGGATGGGCGCGATAGCCGATGTCCCGGATCGCGCGCAGGATGTCGGACAGCGCGAGGCGTTCCGGGTCCCAGACCACGCGGGCGCGGTGGGTCGAGTAGTTGACGCGGAACTCTTCCACGCCGTCCAGGGACTGCACGTGACGTTCGTTCAGCCACACGCAGGCGGCACAGGTGATCCCCTCGAGGATCAGCGAGGCATCGCGGCGTTCCCCGGAGCCACCTTCGCGGGCGGTGACGAACTGGCGCTGCACCGCCGGGGCATCGAACAGCTCCAGCTCGCGCAGTTCCTCCGGGACGATGCTGTCACCCGAGGCCGCGGGGGCCGCCGTACGGTGATGGTAGTAGGCACCCAGACCTCGATCGATGATCGCCCCGGCCACGGCCTGACAGCCGGCGCAGCAGGTCGGCCGGGTGCGCCCCTCGAACTCCACGGGGTAGTGCGCCCCGGGTGGCAGTTCGAGGCCACAGTGGAAGCACGAATCCTCCGGAGCCGTTTCCTGCGGGTCCGGTTGTTGTTCCGACGGTTGCGGGGTCACGCGGCGGTCATGCCCGGGGCCCGGTCACGACGGCGTTCAGCCCGAACGGTCGTTCACGCGGGTACTGGCCTGCTGTTCCACCTGCACGCCCTCGTGCTGGACGAAGAAGCGCAGGTCCCAGCGGCCGGCCTCCGGCAGAGTCACGTCGATCTCGTAGAACCCGTCGCCCTCCTCGCGCATGTCGAAGCGCTGGTCCTGGCGATGGTCCGGAAGCCACAGGAAGGTCCCCGATACCTCGGCCCCTTCCAGCGGGCGGCCGTCGGCATCGCGGACCTCCACGCGCAGGGTCTCGGTGCGCCCCTGCTCCGGCTCGTTGACCCAGCCCTGGCGGATTTCCCAGCCGCGCGCGGCCTGCTGTTCCAGCTCGGTCATGCGGTGCACGGCCAGCGCCTGGTCGCGGTCCTCGAAGCCGTCAACCAGACCGGGGAACGCCGAGGTCACGCGCTCGGCCGGCGCCTCCGGTTCCGGCAGCAGCGTCCCGATGAAACGTTCCGGCATGCCATTGTGCGCCAGGGTGATCAGGATCGCCTGCACGGTGGCCAGGATGGTGAAGAAGCCGACGATCACCATCGGCGCCCAGTGCAGGCGTCCGATATGGGCCTTGCCGGCGGCCGCCTCGGCCTCCTTCTGGCTGAACACGATGCCCAGCCCGTACGGGACGATGATGTACAGCGCCAGATGGATCGCGAACACGTCGGCGCTCTGCCAGGTCAGGATCGACGCCGGCACGAACACGAACAGCATGATCGCCACCACCACCGCGGACGCGTGATAGGCGCGCAGACGGGTGAACTTGTAGATCAGGAAGAACAGCAGGGCCAGGGCGGCACTGCCCAGACCAAGGGTGATAACCAGGTTGCTCATGTTGCCTTCAACGTCCTCGGGGACGGGTTTGGGTCCTTGTTGTTCGAGCCCGGGCGATCCTCGCCCGGGCCGGGAAAGGGTGACCCGCGTTCAGCGGGAGTGACTGAACTGGGTGCTCACCGAGTACGGGTCGATGCGCCCCTGCCGATCGGAGATCACGAATTCGAACGGGATGCGCGAGCCGTCGGCGTCATCGGGCACATCGTAGCGCACCCGTGCCAGGACCGTGAGCCGCTCACCGGGGTCCAGGCGAATCTCCGAGACGTCCCCTAGATCCAGGGTCGCGCCTTCCAGGCCGGCGATGTCCAGTTCGAAGTCCAGGACCTCCTGGCTGGTGTTGTTCAGTCGGATCTCGTAGGAATTCTGAATCTGGCCGTCGGACATCTGCACGTACAGCGGCTGGCGCACCTGATTGACGTTGGCATCCACCGGCGGCCGGTTAAGAATGCTGGTCAGCAAGGCGCCCACGATCACCACGACCACCGCGCCGTAACCGACGGTTTTCAGCCGGAACCACTGGGTCTTGCCGCCCTCCAGTTCGCGTTCCGAAGTGTAGCGGATGAGGCCGCGCGGCCACCCCTGCTTGTCCATAATGGTGTCACAGGCATCGACGCAGAGCGCGCAGTGGATGCACTGATACTGCAGGCCGTCACGGATATCGATCCCGGTGGGACAGACCTGCACGCAGTAGCCACAATCGATGCAGTCGCCCACACCGGCCGCCTGGCGCTCCTCACGGGTTTTCAGTCCCTTGACCGGCTTGGCCCTGCCCGCCGTACCCTCACCACGATCCTGATCATAGGACACGATGAGCGTATCCCGATCGAACATCACGCTCTGGAAGCGCGCGTACGGGCAGATGAAGGTACATACCTGCTCGCGCGCGAGGCCGGCGGCCACGTAAGTCGTCGCGGTGAGGATCCCCGCCGTGATGTAGGCCGCCCCTACCGCCTCGCCAACAAAGAACTGGCTCACGATAGTCGGGGCATCGCCCCAATAGAGGACAAAGCCGAGACCGGTCGCGAACGCGACCAGTAGCCAGGAGGCATGGGTCAACCCGTATTTCAGCAACTTCTCGCCATTCCACCCCTGCTTCGACAGTCGAATGCGGGCCGGCCGCTCGCCCTGGATCTTGCGTTCCAGAAACATGAACAAGTCAGTCCAAAGCGTCTGGAAGCAGAAATAGCCGCAGAAAACCCGGCCCGCCAGGCCGGTAACAAAGAACAGCAGGGTCGCCGCCAGCATCAGGAAGCCGGCCAGCCAGAAGATGTCCTGGGGATAGACCACCAGGTCAAAGATGAAGAACTGGCGCCCCGGTATATCGAACAGGACTGCCTGGTCGGGCCCGAATTCACGTTCCCAGCGGACCCAGGGAAGAAGGAAATAGACCGCGTAGGCGAGAATCAGGATACCGGTCTTGAGATACCGGAACCGACCCTTGACCGAACGCGGATGGATCGGGATCCGGGCCTCGTACATGTGCGGCTGTTCCGCCATTAATGCCTCCGGGGCACTTCCCGGTTCAGGTGGACGCCCCGGCCGGGGCATCACGGAATTTGCATCATTAACGGCTAATGCGGGTGCGAGGTCAAGAAACTCGCACCCGCAGGGTCGGACTTGGACCGGCCCGGGCCGGCCCGGTGGGGACGGCCCTTACTGACCACCCACAGGCTGGCCGCCGCCCAGAGAATGGACGTAGGCGGTCAGAACCCGGATCTCTTCTTCCGAGAGGAACTCGGAGAAGGCGGGCATCTCGCGCTGCGCACCGTCGCGCACGAAGCGGGAAACCAGCCGCAGTCGATCTTCCTCGTCCTCGGCGCCATGCACGTCCACCAGACCCCAGATGTCGTTGGTCAGGTTGGGCGCACCCTGGGATTCGAGGCCTTCGCCTCCGGCACCGTGGCACTGGAAGCAGCCGCCATCGTGCCCGGTGAAGATCCGCTCGCCCGCCTCGACGGCATCACTGTCCATGTCATAGCCGTTCATCGACAGAACAAAGGCGGAGACATCGCTGATCTGCTGATCGGACAGGCGGTCATGATAACCGGGCATGTAACCCAGGCGCCCCATGACCAGGGCTTCCTCGATCCGATTGGGGGTGCCACCCCACTTCCAGTGGTCGTTACTCAGGTTGGGATACTGACCGATGACGCCGGCGCCTCCCACCTGATGGCAAGCCGCACACCAGGTTCCGAAAGCGCCCTGTCCGTAGGCGTTCACGAAGCTCATGGCATCCGCGTCCTGCAGCATTTCGGCGTAGTCCATGCCTGCAACCTGCTCGAGCATCTCGCGCTGGCGCACCGAGTGCTCGCCGGTCTGCATGTCGCGGTACAGCAACGCCCGGGTGTTCCAGTGCGTGGTGACTTCCTCGCCACCGCGCTCGTAGGTCACACTGGCGATACCCTTGGTGAAACCATCACCGATCGGCCAGGCCGGATAGAGGATCCAGTACACCAGCGCGAACACCACCGTGGCGTAGAAGCCCCAGAGCCACCAGCGCGGCAGCGGATTATTGTATTCAGCGAGATCGTTGTCCCATACGTGGCCGGTGGTTTCCACCTCGCCCTCGCCCTGACCCGGCTTGCGATTGTCCTGTGTACTCATTGCTCGTCACTCTCGGTTTTGTCACGCCGGGAGGTCGGCTCCCGGCGTGAATCTTCATCATCCAGAGGAATGTAGCGATAGCTCTCGAACTTCCGTGAACGCCGCGGGCTGGCAAACAGGTAGATAACCACCCCGATGAACGTGCTCATGAACAGGATCAGGGCCAGGGTCTTGCTGTTGCCCATGTCCTGGATCCATTCCCAGAAATTCATCATCACGGATTAGAGCTCCCCGACGCCTTACCGGAATTCGGCAAAGTGGCCGTCGTCGTATTCGCTGAAGTCGACCATGGTGCCCAGTACCTGCAGATAGGCGACCATCGCATCCATCTCGGTGATGGTGGCGCTGTTGCCGTCAAAGTTCTCGGCCTGGGCCTGCTCGACAAGACTTTCCTCCGCCCGGTTGATGTCGAACATGCGGGCGTGTTCTTCGCCGTATTTCTCGACGTTGCGCTCGTATTCCTCTTCCGTGAGGGAATAGGGAACGCCCACGCGCCGCAGGGCAAGCATCCGGTCCTCGATGTCGGACATGTCCAGCGGGTTCTCCGCCAGCCAGGGGTAGCCCGGCATGATGGATTCCGGCACCAGGGACTGCGGGTCGATCAGGTGCTGAACCTGCCATTCGTTGGAGTACTTGCCGCCAACACGGGCAAGGTCGGGACCGGTCCGCTTGGAGCCCCACTGGAACGGGTAGTCGTACTGCGACTCCGCCGCCAGCGAGTAATTGCCGTAACGCAGCATTTCGTCACGGAACGGCCGCACCATCTGCGAGTGACAGGCATAGCAGCCTTCCTGGATGTAGAGGTCGCGGCCCCGCTGCTCCAGCGGCGTATAGGGCCGGACCCCGTCCACTTCCTCGACCGTATCGTCGATGTAGAACAGCGGGACGATCTCGACCAGTCCGCCGACACTGATGACGGCGAGGGTCAGGACGATCAGGAGTCCTGCATTAGTCTCTACGCTTTCGTGCTTCATGGTTCCTATTCTCCCTGATCAGGCCGTACGGGCTTCGGCTTCAATGGCTTCCTGACGGGCACGGGCTTCCGCCTTGATGCCCGTCCGCACGGTCATAAGGATGTTGAACGCCATGATCACCATGCCCAGGAGGAACAGACCGCCACCGATGGCACGGACCACGTATGGTTGATGCAGGAACACCACGGACTCGGTGAAGGTGTAGGCCAGATTCCCGTACTGGTCAAAGGCACGCAGCATCAGGCCCTGACCGATACCGGCCACCCACATCGCGGTGATGTACAGCACGATGCCGACCGTGGCGAGGAAGAAGTGCACGTACACCAGCTTCAGGCTGAAGAGGTTCACGTTCCACAGACGCGGGATCAG
>LKMJ01005005.1_pt1 | contig 12496 bp, 17 predicted proteins | sample 643391 | NCBI WGS metagenome assembly LKMJ01 (sample SAMN04112250, study PRJNA286221) | soda lake metagenome | biome: soda lake; feature: Kulunda Steppe; material: water; isolation source: sample PL-Br10 brine of Picturesque Lake | place: Russia: Kulunda steppe | collected 2010-07
ATCGCTGTCTGTTGATTATCGATATGTTGACTTAATGGTTTGTACTGGTGTACGGCGATTCATCCCCTCCCTACTCGCTCCCGTTGGTCGCTCCTTGAGGAAGGGGCATTCTCGCCTCATTTCTGGTAAAGGTGAAGACGCCCGACACCGTGACGCCCGAAAGCCGTGGAGACTGGTCGTGGCACGAACACGACCTCGACGGGTACGACGCCTTCCACACGCTCATCCAGCACGGCTCTCTGTCAGCCCCCGAATTCCAGTCCTCAAGGCGGAAGAACGGCGGCCAATTCTACGAACTCTCGTTCCCCGTCGACATAGACACTACCGACGCCGACGGTGATGCAGACCGTGTGTTGGCACTCGATGCCGGAATGCGGAAGGACGTGACGGCTGTCGTCGTTGACGAAACTGGCGAACAGGTGTCGCAACCGCACTTCGTTCGGTTTACCGACCGCGACAAGATGCGTCGACTCCACCGAGAACGGCAACGGTTGAACGCCAGATTGGCGGAACTTCGACGGAACGGACGAGATTACACAGATGAGTTCAAAGAGGTACAGGCGGAGTACGAACGAGTGAACAACAAGATGCAGCATAAGCGGGAGCAGTTGATTCACGACGTGACGAACCAAGTCGTTGCACTCGCCTTGGTGTACGGGGTGGACGCCGTCGTTCACGAGGATTTGCGGTCTCTGTCTCCGCCGTCGGGTGAAGGCGGGTTGTTGTGGGAGCTGTCGAGTTGGGCGCGGCGCGAGATCATCGAGAAGATCGAGTACCGCTGCGAGTACGTCGGCGTGGAAGTGAAGCGGGTGTTTCCACGGGGGACGAGTCGCGTGTGCCCGCGGTGTGGGTCGCCCGGGCATACGTGCAAGTCGCCTGATCACGATGAGGAAGTGTGGTGGGGCGGGCACTTCCGGTGCGACAACGCTCGATCTGGATTCGAAGGCGACCGGGATTACGTCGCGGCAGTGAACGTGGCCCGCGTGTTCTTCAGCGCGACGGATGGGTTGGATCACGGTTTCACGTCCTCCTACACGGGGGATTGCGAAACCGTGCCAGCCCGCCGTTCCGCTGGCACGCGGCTCACGTTCGGGCATGGCGTTGTTGCCTACAGGCCCGAACAGGCAGGGGCGACCGCTGGTGGTGGGTCGGCCCGCGTGGCGCCCGCCGTCGCCCTGCCAGAGTCGACTTCGGATGGTAGTGATGGGTGTGGCCCAACCACCCGCCAGTACACCCAATTCCAACGGGTCACTGCTGAACACTGCTGAAAATAGGAACGGTACACGGACACGATCGCGGTTCATGGGTTGGCAGACATCATCGGTGACGATTCGGGCGACTCGATGCGGCTGATCTAGGTCAGGAGGTGCCCATTATGCGGAAGTCTCTCGGCCGCTTACGGACCCGCGACCACAGCTGCGCGCCTCGTTCCTGCGGTGCTTGGCGCGGTCAGGGGACGATCGAGGCGGCCTCGTCCTAGCTGACCGCGTCCATACGCGAGACCCCACACGCCGATCACCGAACCCCATCGACGGGATTACCGGGTCCAGAAGCCACGCTGGCGGGCTTCGATCTCCGAAAGCACCGTCGAGAGAACGTCACGCCAGTCGGTCGGGTGTGTCGTATCGTCTCCGGGAGTTGGGGCCTCTGGTCCCGGATGGACGTGGTCACGGGCGGTGTGACAGTCGTTTGCGGCGATAGTCTGAAGTACATAGACTTCGGACTAATAAGTATGACCTCCGATCACGATCGCGTTCGTTCGGACGGCGGGATCGACGCGCTGGACTCGCCACCGAGAGACGTGATGGACGAAGAGGCGCTCAAGCCAGAGACACTGGCCCGGAACGCTCCGCGACTCGAGACGGTCGTTCAGCTGCTCAACAACCCAGCACTGGCCCGCGTCTACGTCTACGTGTGTTACTGGGGGCCGGTTGCCCCGCCGGAGATCATGGAGGCACTCGATATCTCGAAATCGACGACCTACGAGTACGTCGATCGGCTGGTCGACCTCGGCCTCGTCGACCGTGATGACTCGACGCGCCCCCAGAAGCTGACTGCCGATCCGATCGTCATCGTCGAGCAGTACGCCCCAATCGTCATCACACCAACCGTCCTCCACGCCCTCGCGCTCCAAGAGGTCGACGAGGACATCGCGTACTTTATCGACCGCTACGGTGTTGGGAAACTCATCGCAGCTTTACGGGGTGCTGGACTCCATTTCGCGGGCAAGACAACTCAGCGGATGGTCGCCGCTGATATCGACGTTCGCGAAACGGAAGCAATGATGATCATCTACGCACTCAAACCGGCACTGGCCGTTGGCCGAGACCACGATCCGTTCTTCGAGTATCTGTTCCCGGATGTGGATGACGAAATGGATCTCCCCGACCTTGAGGAAATATCTGATGCCCCGACTCACTCGCCGGATCTCGATAGGTGAGTCGGACGAATGGATACCCACGACTCGTCCGACGTCCCCGCCTCCCGTGAGCAGGTAGACGCCGAATACGATCGAACTGCCGCCAATCGGGAACGGGACCGGCGCGAGTTCATCGATCGGCTTGCGAGAGGAGACACCTAGATGGTGGACGAGGCGGTCGTCGCGACGAAACTGGAGCAGGCATACGAGTACACGAGCGATCTCGCGGAGATGCGGGGGCTCTCCAAGCGGATGTCGAGCCGTCACTTCCTCGTCTCCGCGCCCTGAGCGCCGGCGAGGCGACCGTTTATGTGGATCGGCCCGCTAGACCCGAGTATGGCACAGTCGTCCGTCCGGATCGTGAGCGAACTCCACGACGAACCGCACATCGAGGGGCGACGCGTGACGGTACGGCGGATCCGCGGACTCGTCGAAGGCGCGGGAAAGTCGGCCGAGGAGGTGGCTTCCCAGCTCGATCTAGACGTCGGTGACGTGTACGGCGCACTTGAGTACTACCACAGTCACCCTGAAGAGATGGCAGCCGCCGAGAGACGGCGAGCGGAACGCGAAGCGACGGCCCGAGAGAGTGGGGCGGTCTCGATCACCGAATTGACCCGGAAAGACGACGCGTAGCCGAATGGAACACCGGGTACTCGTCGACGAGAACACGAGTCCGCGAGTCGCGGAGTCGCTCCGTGGCAAAGGTATCAGCGCCCAACACGTCCACGAAGCACTCTCCGAAGGCGTCGACGATGACACGATCGCCACGTTCGCCCGCGAGCATGGCTCTGTCGTACTCACTCATGACCCTGACTTCCTCGATCCGGAGACACGTTCAGGCGTTCCAGTGTGCTACTACAGCGACGATACGATGGATTCCTACGACATCGCCGATCGCGTTGCAGAGCTGATCGAGTGGGTTCCGGATCCGGCCGACTTGCCACCGCTCACAAATCTGAACGACTGGGAGTGACCTCCTCCTCGCCGTAAACGGCGAGGCTTCCCACGGCACCGCACCGCTGGGTTGGGATATTTGCTGGTTGACGACTCGTCGGCGTGACGAGCCGATGGCGGGGCCACACCGCCGTTACTCCTATCCCCCGACAGGGGGACTCGGAGTTATCTTGACCGAGACACCACAGCGGTTCGAGAGGGTGTCTCGAACGTTCTGGATCTCGGAGTCCCGATATTGCGCAGTTGGGTGGGCGGTGAAACCGCCTCGGTGTATGTTATGTCACGATGTGACGCTAAATAAATATCCCTATCAGCGTCAGAACGTGGTCTGTGGCAGACTTGTCGGATTCACTCCCGCGGTAAACAGTAGTTGCCGAACCTGACTGAGGTTCTTCACGCTGGGCTGTGTTGGTCAACAGATGGTCCAGACAGCTGAGGCGAAACAGGTTTGCCGTGCTGCGTCGACGGTGCTGTTTCCAGCGCTCGAATTCGGCGTGAAACCCTGTGGGAAGTACACGAGAGAGGATTTCCGAGAAATCCTCTCTCGGATCGCTTTTGATCAGGAGTTCGCAAATACGGGTGGGAAAACGCTCCAGCTTGATCGTGACGAGCACGTCGACATCACCGCTACGGCTCGAAATTCGCTCGCTAAATCGCTGCTGTATCACTTACGTAATCTCTCACCAGACGCCATCATCGACCAGTTCGATGGCGTCCGAGATCGACTGTTCGAAGTCTTGCGGTCTCAGCGCCGACTTCCTACATTCGTCGATGTTGCCATCGATCTCCACGAGTGGCGCTTCTACGGCTCTGCCGACACAGACCACGTCCTAACCACGTATCCAGATCTCGGAACAAACAAAGCGTTTTGCTTCGCAACACTGTGTATCGTCGCTCCTCGCACGCGATTTACGCTTGCGGTGGTCCCGATGGACGCGAACGGCTTTCGCGCCAAGCGCGAAGCCGTTCGCTCCTTGCTCGAAACAGCCAAACAGTACGTCTCTATTCGACACGTCTACCTCGACCGCGGATTCTACCAAGTCCACGTGGTCGCGGAGTTACAACAGCAGGATGTCGATTACATCGTGCGTGCGCGACCGAGTAGTGGAATGAGAGACCGTCTCAGCGCCGGCGCTGAGACGGTCGCAGACGAGTACACGATGCAGCGAAATCGCAACCCAACGGCGTCGGTAGATGTCACAGTCTTCGCGGTTCCACACCGCACAAGCGAAGACGAGCACGTCTGGTTCGTGACGAGCTTAGATGTAGACTCATCGACAGCGAGAGCATACGCGGCGGCGTTTCGCCGCCGCTGGGGGATCGAAACGTCATATCGCCAGCTCGGTGATTTCCTCCCGAGAACGTCGTCGCCGACGTTCTCGGTGCGACTGTTCTACTTTCTGTTCGCGGTCTCGTTGTACAATCTGTGGGTGTTAGCCAACATGTTAGTCTTGACTGGAACCGTTCCAGAGACACCGCTGATCTCAACACGAATTTTCCGTAAATTCGTTCTCTCGACAGACTACGGCTGAGTCCACATCAGATCTGACCGGGATAACCGGTGAGTACGCCTTATTGGGGAGACGCATCGCCCGGGAACGCCGCTGACGCGGCGTTCCCTCGCTCTCTCACTGAATCTGTCACAGCAAAATCCGCTACGATCGTGAAATGCGCGAACCCAACAGCTCGGTTAGTACGGAACGAGATTTGATTCGGCAACTACTGTGAACGGCGGGACTCTCTCCTTGAGCCAGGTAGCCTTTGCCACGACTGTCCAGCCGTCCGGGTCGGTGTATGCGAGAGACGTCACGACGTTCGCCGTGAACACGAGGATGTCCCGAATGCCGCCAAGCGTTCCGTCGTCTCCGACAAGACTGTCCGGAGTCGCCGGCATCACGAGTAGGTCGTCACGCTCGTGGGACACTGTGAGTGTCTCGCTAGCCAAGAGCGGCCGGTCGGGGAGTCCGCTGATCATTCTGCTCTCGACTGGGTGTGATACTCTCGTCCGGTCTTAAACTGCGTCAACTCTTCGATCCGGCTCTCCAGTTCTTCGATCTCCTCGCGAAGTTCCGTGGCCTCGGGGTCGTCGCTCGTGGCGAGCCGATCTTTCAGTCCTTGTAGTCGCGTTTCTCGCTGTTCCTCATCCACTTCCGCCTTCCGGACGTACTCCGTCTCCTCGATGTCGTACACGTCCGATTCGGAGAGTTCCGTCACGTCGAGAGCGTCGTCGACCTTGTCGCGGTCGACGCTCAACACGCGCTCGCGGTCGATGCCTGCGTCCTCCAGCGTAGCCAGTACCTTCTCGTCGTCTCTGAGGTCTCGGTTGCGACGCGCCGTTCGTTGCACGGAGCCGAACTGGCCGTGAACGGGCTGGTCGTGGTGCAGCCGATCCAACAACACGTTGGTCACGTTCTGGCGCAGGTCGTTGGCATCACGCTGGATGTCCGAGAGCAAGGTGTAGAGATTGATGAGGGCGGGCGTATCGAGCGCCTCGAGCGAGGAGAGATCGTTCCGCTCTAGCGCGTCGATGAGAAGGAGCGCATCGCTGTAGACATCCACGTCGGGCTCCGTGCGCTCGGTGGCTTCCTTCGCTGATTCGGTGTCGTTTGCTCCCCTGATGATCTGGCTTCCGGTCGGTTCGTCGGTTTCGCGGATCACACCCGCGTTCTCGTCGATCTCGAATCGGGGATGCAGACTCAACACGGCGGGATACGGATCGGCATCGAGCGGGAGCCGCGAAAGATCGAATCCATCGGGAGCGTCACTGATGCGCTCGTAGAGCGTCTCGAACTGGCCGCGCTGGAGCGGCCGTGTCTCGTCCACGTCACGGTCGAGAAATTCGACGACGATTCGGTGTTCCTGCACGTCGGTGATCTGGAAACGATCCTGAGAGAGTGGTGTGAGCAGAGTCGCATCCTCGGCGAGACCCTCGCACCCGTCGAGGAGCGTGTGCCATGTGACGCTGAACGACATTATCGGGTGTATCGTCGGGAGACAGGTTAAGCGTGAGGATGGTTCGCTCAGATACCGAGATCGCGGAACGTCCAGTCGTTCGGCAGGTTTGCGTCGAATCCAGCCTCTTCGACGAGATCACGGATGCGCTGTTCGACTGTTTCGTCCAGCTCGAACGTGTAGTCGAATTCCTCGTCCCAGTCGTAGTACCGCGGCATCCCCGGCCAGTGGTCGTCCGTCTTCAGCCCGTAGACGCAATCGAGAAGGTAGCGACGATACGGCATATCATCACGGGTGATGCGAGGGAGCGTCCCGTCGATCGACTCGTCTCTCATTAACGCTTCGAGCAGGTCGACCGCCGCGTACTGGTCGGCGTAGAACGCGTGTTCGAGCGTCGGATTGACCAAGAAGATGTCCTCCGAGGCGCGGGCGTGGAGACGGTCGGCCACCGAGTGGTCGGGATGGCCGATTCCCCACCCGTACGCGTGGACTTCCTCCCGCGCAGTATCGGCCGTATCGGCGGCAGTGACTGCGATGGCATCGAGATATTCGAGTGCCGCAACTGGAATCGCCGACACACCGTCGGTCAACCGCGTGCGGATCAGATTCCGTCCCACGGCATTCGCGATCGTGGGCGTCACAAGCGGAATCTTGTCATCCGCAGTAGGATCGTGTGCATCGATCACATCCTCGAGAAAGCTCCAGCCCGCTGATCGCGCCGCCTCGTCAAGGGCGTCACTAACCCGCTCGTGGTACGCCCAGAACACGTCCCGGTATGTATCGCCACTGTTGGCTTCCTCGAGCGCTGACTCGAACTCGACGACTGCGTAGTGGAGGGCGTCTCTGTCACCATCCGAGAACCGGTCGAGTAGGGTCTCAAGTTCGGTCACGGACCTGTTTCGTTCGTCGGCTGGCGATGAACCTGTGGATTGTGACTGCTCGAGATCAGCCGAGCCAACGGTTGTCTCTGATTGGACATCGCCACAGTCGTGGAGGCGGAGACGGGTGAGTGTCTCGAACGATGCTCCGCAATCGTCGCACTCGTGAGCCATAGTCCTACTACAGGTATGTGGGCAAAATGCGTTCCTTCTTTGATCACTGAGACACTGCGGACCCGAAGCGCAAGCACCGAATATCGCCGCGTCTCCGTTCGGTGGTGAGAAAATCCATTCCAAGTGGACGAAACAGCTGCTGCGGAACTGATCGATGGCCTCAAGATGAACCGTCTCGCGGTCGCAGCCCGAGCCACTCGGCCTGCTCATCAATCGTTCACCAGGCCTTGATCGCATACGCTGAGTGTACGTGTTTAGCCCGAACTGATTTCGCTGCTATCTCATAGAAGGCGCACAACTTAGCCTGTATGAACTGGCAGCAGAGGTTCGTGATGATTCTCAGGGATGGGCTCCGTCGTGGAGCCCATCCCGTTACCTCTGCTGTCTGTACTGGAAGGTGGGATCTGTGAACGGAGATGATCTCACCAAAGAGGAGTTGCTCTCCCGGTTTTTACAACTTGAACAACGAGTCGAAGAGCTTGAACAAGACAACGCACAGCTCCGAGAGAAGTTACAAGAGAAAGACGAGCGGATCGAAGAACTCGAAACACGTCTTCGCAAATACGAGAATCCGCACACTCCACCCAGCAAGCGACGGTCGGGGACCGACGGGTCCCCGACCTCGCAAGATGACGAAGACGACGATGTCCGAACTGACGGTGGCACTCCCGGTCGGAAGGATGGTCACGATCCGGAGTGGCGTTCTACGGCCGATCCTGACGAAGAAATCGAAGTCACCTGTGACTGTTGTCCTGAGTGTGGCGACCGCTTCGACGAGTCGGTGGGCGTCAGCCCCCGACTCGTCGAGGAGATCCCTGATCCCCAGCCCCCAGAAATCACCCGGTACAACCGCCACTACTACCAGTGCGATTCCTGTGGAACAGAGACAGTTGCGGCTCACCCCGACTGCCCCGATGAGGGGCAGTTCGGGGTGAACGTCATCGCTCAATCAGCTCTGTCACGGTACGATCACCGCCTTCCTTACCGGAAGATCGCTGATCGCTTCGAGCAACTACACGGACTCGAACTCTCGGGTGCATCCGCGTGGCACGCGACCGAGCGCGCTGCGCGCGCCGGTCGCTGTGAGTACGAGCAGATCCGTCAAGAGATTCAGGATGCTGACGTGGTTCACATCGACGAGACAGGCATCAAGCGCGACGGTGAACAAGCGTGGATTTGGACGTTTCAGACCGTTCAACACACGTTGTACGCGGTCAGGGAGAGTCGCGGAAGTGATGTTCCCGCGGAAGTCCTCGGCGAGGACTTCGCGGGAACAGTCGTCTGTGACGGGTGGACGGCGTACCCAGCTTTCAGCAGTAACCTCCAGCGGTGCTGGGCGCACATTCTTCGAGAGGCTGAAGACGCCGCCGAAAAGCAGCCAGAAGGTGAACCGATCTACCAGGCTCTCAGACAGGTATACGTCGCTCTCCAGGCTCGGCTGGAGAGCGACCCAAGTCCTCGTGAGAGAGCAGACCTCCAGCGTGTGGCGCGAAGAGAGCTTGAATCGCTGATTGACCGGTCAGTACCCGACGGACCAGTGGCAACACTGCTGGGGAAGATCGAAGGAGGTCTCGACCACTGGCTCACCTTCGTCGGTGAGCCAGCGGTCTCTCCGACAAACAATGCCGCAGAGAACGCACTTCGTGAGCCAGTGGTTCTCCGGAAAATCATCGGAACGCTCCGTAATGACCGAGGAATGTTCGTTCACGAGACGGTCTTGTCCCTGCTGGCGACGTGGCGCCAGCAGGGACGCAATCCATACGAAGAGCTTCGTCGAGTCGTCAGCAACAATGAGATTATCTCACGGGCTCACGCTGTGCCGGCTGTCGAGACCTCGGGGTAAACACGTACCGCTGAGTTATAGTAGACTAGACTACTGTAGTCTGAACTACGATAGTCCAAACTACGTTATCTGTGCGTTTTAACGCCGGACGAGGCGAATACCCCGAGGCTTGACCTCGGGGATGAAGCCGACAACTCGTGATACAAACCACTGAGTAGACATATCGCTAATCACAACACAGCGATGGAGTACAGTCACCGCTATCACGCTTACTCTCGCGCGTACTCGACATCGAGCGCGAGATCCGCTTCGGTGTAGTGTCGCTGCACCTCACGTTCTCCGAGGAGCCGATGAAACTCCGCCTTCGAGAGACCGGCTAGCTCTCGTGCCTTCCCGAAGGACAAATACTCCTCCCGATACAGCGACACCGCGAGTTCCTGCCGGACAATCGGTTCGCGATCCTCCGGTGGTGCCGCGATCGCGTCCAGCACGTCCGACGGGAGATCGATGCTGCTCATGTCGATGGATCCGGCGCCGTGCTACTTAGTAACGCCGTTCGTCCACTTGTTTCGGTTACGACGTTTGTTCCCTTGACGCCGTCTCGAAGGCGTACGCGAGCAGGGATCGCCCCGCCACGTCGACGAGCCCCTTCGGTCGGTCCGCCGTCAGCTCGCCGAGTCGACTGCCGCGCCCGGCGGCGGGAATGACCGTGTCCATGTCGCGTCGGTCGGCCACTCGACACGTAACCGACCCCTCCCTACTTCGCTCGGTCTTGCGACATCGCTCGTTGAGGGAGGGGGCTTTGATGTGGGACTCGCCGTCAGTTGTCGCCGGGGAGGAAGGTCGTTCCTCGCCCGTACCAAACGACCTTCGGGGTCGGCATCCCCACCATTCTGGGGCCGGGCTACTGCGGCCCGTGATACCGGCGACTTGTGCGACGGTATCACTAGTTTTTGATTCAATGACCCCCGAAAAAAGTGTATCGGATAGCGAGTCAAATGGCAGAAGCCACATTGTCCGTTCCCCATCATGTCGGCTTCCTCCCCGGCCTCAAGGAGTGAGGGCTCCGCCTCGAAAGATGCTGAATCCGTCGGTCACTCTCTTGCGTCCGCGATGACGCCTCTCACGGGATCTGCTCGACGGCGCTATCGAGTTCATCGAGCGTCGACCACTCTACGACACGGTCATCCACGGCATTCTCAAGGGCGGCCAAGTGGGACGCGGCCATCCCATTCTCGTACTGCGCCCGCTGTTCTTCCGCGTCGTCGTACACACGCTTCAGCAGCCACAACACGTCCCGCACGCTCGTCTGTTGGCGGTACAGGTAGCCAAGCTCCCAGACGTGCCCGCCGTCGAAGTCCTCGATCACGCCGATGACCCACGTCGCCTGTGCCGACAACACCTCGAAGGCCGGCGCCCACAGATCGAGGTCGTCGTCGTCAAACCCGAACTCCTCTAACCGGAACGCGACGGCGTCCCGTCGCTCGCCCAACCGAGCACACACGCGCCGTCGACGCTCACCGGACTCACCCGATCCGCTACCCACCACGAGATACCGACGGCTCGCACGCCGGACGTCGTCGAACCGGGATCCGTGGAGCCCGTCCTTGAGTCGCTGGTGTTGCTCGGGCGTGAGAGACAACGTCGCTTCATCGTGGAGCTCCTCATCTGCGATGTCGCCGATGAGACCGGTTTCTGAGTGGTGAATGGCCTCACTGACAGTATCGTCATCACGTCTTTCGCCGTCGATGTCGCCACGAACAGTACCGCGGCTGTCATCGGCATCATCGTCTGGCATTCTATGCTCCTATTCAGTTTGCAGTTTGATAGTGATATTGATTGAGTAACCACTTAATCAATCGATTGTATTTGGTGACCAAGTGTTTATGCTCCACCCATTCGTAGTAGCGCGTATGAACCCCCAACTCGCAGAGACGAACACGGCGGACGCCGGTGGAGGACCCAACGGGTTCGAGGCGTGGACGGCACTCCAGAAGGCTACTGACCAGACCCGTGCGAACTTGATCGCAGATATTGTCGGCCACCCACAGGAAGCCCCGAGCGTCCGAGAGTTAGACTACATGAACCCCGCGCTCGGCGAGGATGCGATCCGTCGGCATCTCGGCGTGTTGCAGGATGTTAGCGTCGTTACGGAGCTGGTCGTTGAGCCGGGCAATCGCGTGCGTGGGTACCCGTACAAGTTCTATCAGCTCACCCCGCAGGCCCGAGAGCTGTTCGATCGAAACGACCTGTTCCCGGCAGACGCGTGGCAGCGACAGTATGCTCGCGTCGAGAAGACCGGCGAGATCTCCGAACTCGAAGAGATGCCTCGACCCGAGTGAGTTATTGGGATATCTGTGGTGGAATCCTCACCGTTCACGATCGTCGCTGAATTAGTGAAACGTGAGTGTATCCGGAACAAGTCGGGGAACGATCCCGTCGAAGTCGTCGTCGAAACTCAACACCCCGTCTATCTCGTGGTATTTGGCCATCGCGACAGTCATCGCGTCGGTGAAACTGAGCTCGTGGTCGGCGTACGTCTGGTGAACGGACACGGCACGATCGAAAAGCGTCGGAGACGAATGGAGTAGTCGCTCGTCATCACGTGGCCGTATTCTGCGGACGAAAGGACGGTATTCAACGCGTCAGCACCGACCGTGTGTCGGCTGGCGTCGGTGTCGTGATGGGCATAGAACACGCCGGTGTCGACGAAGACGCTCATCCGTACAGGATATCGTCAATGTCGTTTTCCGTCGTTTCGACACCGGAGGCGATGGTCCCTTGGTTGAATTCCTCGAGTTCCGTTTCGTTCAGGGATGTTGTTCCATCTCGGAACGAATCGACGAACTCCGCGCGGGAGTCGACTGCCGATTGAATCAGGGTAGAGAGAATTTCCTGTTGGGTGACCTTCTTCCCCGTTTTGAGCCGGATCTCTGCCTGGAGTTCTTCGAGCTTTGATTTCGCGTCTTCATCCATCTTGACCGCTGTTGACATACAATTGAGTTGTGACTACAACACGGTTAATGTTTCTACCAAAATTAGCGACGGTGGTTCTGACTAAAGGGTGACACAAAACTCGCGTGGTTCGTCGAACGCGTCGCCGGTCCCAAGTCTCCGCCCCGGGAATCGACTGGCGCGCTCCGGAAGCACCCGTTAACGAGGCTGCGAACCACGGCTCCGAACACCGACGGGAGTACTTCAGTACTCCCCGTGGGCAGCGACTACTCGCCGACGCTGTTAAGCGCGCTGTTCAGCTCGAAGAGCTCGCGGACGACATCGCTGTCCGCGACCCGATACCGGCGTGGTGACGTGTTCGGAACTTCCTCAATGAGTTCG
>LKMJ01005007.1_pt1 | contig 12493 bp, 20 predicted proteins | sample 643391 | NCBI WGS metagenome assembly LKMJ01 (sample SAMN04112250, study PRJNA286221) | soda lake metagenome | biome: soda lake; feature: Kulunda Steppe; material: water; isolation source: sample PL-Br10 brine of Picturesque Lake | place: Russia: Kulunda steppe | collected 2010-07
CAACAGGTAGGCCTGGCGCAGCTGCACCCACCAAACTTGACCATGGTGGGGCCAGCATGCGTGTGGCTCAACAGGTAGGCCTGGCGCAGCTGCACCCACCAAACTTGACCATGGTGGGGCCAGCATGAGTGTGGCTCAACAGGTAGGCCTGGCGCAGCTGCACCCACCAAACTTGACCATGGTGTAAGGGATCTGGCGAGCCCAGAGGGGCACGACGCCACGGAACAGGCTGGCAAAGCCCTCGTTGGCGATGAACTTGGGCAGGCCATCCGTCAAGCCCTTGGCATAGCCTGGGGTCGTCTGGACCTTGACCTGCAATGGTAAAGGCATTGCAAGGCCGGCAAGACATGGCAACACATGCTCACAATCAGTGTGGCAAGCACTGTCCCACTAGGTATATACGGGGACAGTACAGGCTGCGCACACCCAGGGGCGTCAAGCAGCTGGTGGCGGCGAGCACCTTGCACGCCAAATTCGGCATGCTGTGCAAAAGCAGGTGCCCTGCACGTCGCGCTTGGCAAAGTTGCTGGGCCGTGCAGAACTCTGGAGCGTGCTCCAGTGCTGCAGAACAAGCACCCAAGCACACTCCATACGCCAGGTGCACCCAGCCTGCATGTGCGCCACCCGTGGCATTAACTGCCTTTTGGCCAGGCTGGCACAAGGAGGACTCACCTTGACAGCCTCGAAGGGGCAGAGTGCGACATCTGCAAAGAACTCTGCACTAGCAGAGCCTGCAAGAAAGATGGCGTTTTGGTACTTCTTGGCCACCTCCTCGCCTGCCAAGTCCGAGTAGGTCCTGCATGCATGACAGGTATGGGCAGCTCCTGAGGTTTATTCCTCGGTGAGCTCATGGAGCCTTCTGTTCCCTACAGTCATAGCATCTCGATCTAGTTGGCTCAGACAGGCGCCTTATGCACGGTTAAGCAAAATACAGGTGAGGCCTGTCTGCTTGCTCCTTGATGGCTTTGGCAAACACGACTCCAGTCAGCAGGCGGTCAGCTCACGCACGCGTCTCTGCCCAGGGTCAGGAGCAGTTACTGCGACCGGGTGCTCACACGCACTGCTCCCAGACATCAGCTGAAGAGCCCCCAGGGGCAGCCTCTGCCCTTGACTCACTTCTTGAAGTACTCGTACAGGCCAAACTTGAATGCGCCCTGAGCGGAGTAGCCCACCAGGGTGGGGAACCAGCCGCGGATGATGCCAGACATCCCCTGCTCTCTGGCCACAGTTCCGAAGCCCTTCACAATGCCGCCATACTTCTTGGGGTCCACCTGGATGTTGCACTTCACGACATCCAGGGGAGTGACGGCGGTGTGCGTCCCTCCACAAGCAATGGCGCCACCAACAGCGCAAGCACTGCGCGTGCAAAACACACAGTACGCGCACAACCGTCAGCCACCCCCGCAAGCCTGGCCGGAGGTGGGGAGTAGAGCTGGGAGCAGAGACTGGGCAGGGCAACGGCGCAGCCATGTTGGAACTCAGCTGTCATTGCGCTGCATGATCCAGCATGAAAGACGCACAGGCACTCTCACAAGATCGTCCTCTCCATGCAAGCAAGCATTGCATGCCCCCCTGCTCAGACTGATGCTGCTCCCATGCCCCATGCCAGCAGCTCATCAAAGCAGCATGAGGTCAGACAGGCAATGGGGAGGAAACAATTTTGTCGGGCATTCCCCCCTCGGACAGTAAATCATAGTCAAGGGCGAACTGCTTCTCAGCTGCCTTGAGTACGTGCTGCTGCCACCCTGGGTATGCCCGTGCCCCCCGCCCCTCTCAACACGACCGGGCACTGATGGGCGAGAACGCGACGCCCGTGCGGGTTAGTCCGAGTGTGTGCATTCCCCTTTCCCCTACAGGCACGCCAACTTAGTTTCCAGTCCCCCTGGCTGATCACACGCGCATGCCCCGCCCATCTCCATTCTCCCGTACTCACGCATAATACTCCTGCGAGCCAAGGGAAAGGGGAAAGGACACAGCGTCAAAGCGCGAGCATCACATCGGTGAGGTGAGTCCGAACTCATGCTGATGATTAGTCTTTCCGGCGAGCACGCATCCCGACACAGTAGCACACACTTCTTGGGGGCCTGCCCCTTGCGATCGCGCACCGTGGAGAAGAGCTCAATCTTCTTCTTCTCCGTGGGCGATGCAGCCACGATGCTGGCTGCGGGCGAGGAGGAGGGTGCAGCAGGTGTCGAGGGCGCAGCGGGGGGGGCGCTCCTCAGCCCCATGGACTGCAAGGCGTACACGAGGGGTGAGCTGGGCGCCATCTTGCTTCCCCAAAAGCGCAGGAGGTGCTGCTAAAATATAAGTGTGCCAGTTTGTCCAGGATAGTTTGGGGAATTTTTGAACACGCACTTTGGGGAATTTTGACAATCAATTAGACAGTTTGGGAGTGCAGTTGCAGGATGCAAGCACGATGCTGGTGGGCCTCCTGAGGAACTTCTGCGTGCCCCGCAGCTCCCAACTTGCACCTGCTGCCCGCACAGCGCTTACCGACAGCTCCCACCTGCATCCAGTGCTGTTTTTTGCAACCTCATACAAGTCAAGTGTCAGGGACTTCAACCAGCCTGCTTCCTTGAAGGGACTCCAGGAATCCAGCGAGCATGGGTGGGCAGCTGCAGGACGGCGAACGGCCGTAGCAGAGGACCCGGATCTGCTCCCCAAGGTCTGTCTGCTAGCATGGATCACTGCTCTTAGTTGCATCCGTGCAGTGTAGGAAGGTCTTGCTTTTTTGTTGTGCTATCTGCCCGATGCGCGGCTGAGTCTGGCGTGCTACATGCGGCAATGGCAGCCAGGGCGGGGCAGGCTCAATGTGCAATCATCACCAACACATCCAGCCTCGTCTCCCCAAGCAAACCCGGGCTCACACGCGTGCCAGTGTGTGCCAACTATCAGCTCAACCCATGCGCACCTCCAGGTCGCGCTGGTTGGCCGTCCTAACGTGGGCAAGTCTGCCCTTTTCAACCGCCTAGCGCGCAGGCGCTCTGCCCTGGTGGGTAGTTGCATGACTGTTCCTGGTTTTATGGGATGAACACCACAAAAGGGACAAAAGTCCCACGGGACCATGCTTTCCCTCTTGCCTGTTTGAGCTGTAGCCCAGGAGGCGGTCTATCTGTGTGTTGATGTGTCTGTCTATGGCAAGCAACACCTTAAAGACATTCACTCCGAGGCATCTTGGACTTGAGGTGCAGGTCTACAACACGCCCCACTCCCATGTAACACGAGACTGGCAAGAGCAGGCAGGGCAGCTGGGTGATCTAAAATTCAATGTCATGGACACATCAGGCATGGAGCCTGGTATGCGGCAGGAGACCATCCAGGTCCGTCCATGGAGAGGGAAACTGCTGCCAAAGGTTTTCTTGGTAGCACACTGCATTCAGGGCATTCCCACTTGTGTGCTGCAAGTGTGTGGGAACTGCTCCCAGGAAGTATGCGTCACCCTTGGCTGGCCATCACCTGCCGCCCACCACGGTATGTTTTTTGTGTTTATGGGAGTGTGAGGTTGCAATTGCGCATCCACTGCATGCATGCATGCGCGCATGTGTATTCCCTCCCTTAGACGCAGCATTTGGGCAATGCAGTGTGTTGGTCTACCACAAAGGACTGCAGCAGCACTGCGGTCACACAGCCCTGACCACTTGTTATAAGGTGGACCTAACTCACATGATGCCCTAGCACTGCTCGCCTCGCCAACCAACCCCAACCAACTAACTCAGCAGGGCATCAAGTGGGTGTCTGCTGGCGCATCCTGAGGGATGTGAAGCCAGTGTGCTCCCAAGTAATGATAAGCAAGGTTTCCTGGGGAGTACACCCATTCATGCCGCACTTGCTTCCTCCGCAGCCTCACAGCCTGCTGTTGCAGCCGCCGCATGCAGGGCAGAGCTGCGAGCATTACTGCAAACGCGCTGGGCAGAGCACACTTGACGCTCATGGTAGTGGATGCAAGGCGAGTCTAGATGGGCAGCCCTTGGGGCCGGCCACTGTGTGGGTGCTTTTGGAAGGGCGTGGGTGCTCTTGGGGGGTGCTTTTGGGGCCGGCCACTGTGTGGGTTCTTTTGGGGGGCGAGTCTGGATGGGCAGCCCTTGGGGCTGGCCACTGTGTGTGGCCTTTCGGGGGGCTCGCGCTGTGGTGTGGGGGATGGGGGCAAGGAGAGCAAGGGGGGGAGAGGAGGAGGAGCAAAAGCGGGTCGCTGGGACTCGGATGCCCGGGGAGGACTGCTGTTAGGGGAAGGCTCGCACGAGGCTCTAAACAAGCACACCCAAAGAAGCACGTGCTTTCAGCATGAGCGTCGCTGATGCGTGTGAGAGCCTGTCCACTGTTTTGCTGCTGCACACTGGCTTCAGGACATGGGTTTGCTCTCCCAGCATGAGCATGGCTGCTGCTCTTTGTCATCCATCCATCGCAATGTACGGCCAACGGCAAAATGCAGCCTGCATGTGCATTCGGCGCATGCATACTTGCATGCACAACAAGCTTGCTCGTGCAGAAGGCAACAAGCACGCTTGCACAAGCCTGCTTGTGCATAAAGCGCATGCATACTCGCATGCACAACGAGCTGCACACGCTTGTTTTGTGGGCCCACTGATAATGGCTGTGACCGTGGCTCGGGCACTGCCCACAGACATCAAAACATTGCCATGTGGGGAATCATAATTGGCAGCACGTGTTGGTGGTCACCACCAACAAGGCAGCACCAGCCCCTTTGAGGCGCTTGTTGTGCATTTGACGTCGACACGACAGCGAAGAGGGGGCGCATCACTGCACCCTGTCGCTGTGCGGGGTGAAGGCAACTCAGTGCAGTGCGCCGCTCTCTGCTAGACACCTTGGTGAACCAGCACGGGGTCCTTCTGTCACACGATCCCTTGCTGAACCAGCACGGGGTCCTTCTGTCACACGATCCCTTGCTGAGCCAGCACAGGGTCCTTCTGTCACACGATCCCTTGCCGACCCTCTTTGGCTCAGCAGAGTGTCTTGCGCAGTGGCAACAAGAGCACATGTGCCTCTGTGGATGGGCCATGAGCCCATCTGGGTGGGTCTGTGGCTCTCTAACGCTGGCTTTTGCCTGCTGCACCCGCGGGCATGTGATGCCGCTGACCCTCATTGGTGCAGCAGAGTGTTTTGCAGAGTGGCGTCGTGACCGCAATGGCTGTGGTTTTTGCCTGCTGCAACCCATGCGTGCGTGATGCCGCTGGTGCTGCAACACAGGGACGGCATCGTCGCGTCAGACGAGGAGCTAGCTGTATGGCTGCGCAGGGCCTTGCCCGACCCCAGCCGCGTCATCCTCGTGGCTAACAAGGCTGAGGGGGCCAAGGCGAGGCGAAGTAGGTGTGCGCAGGGATGCTAGGGCCCGTGCTTTGGAGAGCGCACTCCCATGGGTGTGCGTGTCTCATCACTGCGCGCAGGCTAGCAGGGTTGTGTTCTATCTGTTGCTGTGGGCGCAGGGAAGCTTCGCTCGCAAGAGGTAGTCGGTACGCACATGTGCCAGACATCGTGCATGGGTGTGCGTGCGTGCTGGTATGTGTGTGTCTGTGCGTGCGTGCGTGCATTGGTGCATGTGTGTGTACATGCGTGCGCGCGTGTGCATGTGTTTGTGTGTGCGCGCTTTTTGTTCCGTTCAGCGAGCACGTGCTCATACTTCTGTGCTCAGCCCAAGGAAGGGTTTCGTCCAGCGAGCGTGTACTCATGCTCTTGTGCTCATACTGGTGTGCTCAGCCCAAGGAGGTGAGCTGAGCATCGTCAACCCTCTGGCTGTTGACCATTGCTGACCATTGCTGACCAATGCTGACCATTGCTGACCAATGCTGACCAATGCTGACCAATGCTGACCAATGCTGACCATTGCTGACCAATGCTGACCATTGCTGACCAATGCTGACCATTGCTGACCAATGCTGACCAACGCTGACCAATGCTGACCATTGCTGACCATTGCTGACCAACGCTGACCATTGCTGACCAATGCTGACCATTGCTGACCAATGCTGACCATTGCTGACCAATGCTGACCAATGCTGACCAATGCTGACCATTGCTGACCATTGCTGACCAACGCTGACCAATGCTGACCAATGCTGACCAACGCTGACCAATGCTGCCAACCTGGCTACTGACCTGGCTACTGACGCAGACATTGAGCAGACCCTTGCTGACAGCTGGCGGCTGGGCTTTGGCGAGCCTGTGGCTTTGTCTGCCAGGTGGGCCTGTGGCTTTGTCTGCCAGGTGGGCCTGTGGCTTTGTCTGCCAGGGCTTTGTCTGCAGTGGCTTTGTCTGCAGTGGCTTTGTCTGCCAGGTGGGCCTGTGGCTTTGTCTGCCAGGGCTTTGTCTGCAGTGGCTTTGTCTGCCAGGGCTTTGTCTGTTGTGGCTTTGTCTGCTTGGTGGGCCTTCTGGTGGCTCGTGCTGCCGGTGCTGCGTGATGCTAGACGTGCGCCCACAGCTGCAAGCTGTACGCTGTGTCATGACTCCTGAGAGTATAGTGCACAAGGCGCGGCATATGGCTCATGAGAGCATAGCGCGCGCTCTGCCGCCCCTGCTCCGTGGCCCTGGTGGCTGACCTTGATGGTCTCAGGCCACCCGTGCACCACTGGTGGGAGAAGCGCGGTATCCCACAACGGAATTGGTTGGCTTTGCATCAGCGGGCCCGCGTCTGTGCACAATGCCTTGTGCCACAGCTTCCTGCTCGTGACCCTCCTTGATGCTCGCCGCGGCCCTGGGCGCGCTCCTTGCCAACAAAATGTGACCCTAGTTGCACTCCCCGCAACAGCATGTGCCCCAGGATGCACTCCCCGCCAACAACATGTGACCCTGGTTACACTCCCCGCAACAACGTGTAACCCGAGGTGCACTCACTGCAACAACATGTGACTCTGGGGGCACTCCCCGCAACAACGTGTAACCCGAGGTGCACTCACCACAAAAATATGCGCACAGTCCACGAGTGTGCATGCCCCAGTGCCAGGAGCCTCTGCAAAGCACGGCGCGCCGCGCCGCCTCCTGAGGGGTGGGGCAGCAAGGATGCGTGGGGTGCATGCACTCAAGGGGCGGGCAGCACACAGGCGCGCCGCGCTGCTCTGCCTCTGCATTGTGCTGCCGCAGCTCGGGGGAGGGCTTGGCGGACCTGTACACGGCGCTGCAGCCCCACATCGACCGCTGGAGGCGCCGCATTGCTGCGAATGCGCTGCTGCACGGGCCCCGCTACGATGACGCGCTCCAGGAGGTCCCACCTGCCACCCCTACGCCCCTGCCGCCTGGCAGCGCACGCGGCTGGGCCCAGGCAGGGGTGGCTGGACAGGGGTGTGCGGCTGACGTGGGCGTGGCGCTTGGGGATGGCGGTACAGCTGCAGCAGGTGGCGCTGACAGTCTTGGGCCGCAGGCGGCGGGGGATTGGGATGAGGGCAGGGGGGGGGAGCCCTGCTTGGGGGCACAGCCAATGGGCCTAGGTGCAGCGCATGCTTCGAGCCAGTCCGAGTTTGCTGCGAGCTGTGAGCTGGAACTGGAGCCTGAAGGGGCGGTGGTGCCGGCGGCGTGGGCTGGGGGCGGCACGGAGCCCGATGGGGTGCTGCAGCAAAGAGGGCTCGCGGCTGTGGGCGGGGAAGCAGAGGGGGCGAGGGGGGAGGAGGGGGGGCTGGGCCTCCAGGGTCAGGGACAGCCTCAGGATGAAGAGCTGCAGGGGTCCCATGCAGTGCGGCTGGCGATTGTGGGGCTGCCCAACGTGGTAGGTGACGTGCGTGTGTGTTGTGTGTTGGGAGGGGGAAGCGCATGATGGGCTGCATGAAGCCACTCTTGCGTTTGTTGGCCGGCCTTGCTTAATGAGCTCTGCTCGGTAGGGCTGGAGCACACAGCCCAGTGCGGCTTTGGCCTGCTGCGCGTGCTGCTGAGAGTGGCGTGGTCACGTGCACGCATGGGCGAGCAAGTGCCGTGCCTCAGCGCCCGTGGAACCGGGAACCCATCTTGGGCAGCCGCCAGCTTCTCTGTGCGCGGTCGTTTCCAAGTTGTAGCACATCAGCTCCCTGCCTGCGCGTCTGCAAGCGTGCGCCTTCAGAGCCGAGCCTGAACCTGAACCCCTGGCCTCTGTGCTGGCGGGGGGCCTATTGATGGGGAAGAGCGCGGCTTGCAGGCTTGCAGGCTTCAGCGGCTGACGATGCTGTGCCTGCACTACCTGGCACAGGGCAAGTCGACTCTGCTGAACACACTGCTGGGGGAAGAACGCGTGCTGACAGGTGGGTGGGCAAGGAAGCACAGTCTGCTGCGGGCGGCAGCCTTGCTTGCAGAGCATGGGGCGCATGTGCTGTCTGACAGACCGGAGTTTCAAGGGATGGGCAGACAGCACTGGATGAGAGGGCACGCAAGGGCAGCGAGGGTGGCTGTGGGTGGGCCTGCTTGAAGCTGCAGCGCCGATGGAGCAGGGTGGTGCTGCTTGACACCACACTCCGTTGTGACACATGCGTGTGCACATTCCAGGGCCTGAGCCCGGACTGACACGAGATGTGATACGCGCGGCGCTCAACCACCAGGGCACGAAGGTTGAGCTGATTGACACCGCCGGGTACGTCGGCGCTACAAAGGTGGGTCGCTGGGCCACACTGCCCCCCCCGTTTCTGCGTGAGCAGCCCGATGTCGTCTAGGCGCGCATGCATGGACCTGCCCCACAGCACACCGATCGGGAGACTGGTGTCAGTTGGAGAGGCTGCCTAGGCGCCCACCCTGCCCGCCTTGCCACCCAGTGCCTCCGATGCTCCTGAGCCCAACCACACAATGCAAGCAGCCTGCACGCACACTCCCCCTTGTCTCCCAGGTCGCTTCTTACGACGACATCGGGGGTGAAGTGGCCGACATCGCGCGCAACGCGGCGCTCAGCGCAATGGCGTCCGCGCACGTGGTGGTCCTTGTCTTGGACGTGGCCGAAGCGCTCAGGTCACAAAAGGCAAGGCTGCGCTGATGAGAGCCTGCCTGGCCAGTGCAAGGGTTTTGGCCCCCTGGTAGTCCGCTGCAGCCGCGCCGTCTGGCGTTGTCGTGGTGTGCAAAGGTCAAGGTTGCAAAGGTCTGGCATCGTCATGGTGTGCGAAGGTCATGGTGTGTAGAGGTCATGGTGTGCAGAGGTCATGGTATGCAAAGGTGCAGCGGCTCATTGTGGAAGTGCTCTGGCTGCATCCACCAGGGAGCAGCAGCAGCAGCAGTAGCTGCCAAGGCGCGTGTGCGTGTCGGCGAGTCAAGTCCTTGCGCCCTGCTGCGCACGCACGCGCACGCAGGTCATGAATGCCCGGGAGCTGTCACTGGTCAGCCGGTACGTGCTGCAGAATGGCAAGGCCCTGGTCATCGCTGCCAACAAGATGGATGCCCTGCCTGGGCAAGAGGAGCGCCAGCTGTACCTGAAGACGCTGCGAGAATGCCTGGTAGGTTGCGCCCCCCGACACACAAGGACAGGCCAGGGTGAGACATGCGCTTCACTTGCGTGGTTCAAGTCAAAGTGTGAACGTATGATACTTGCAGTATCAGAGGATGATGCTTGGTCGTCAGGGTGAAATGTGCGCTGCACTCGCGGGATAGAGCCACAGTATCAGAGGATGATGCTTGGTCGTCAGGGTGAAATGTGCGCTGCACTCGCGGGATAGAGCCACAGTATCAGAGGATGATGCTTGGTTGTTTGGAGTGGGTTCACTCTTGTCTCTTAGTGCACTAAGATCCAACACAGCCGTGCACGAAGACATGGACTTCATCTGCAGATGAGGCCCAACGCAAAACAGGGTGCACCAGCTTCACACAAAGCAGATCATGTGCCGAGCTTGTGTGGCTTGCGGGGAGAGGGTGAGTTGCTTAGTTGAGCTGCTTAATTGAGCCGCAGAAGCGTGCTGCAGAAGCATGCAGCTGGATTGCACAGCAGCAACAGGAGACACGGGTGTGCAACAAAGGCAATTGGTATGGGTGCGCAGTGAGGGCGGGCAGCAAAGGGGGTCAAGGCATGCTTGGAATGTCTGCAGCAGCAGTGAAGAGCCATGCAGGAAGGACAAGCAGTCGAGGCAAAAAAGTGTGGCGGTCGCCTTTTGGTTGACTGTCCCTTACCCTCAGATTTGGGGTGCTTTTGGAGATGCCTCTGTTGCGGCTTGCGCCTCTGCAGGAGGAACAGTGCCTGTGGGGGCTTGCGCAGGAGGAACAGCTGCGGAATGTAGTGGAGCTCGGCTAGCAGTCGCAATTCTTGACTGAAGGCCTTATCCTTGTAAACCTTGAATGTAGTGGAGCTGCAACAGCTGTGAATGCGCGCATACGCGCGCAGACACACATCTGCACGTCCCCAGCATACGCGCGCAGACACACATCTGCACGTCCCCAGCATATGTGCGCGCCCACAGGAGGAGCAGCTGCTGGACATGGCAATGGTGCAAGTGTGGGCGTGGGCACGCGCTTACACGCACATCTGCACCTGCCTCGCACGTGCACACAGGAGGAGCGGCTGCTGGATGCAGGTATCCCGCCCGTGGTGCCCCTGGCCGCACGTAGCGGCACGAACGTGCCACAGCTGCTCGACGCTGTGCTGCAGGCATATACAGATTGGGACAGGAGGTGCGCTGTGCGTGCGCGCTGGGCTTTGTGCACAGCTGCACGGTGCCACGGCTGGGCTTTGTGCACAGCTGCACGGTGCCACAGCTGCACGGTGCCACAAGCATCAGCACGGCGCCATGAGCATCGGCTGCACGGTGCCACAAGCATCAGCTGCACGGTGCCACGAGCATCAGCTGCACGGTGCCACAAGCATCAGCACGGCGCCACGAGCATCAGCTGCACGGTGCCACAAGCATCAGCACGGCGCCACGAGCATCAGCTGCACGGTGCCACGAGCATCAGCTGCACGGTGCCACAAGCATCAGCTGCACGGTGCCACAAGCATCAGCACGGCGCCACGAGCATCAGCTGCACGGCGCCACAAGCATCAGCTGCACGGTGCCACGAGCATCAGCTGCACGGTGCCACGAGCATCAGCACGCATGTGGGCAAGCGGGCTGGTGCATGCAAATGCGCATGCCTGCCGTTCTGCTCTAGTTGGCCAGAATGGTGCACTGCTGCGCTTGCACCTCCTGCCTGCCTCATTAGCTGCATCATTGTGTTTTGGTCCTCAACTGACCAGGCTGCTGCACTACGCTTGCACCACCTGCCTCTCCCATTAGCTGCATGCCTTGCGTGCGTTTTGGTCCTCAATCAACTGGGCTGGTGCACTTCATTTGCGGCGCCTGCCAGCCCCTTGAGCTGCTCGCTCCCTTGCTTGCCAGACTTGTTGCACAGTGTCAAATTTATCGCACGATGCCGGCTTTATTGCGCAACAAAGCCGGAGTGGTACTAGTGCGGGCATACGCTGGGTGTGAGTGCTGTGGCTGCGCAGAGGGTGAGCCCTGGTTGGCATGTATGGGAGGCATGAGTGGATGGCTCATGTGGAAGGCATGCGCGTGTGCTGTGGCTGCGCAGGGTGAGCACTGGGAGGCTGAACCGCTTCTTGGCAAAGCTGGGAGCCCGTATCTCTGGAGGGGGTGGGACGGCCAAGGAGGTGGCGCGGCTCAAGTACCTGACGCAGGTGTGTGTTTGTGTGTGTGTGTATGTGTGCATGGGCCAAATGGCACAAAGGCCTGCATGCAGATGTGCGTCTGGCAAGGAACAGGCTGTGCAGCTTGAGTGCTTGATCGAGATTTGCTCGCTTGCGCACGCTGGCGAACACTGACTTGACGCCTTGTCAGGAGTTTGTTGGTGAGTCGGTTGGCACGCTTATCCTGCTGGCGGCTATGCCAGCAGGCTGCATCTCTACCGGCCAACGGTGCACCGACTGGAGCAGTGAACAAAGGGGGCGCAATAATACCATTTTGCAGCAATACTGAGTTTGCGGCAGTGTGAACGAGCAGCGCATGATGGCCCGCGGGGGTCGGTGCAAAAGTAAGTAAGCTAGCGCGGAAGAAAGCAATTGCGCTCCTGACCCTGCAATCGTCGCGCTGCGCTGGCGTCAGAGCAGGTGTATGTAAGTATAGGTGGTGCAGTCACACCGTCCCAGCAAAGATGCGGGTGTGCAGACGGGAGTGTGCAGCGCGAAGGTCAAGCGCTTGCACGATGAAGCGACCTTTGTGCCACGCAAGCACAACCCTGCGTCCACGCAATGATGCCAGGCTGCTTATGGGGTGTGTGGTCAATCCTTCCACACATGCATGTGGATTCAAAATACCACATCCAAATGCAAGCGCGCACAGCGCACTTCCGCCCATGCCCCTCCCAGGTCATTGGAGCACGTATGTGTGTGCGTGCGCGTGTGTGTGTTATCCACTCCATCTGCAATCGGGCCTATGTACTGCCCCACAAGGCATCAAGTCGGTGTCTGCTGGCAAGGTTACCTGCGCACAGGCAGGGCTAGACATGTATTTGAGTCAGCCTGTCTTACACCACACACACACACACACACACACACACACACACACACACACACACACACACACACACACACACACACACACACACACACACACAC
>LKMJ01005009.1_pt1 | contig 12489 bp, 10 predicted proteins | sample 643391 | NCBI WGS metagenome assembly LKMJ01 (sample SAMN04112250, study PRJNA286221) | soda lake metagenome | biome: soda lake; feature: Kulunda Steppe; material: water; isolation source: sample PL-Br10 brine of Picturesque Lake | place: Russia: Kulunda steppe | collected 2010-07
AACCCTCGTCGAACTCGGCAACGCCGCCACGAGCCCGATCGCCGCACTCTCGCTGGCCGGCCTCGCGTTCACGTTCGTCCTCTGGGCACGCGGGATCCGTGGCTCGATCGTCATCGGGATCGTCACGACCGCGATCGCCGGCTGGCTGCTCACGCTCGTGGGTGTCGTCGCGCCGGGCGTACTCACCCCCGGGGAGAGCTACGAGAACCTCACTCAGGACGGTATCGTGGCCATGCTCACCGATGTCCAGTACGACTTCACGCCGCTGATCGCCGGCTTCATCGACGGCCTCGGACAGATCTCCGAAGACCCGCTCGTCTTCGTCCTCGTCGTCTTCACGTTCTTTTTCGTCGACTTCTTCGATACGGCCGGGACGCTCATCGGCGTCTCCCAGGTCGGCGGCTTTTTAGACGAGGACGGTGACCTCCCGGAGATCGAGCGCCCGCTGATGGCCGACGCGGTCGGCACCACGTTCGGCGCGATGATCGGCACCTCGACGGTCACCACCTACATCGAGTCCTCGACCGGGATCGAGGAGGGCGGTCGCACCGGGTTCACTGCGCTCGTCGTCGCCGGCTTCTTCGCGCTGGCGTTGCTGGTCGTCCCGCTGATGGCCGCGATCCCGTCGTACGCGACCTACATCGCCCTCGTCGTCGTCGGGATCATCATGCTCCAGGGCGTCGCCGACATCGACTGGCAAGACCCCGCGTGGGCGATCGCCGGCGGCCTCACCATCACCGTCATGCCGCTGACGGCCTCGATCGCCAACGGACTCGCCGCGGGCATCGTCAGCTACCCACTGATCAAGTCCGCGATGGGCCAGCGACAGGACGTCTCGATCGGCCAGTGGGCGCTCGCGGTCGCGTTCGTCGGCTACTACATCGTCTTTTTCGCGGTCGAAGCGGGCACCGTCACCTTCTGATCGGGACGGAACAGGTCGCGTCGATCGCTCACGGTCTCGATGCCGGCAATCTCCGGGCAGATCGGTGCCCTCTTAGGGATCAGTCGACAACGGTCTATCATGGCTGACATCACGTTCTACGAACTGCCAGGCTGCCCGTTCTGTGCCAAAGTCCGCACGAAACTCGAAGAACTCGACCTCGAGTACGACACGATCGAGGTCCCCCGTTCACACAGCGATCGAACGGAAGTCGAAGCGATCAGCGGCCAGACTGGCGTCCCCGTGATCAACGACGCCTCCCAGGGTATCGAGGGAATGTACGAAAGCGACGATATCGTCGAATACCTCGAAGAAACGTACGCCTGAGACGGGCTGTTGGCTGTCCGCACCGCTCTTGTACCATTTGTTGGTATTTCGTACCACCAGCTGGTATTTCCTTCCGGCTAATGGTGTTTCACACCATTCATTGGCATCAGCAGGCGACCGCCCTCAACAGTCGATCGGTGTCGCGGCTGCCGGTGTCTCCTCGCCCTCGCTGGTTACACGGCGCAACTCGTCGTCAGACAGGAAGTAGGTCGCCCGGACCCGGTTTTCCGGGCTGCCACCCGACTCCGTGCTGAGCAGTCTGACCAGTTCTCCCTCGTGTTCGAGGTAGACGGCATCACCGATGTCGAATCCTCGATACGCCGTCTCGATCGCTGCCCGGAGCTCTTCGTACAGTGGCTCGTCACCCGCGATCTCGACGCTCTCAAACAGAACGACGTCCGAGAGGATGTCCTGAAATCCGTCGACCCCGGCGAACGGGTCTGCCGTGGACGATGGAACGCTATCGAGCCCCGTCCGATCGGTCCCCGAGATTCTGATTCCGGGTTGCCAGGCGTGGTCCCCCCACTCCGTTTCGAGGTCGACACGGAGGAAGCCGTCCGCGGCCGGCCCGACACTCGTCACCCTCACCAGCGGATCGATGTCCGCGTCGTCGGCCGCCTCGTCGCGAACACGGGCCCGCTCACACGCCACGATCGTCGACCGATCCGCCTCCGTGAGTGTGCGACGGCCCGCCGGGGTCCTGGCGGGGTCGTCGCCGTATTGGGTGTCGGTGTCCGGGCGATCGTCGTTCCCGTCGGCTGCCGACCCGGAGTCGTCACTCGAGAGACAGCCAGCAACGGCGATCGACGCCCCCACAGCCAGCAGACCACGACGATGCATACCGTCTGCTAGTGATCGTCACATATGAGCGTACTGGATGGTTCGATCGGCTCGACCCAGGCAACATCGATCGCGGCGGCGACAGTCAGACCGCTTCTTCCCGTTTCGCTCGCTCCCGGATGACGTCCCGGAGCTCGTCTGCGTCCCGGAACTGTTCGAGTTCCTCGCGTTCGACCAGCGCGGTTCCGTCGACGGCGTCCCGTTTGGCCCGATCGACGACGTACACCGATCGGGTCCGGGTGACGTGGCCGATCGAACTCATGATCCGGGCGCGTTTCTCGGCGGCCTTCGTGAACTCGGAGTGGCCCGTGAGGACGACGTCGGAGTCGTCCTCGTCCTCGCTGACGGCTTTGAACGGCGATCGGACGGTGGGATGGACCTGGTAGCCGGCCCGAGTGAGGACGGCGACGACCTCCTCGTCGTCGGGATCGGCGTCGGGATCCTCCGGTGTCGACGTCGGCTCGTGGACGTCGTCGGCACCCTCTAAGACGTCGACCGGGCTGGTCAGTTCGGAGTCGAACATCTCTTCGAGGGCCATCGCGACCTCGACGGAGGCGTTCATCCCGTCTTCGTACTTCGAGACGGTCCGCCGGGAGACGCCGAGTTCGCTCGCGAGCTGGCCGAGACTCCACTCGCGGTCTTCGCGTTCGTCGGCGAGCAAGTCGCCGTCGATGTTGACGTAGAGGCCGCCGGGTGCGGCGTAGATCAGGGGTGGCACCTCCTCGATAAACAGGTTGTACGCGGTATCCGGGCTGAACACGGGCACGCCGTGGCGGAAGTAGACCACGTCCGGTTTGAGATCCTCGTCGCGGCTGCGAAGCCCGATCACGAGCGGCGTCGCGTGGAGGTACTCTCCCAGGCGACGCATCTCGTGGCCGGTGGCCTCGTTGAACGCGTCGATGTTACTCAAGATCTTTACTAGCAGCAGGTCCTCGCCGCGACGCGCCGCGACGTCGAAACTCTTCGGTCGGATCGCACACCGGTCACTGACCACGAATCCCGCGTCTGCTAACATCGCGGTCACGTTGCCGACCAGTGCGGAGCGAGACATATGGGGTTGTAGGCTATTCCTCGTATAAGAACGTTTCCCCACCCACCATGGTGCTTGCACGCGATTTCCGGTTCGAATCAACGGTAGCGTTATATACTAGTTCTCGTCTCGACACTGTTAGCAGCCCATCGATTGCCCGGCCGATCGATCGCCCGACCGTCCCGAAAGGCGTTACTCCGGGCCGACCCAACCGTCGGTAATGACCGTCATCGGTCTCGACGATACGGACTCCCGCAAGCGCGGGATGTGTACGACGTACGTCGCCACACGGATCGCAAAGCGACTGCGCCGGGAGGCTGACGCCACGGTGAGCCGACTGCTACTCGTGCGGCTCAACCCCGCCGTCGAGTACAAAACACGGGGGAACGCTGCGCTGGCGATTCACACCGACTGCAGTCCCGATCGGGCGTTCGAACTCGCCCGCGATCGGCTGACCGAACTGGCGGAGACGGCCGACGAACACACTCATCCGGGCCTCGTCGTCGCCGACGGCGATCCGGAGGCGGTCCCGGACGCTGTCAGCGAGTTCACATGCCGGGCGATCCGGGACCACCTCGATCGGACCGAGGCGACGGCACTCATCGATCGGTACGGCTACCGATCGTGGGGTGCCGGGAACGGCCGGGGCCGGATCGGTGCGCTGGCGGCTGTCGGCAGCTGGGCCGCCCTCGGCGAGTGGACCTGGGAGTACATCTCCTACCGGGAGCCAGCCCGCTGGGGAACCGATCGCGACGTGGATCACGAGAGCGTCTTCGCCGCAGCCGACTGGGGGTACCCAACGGTGTGGGATACCGTCGATCGCGGCGAAGGGGACGCGGTCTGTGTCCCACACGCGCCAGGACCGATCCTCCACGGAATCCGTGGCGACGACCCCGACGCCGTCCGCGAGGTCGCCGATCGGATCGACAGCGAGCCCGTTCACGACACGCAGTTGTTTCGGACGAACCAGGGGACTGACGTCCACCTGCAGCCGGGGACGATCGCGTCAGTGACTGAGGGTCGCGCGTATCGGCTCGATGGTCGCGTGGCGTCGGCCCCGGAGACCCGACGCGGCGGCCACGTCTTCTTCGAACTCGCGGGCGATCGAGAACAGACTAACGAGACCGACGACACCAACCGCCGGACGATCGAGAGCGATGGCACGGATCCCCAGACGATCGACTGTGCCGCCTTCGAGCCCACGAAACGGTTTCGCGATCGGGTCCGCGCGCTTCGAGTGGGCGATCGGCTCACGGTCTGTGGCGAGGTCTCGCAGGGCACGTGCAAGCTAGAGAAGGTCGCCCTTCGAGCGCTCGTGACCACCGATCGGGTGACCCCGACCTGTCCCGACTGTAGCCGGCGAATGAAGAGTGCCGGACGCGATCAGGGGTACCGGTGTCGGGACTGTGAGACCAGTACGGACGGAAAAGCCACGATCGAGCTCGATCGCGATCTCGAGGAGGGGTGGTACGAGGTGCCGCCGTGTGCTCGCCGGCACATCGCGAAACCGCTCGTTCGGGGTGGGTTCGACGCGCCGACGCATCCCGAACGTTAGAAGATGCTACGCTGGCTGGGGCTCGATCCGGTGTTCGATCCGATCGTCGATCTCGGCAGCTCCTCGATGCAGCTGTGACAGTAGGTGTAGCCGAGTTCGTTCTCCGTGCCACACTGGTGACAGTGGACAATACCAGCCTCCCGATCGATGACTCGTGACCGATCGAGAGACGACGTTCGTCGATCGATGACCCGGTTCGCCCGGCGAGTCAGCAATCGACGACCCACTCACCGCTGTGGGCCCGGTAGCCGTCGAACCCGTCCCGTTCGATCTCGCGTTCGATCTGCGTCCGGGTGTCTCGATCGAGGCGGACGAGCTGACAGAGCGGGTGTCCCGGAGCCGCAACCGGGTTCTCGAGTGCACCGACGATCAGGCCGGGGAAGGGGGCACTGACCGTCTCTAAATCCGTTTTGAAGTGGTTCGTGATCGTACAGATCGGTTCGTCTTCTTCGACCAGCGGGTACGGTCCCCACTCCATCTCGACGAGCCCGCCGGTCGTCGCCCGGAGCCAGCGTTTCTCGCCGTCGCCAGCCGTCGACTGGTACCAGCCCGGCCAGTGGGTCGGTTCGCCCGGCAGGACACCATACTCCGCCAGGACGCTCTCGACACCCTCGCCGGCCTTCTCGATCAGTGCCGGCTGAAACCGATGGGCACGCCCCATCTCGACGGTGATCGTCGGAATGCCGTCGCCGGTCGCCGTCGATCGCAGTGAGCCCTCGTCGCCCCCGCCGTCGAGGACGACGTTCGCGCCGAACGCCCGGGCCAGTCGTTCGACGGCCGGATCAGTCAGGTCGGCGCGAACGTGGTAGATCGTCGTCCGATTCCGCGTCGAGGTATGGAAGTCGATCGCCAGATCGCAGCCGGTAATGAACCGGTCGTAGATCCGGCGGGCCATCCGCTGGGTCGTGTTTCCCGTCTCTCGGCCCGGAAACTCGCGATTCAGGTCCTGATCGTAGATCGGGGTGTAACGTTGCTGGGCCTGGTAGGCGGGCACGTTACAGACGTGTAGGCATACCAGCGTGCCGTGTATCTCGGCGGGCCGGTAGGTCTCGGCGACCTCCTGGACCACCTTGACGCCGTTCAGTTCGTCGCCGTGGATCGCGGCGGTCAGCGCGACCGTCGGCCCGTCGTGGTCTCCGTTGACGATCGTTACCGGAATCTCGATCGGGTCGCCGAGATAGCTCTCGCCCACCTCGTATCGGCGGTGGCGCGTCTCTCCGGGGGCGGCTGCTGTATCGTATCGGACGGGCTCCGAATCGTCGCTGGTCATACCACTCGCTTCGGTGCCGATCGGATAACTGTACTGTCCGATCGCGTACCTATGCTATCTGATCGGTTCTTGTCGAAACGTGCTCGGAACACTCACATTGCGACGCGTTCGAACGGCTGGTCCGATCCGAGTTGTCGTCGCAGCTCCAGGATGCGCCCGAGGTCACGACGGGAGACCGTCCCGATCGGCTCGCCGTCGTCGACGACCGCAGCGAACGGGCTCCGCCCCATCGCGATCAGTACGTCGAAGGCGGGCGTCTCGGGGGAGACGGTCGGGACGTCGCTGGTCATGATCTCCTGAACGGTGGTCGTCTCGTGGGCGTCGTCCGCGACCCGTTTCATATCCGAGAGAGTGACGAAGCCGACGATCTCGTCCTGGGAGTCGACGACGAGATACTCCGTCTGCCGGTCGGACAGGAGCCGCTGCGTGAACGTTCGGACGGAGTCGGTCGCGGAGACGGTCGTGATCTGGTGCTCCATGACGTCGTCTGCGGTAACCCCGGTGAGGAGTTCGTCGAGCATCGTCGTCCGCGATTCGGTCGAGGCGGTCCCGTAGACGAAGAAGGCGATCAGGATCAGGATCGGGTTCCACGAGAGGACACCGACGATCGCAAACAGGATGGCAAACAGTGTTCCGACGCGCGCAGCAGTTCGCGTCGCCCGTGCATAGCTGCGCCGACGAGCGAGCAACGCCCTGAGGACACGGCCGCCGTCCATCGGGAACGCCGGCAGCATGTTGAACACGGTCAGGACGACGTTGATGACGGCCAGCCAGCCGACGACGAAGATGACGATCGGCAGTCCGGCCGGAATCACCTGCAGTAGCAGGACGAACACGCCCGCGAGCAACACGCTGGTTATCGGCCCGGCGAGTGCGATCCAGAACTCACGGTTCCACTCCTTTGGCATCGACTCGAGAGCTGCCAGCCCGCCGAAGATCCACAGCGTGATCGACTCGGTACCGATACCGTACCGGCGGGCCGCATACGCGTGGCCGAGTTCGTGGACGGCGACACTGAAGAAGAGACCGATCGCCGCGATCACGCCGATGAGCCACGGATTCGCCCCCTCCTGGAGGGCCGCTTCGTCGATCGATACGGGTGCGAGTCCCTCAATGATGCTCGCGTAGAGCTCGATCTGGCCGGTTGCGGCGATCAGCCAGACGAGAATCGGCATGAACACGATAAGCGAGATATTGAGCTGGATGGGGATCCCCCAGACGCTTCCGAGTCGGTAGTTTCGCATACCTACCGGAACGTATTGCAGTCACTTGAGGTGGGTGGTTGTGGCAGGCCCGGCGGGGTGTCGCTGGGTCACCAGCCGATCGCCGACGGCGGCCGGGCATGGAAAGGGTTTTTCGGTGCGACCGGCTGAGTACAGACAAATGGGGCTCGAGGAGGAGATCGAAGAGATCGAGGAAGAGATCGCCAGCACGCCCTACAACAAGTCGACGGAGGCTCACATCGGTCGCTTGAAGTCGAAACTCGCGGAAAAAAAAGAGAAGCTCGAGAACCAGTCCTCGGCGGGTGGTGGCACCGGCTACGACGTCGAAAAAACCGGCGACGCCACCGTCGCCCTGGTTGGCTTCCCGAGTGTCGGCAAGTCGTCGCTGTTGAACTCACTGACCAACGCCGAGAGCGAAACCGGCTCCTACGAGTTTACGACCCTGGACGTCAATCCCGGGATGTGCAAACACCGCGGTGCGAACATGCAACTGCTGGACGTGCCGGGGCTGATCTCGGGTGCAGCGACCGGGAAAGGTGACGGCAAGCAGGTCCTCTCGGTCGTCCGTAACGCCGATCTCATCCTCTTCGTCCTCTCGGTGTTCGAGATCGACCAGTACGATCGACTCCAGGAGGAACTGTACGACATCAACATCCGGGTCGACCAGAAGCCACCGCGGGTCACGGTGCGGCCGAAGATCAAAGACGGGATCAAGCTCACCTCGAGTGCAGACCAGAACCTGGATGAGGAGACGATCAAAGACGTCATCCGCGAACACGGCTACGTCAACGCCGACGTCAATCTCGGGGAGCAGGTCACCATCGATCGGCTCATCGACGGCCTGATGGACAACCGCGAGTACATCCCGTCGATCACCTGCGTCAACAAGGTCGATCTGATCAACCCCGAGTACAAATCCACCGTCGACGAACAGCTCCGCGAACGCGGACTCGACCCGGGGGAGGTGACGTTCATCAGCGCCGCGGAGGAGAAAGGCCTCGAGACGCTCAAAGATCGCCTCTGGGAGAACCTCGATCTGATCAGGGTGTATATGGACAAACCCGGGCGTGGCGTCGACTACGAGGAGCCGCTGATGCTCGAGCGGGAGTCAACGATCGAAGACGCGGTCGACAAACTCGGTGGCGAGATGAAAGAGCGATTCCGATTTGCGCGGGTCTCCGGGCCGAGCGCGACCCACGACAAACAGCAGGTCGGCGATCAACACGTCCTCGAAGACGAGGACGTCCTCAAACTGATTCTTCGTCGGTAGCAATCATTGGTAATTCGATACTCGACGGCGCGATCTTCCTCCCACTCGGCGTCGCCTTCCCGGTTGGCCTCATCTACGGATGCTCGTCGATCGACGCCAGCCGGAACGGTGTCGATCCGATCGCCTCGCGGACAGAGTCGCCGATCGCCGATCGAACGAGTGGCGAGCAGCCGGCAAGGGGGCCGAGTGAACCGCCGACTTCACCATCCTTTTTGTTTCAGCCACCGTGGGATCGGGTATGGACGGAACGCTCGACCACGTCATGCTCCGCGTCTCGGATCTCGAAGAATCGCTCGACTGGTACCAGACCCACCTCGAGTACGAGGAGAAAGACCGCTACGAGGGCGACGATTTCACGATCGTCTATCTCGGTCCCGAGGAGATGCATCCCGACGGGGCGATGCTCGAACTGACCCACAACGAGGGCGAAGACGACCTCGAAGTGGGCGACGCCTGGGGCCACATCGCGGTTCGCGTCCCGGAGGGCGAACTCGAACACTACTACGACCAGCTGATGGAACAGGGCGTCGACGATTACCGCGATCCCGAGAGCTGTGGGGGCCGGTACGCGTTCGTCAAAGACCCCGACGGCCACGAGGTCGAGATCGTCAAACGCGACCCCGACCAGGGAGCGCTCTGGTCGCTCGATCACACGATGATCCGCGTCGAGGACGCCGACGAGGCACTCGGCTTCTGGACCCGGAAGTTCGAGTACGAACAGACCCGCCGCTGGGAGTCCGACACGTTCGCGAACTACTTCATGGAGCGCCGGGACGCGGCTCCCGAAGAGATGGCCCTCGAGCTCACCTACAACTACGACGGCCGAACATACGACATGGGCGACGCCTGGGGCCACCTCTGCGTTCGCGTCGACGACCTCGCTGAGGACTGGGACCAGCTCATGCTCCGGGACGCAGCCGACTACCGTGACCCCGAGAGCAACGACAACATGTACGCGTTCACGAAAGATCAGGACGGCCACGAGATCGAACTCCTCGAACGCGACCTCGAGGCCGACTCGCTGTTCCCGTTCTAACGACTTCGCGCGCGAGTGCGCTATCCGTCGATCGCGACACCGAAACGATTTCCTCGATCGTGACACTGATACTGATTAGCGTCATCAATTACCGCCGATCGTCGACCCGTACTGGCGATCGGCGGTAACTACGGACACTAATCAGTATGAGGCCGTTCGATCACGCGGTCGGATCGTCGTCCCAGTTCGCCGCGATCGTCACCCGATCGCCGTCGAACTCGTGGGTGACGTCGTTGGCGGTCGCGCCGAATTCTTCTTCGACTTCCGATCGAGCCGCGTCGTCGAGGTCGATACCCGAAACCGCCGTCTCGGCACGCCAGTCCGTTTCGCTCTCGACTGTCATCGAGGCAACGAAGCCGGTTGCGCCGTCGAAGACGGTCAGGTCGGACTCTTGGTCATTGGGCTCGAGAAGGCCGTAGCCTCCAAACGCCACGTGGCTATGACCGGCCGTTTCCAGGAGCCACTCGAACTCGGATTCGGCATCGATCGCCCGCTCGCGATCCCCGGTTTCGGCCTCGATCGCTTCCCGGGCCACGTCGATTGCATCGCGACCGTCATCTCTGTCGCCGACGACGATCGCCTCCTCGCCCACGGCGATCGCACTGTCCTGTTCGAAACCGCCGATCACGTCGTCGTCCTCGTCCTCGTCGTCGTCAGCCAGCTCGTAGACGACGAACTCGCCGATCTCGTCGGTCTGTTCGTACACCGTCGGGCCACCGAACCCGAACTCGTCCTCCGACGGCTCGGTCAGCGTGTCGCCGATCTCGTCGGTGTCGACCTCGCCTAACAGGACGATCGCCCCGTTGACAAAGAGGAGTTCCTCGATCTCCGTCTCGAAGTCGTCTCCGGCGTCCATCTCGACGAGGTCACCGAGGCCGGTGTCGGCCAGTTCGAACTCGGCCACGGTCAGCACGCCGAACAGGCCCGAGCCCGGAACGGCGAGCAGGGGGTCGTCGTGTTCGGGAAGTCCACCGTGGTCTTCCTCGTCGGCCTCCGGGTCGGCGTCTTCCAGGACGTCGATGTCGTCGACCCCCTGGAGGCCGGCGTAGATCAAGACGACGTCGTCCTCGTCCCAGGCAATCCAGCGGGCGTAGTCGGGGACGGCGCTGTCGACGCCGTTGTCACTGTCGCCGTTGTCACTGTCGCCGTTGTCACTGTCGCCGTTGTCGTCACCGTCTTCGCTGTCGCCCTCCTCGTCGCCGGCAATATCGTCGACACAGCCGGCGATCGCCACTGCACCGGTTGTCCCGGCGAGTTTGAGAATTTTCCTTCGATTGATAATCATACAAATTCAACTTACTAAGTATCGTATATAAACTATCGCTCGACTGGGTGCCAGAGAGACGCCGCGGTGCTGACGAAAGGCAATACTCCGATCGCGACATGGTTCTGCCGCTGTGGGTGAAAAATGGACGGCCGATCACTCGGTCGGATCTTCGTCCCAGTTCGCCGAGATCGTCACCCGATCGCCGTCGAAGTCGTGGGTGACGTCGCTGGCGGAGGCCCCGAACTCGTCTTCGACTTGCGACCGGGCGTCGTCGTCGAGTTCGACACCCGACACCGCCATGTCAGCACTCCAGTTCGTTTCGCTCTCGACGGTCATCGAGGCGACCAGCCCGGATGCCCCCTCGAAAACGTCCAGTTCGTCTTCCTCGTCGGGTTCGATCTCTTCGGCGTCGTCCTCGTCTTCGAGTTCGCCGTAACCGCCGAACGCGACGTGGCCGTGGCCGGCCGTCGACAGGAGCCACTCGAAGTCTTCTTCGGCGTCGATCGCCCGCTCGCCGTCGCCGTTTTCGGCTTCGATCGGGAGCCGAAGCACGTCGATCGCGTCGCGGTCCTCGTCGCCGTCGCCGACGATGATCGCCTCGTCGCTGACCGCGATCGCGCTGTCCTGTTCCATCCCACCACCGATCGTGTCGTCGTCATCGTCGTCATCGTCGTCAGCCAGCTCGTAGACGACGAAGTCGCCGATCTCGTCGGTCTGTTCGTACACCGCCGGATCACCGAATCCGAACTCGTCTTCGGTTGGCTCGGTCAGGGTTTCGTCGACCTCGTCGGTGTCGACGTCACCCAGCAGGAGCAACGCGTCGTTGGCAAAGAGGAGTTCGTCGATCTCCGTCTCGAACTCGTCCTCATCGTCGTCGCCTTCGAAGTCGACGAACTCGCCGAGACCGGTCCCCATCAGTCCGAAGCCGACCACGAACGCCGCGGCAAACAGGCCGCCGGCCGGAACGGCGAGCATCGGATCCTCGTGTTCGAGCAGGTCGTCTTCCTCGCCCATTTCCGGGTCGGCTTCCTCTTCGAACTCGTCGAGTTCGTCGAGCCCCTGAAGGTCGATGTAGATCGAACTGACTTCGTCTTCATCCCAGGCCACCCATCGAGCGTAGTCGGGCGTGTCGCCGTCCCCGCCGGTAACGTCGTCGAGACAGCCAGCCATTCCCCCCATCGAGACCGCAGCGGTCGCCCCAGTGAGTTTGAGTACCTGTCGTCGATCGAGATACATATATACATAATTGTCGGTCTGGATTATATTACTGTCGGTTCGGACTATTCGCTACGAACGAACGAGGATTTCGACTGCTGGTGGCGAACCCTGCGATCGGGACCACAGGCTGTGCGGTAATATCATCCGTATCGAGATACTCTCTACGAAAAGACACTTTTGGAGCAAGACAATCGCTCTCGCGATCAGTCTGCGATCGGCGTACGCGGTCGCTACTCGAATCAGCAGCGATGACAGTCACAGCTGCAGGTCTCGGGATTACTGAACACACCGTGCTGTCAGTATTATATACCGATCGGCACGGCGGCAGCAGGGTCAATCGAGTGTATTGTACGCGTAAATCGGCGTCTCGAGACTCCTACCAAGGAATGTGAGGTATTACCACACGATCGAATCACCAGAAAGCATTTATACAAATGGTTCGACGTGTCTTACTGTACCCCTACCCAGGGTGACAGTAGTAAGTATGGCCTCACTCGCGGTAATCGCGGGTTG
>LKMJ01005010.1_pt1 | contig 12485 bp, 15 predicted proteins | sample 643391 | NCBI WGS metagenome assembly LKMJ01 (sample SAMN04112250, study PRJNA286221) | soda lake metagenome | biome: soda lake; feature: Kulunda Steppe; material: water; isolation source: sample PL-Br10 brine of Picturesque Lake | place: Russia: Kulunda steppe | collected 2010-07
ACTTCAGCTAAGCTGCCCTCGTTCGGCAGGTTCAAGTTTGTAAGCTTAGCCCACTTCTCTGTAGAAATGTCTTGATGGGAGCAGTCTGAGGGCTCTTTATGGTCGCCTCAGCTATGTTATGAAACAGAAGTGGGGAACATCTTATTCAGATCAGCATCAGAACTTCGGAACTGACTCAACACGGCACTCAGCTCCCCACTTCAGGTGCTTCCTTGTACCCTAGATCTGAATCAGATCTTGGTTATACTTATTCAGAACCAATCAGAACTTTGTTCTGATTAAGAACATTATCAGAAGATTAAGAACTGAATCAGAACGAAATCAGAACGGTGCACACTTTCCGACGAGAACAACAAAGCTATAAATTGGAGCTTAAAAGGTATGACCGAGACAGAATGGGCAGCCCCGGCAAAGGCAGAGCCAAGTTCTTATTCAGTTCTGACTCAGAACAAAACGAATCCGATTTTGCTTGGTGATAGGAAGTGTCCAATGTTCTTATCAAGATGCCAAAAGTTCTGAATCGAGGCAATAATTATTCTTATAAGAAGGCAACAACTTTCCGACGCTCATATGCTTCTAGGACGGTATGTAAGAGCCTGGGTGACAGGGAAAAGGAGGTTCATAGGGCACGCCGTTTGGTCCGACAACCCTAAAAATTGCAACGACAAGTGGAAGTGGCAAGGAAAGTTTTAGCAGGCCGGCATGTCATTTCCAAAACTTTTCTGAGTAAGGGTCATGAACAGCTGTTTGCCTGGCTGGCTATGTGCTTGGCAAGCCATCGACCCATCTTTATGAGGCAGCCGTGCTCTAGCTGGATTGCTATAGCAATAGGGCCTCCTCAATTCTCCTGCCGTAATGGAAAGCACAATTTGTGCGTATTGCTTTATTTAGAATTGCTCAACTCGCTTAAGTTGTCTAATTTTGGCCAGATCATTAGACCAATGGTGTAACTTGCCAGTCCTCCCCACCACTGGGTCACCCCTTCCTTAGGCATAGGTGGCCAAATAGGTTCCTCAAGGCAAAATTTTGCAGCCAACCCACTGTTTCCCGACCTGAGTACACCATTGGAGAGCATGAATTTTTTGGGTTCCTATGGTGCCCTTTTACTAGAATTGGTGCGGTAGGTGGGTGGAAGGAAATCTTGGGAAAGCATAATGTAACGGTGAAACAGAGCACACCATTTCCCGCACACAGCCCCCCAAACTCTGAACTTGATGTGCCTGCGCATGTTTGATATTGGGCTGCATATCCTGAGTGGATTTGGGCTTGGGAAGCTCTGCCGCTGAGCTATGCGCTCAGGAAAGCAGATGTAACACAGCATTTTGGCCCACCGCTTCCCACCCTTACCCTCGATCGCAACTCGTGGCAACACGCACAAAAATGGCTTGCTGCAGATAGGCACACACCTGGCTCATCCTAACACCTACCACCTGCCAAAAAAGATATGGAGTAATGATCATTCTTGGCTGGCCAAAGTGGTTTTTCCCATGCAAACTTGTTCCTGCACGCACGCTTTTCTGGCAACCTAGGCTGCCATGTCCCTGGAAAAGAGAAGGGAAGTAAAAAAGAAATAACTAAATTAGGCAAAAGAAAAAAAGGTTATTGAAGCTATCCTGCCATTTTTGACTTTCAAGCAAGCAAGCTTTTTAGAACATGAGCCCAACCTAGCTTGTATAACATATTGTTTAAAACTCAAACAAATAAGCTGCATGTTCAATTGATATGCCTCCACCAGAAGAATGACCGTGCAGGTCCTGCAATCAATGAGAGTTATAAACACCTGACCATACAACCAGCCTACAGGCTCTAGGTAATTACCCTATATAAAGAGCAAACCACAGATTCAAATTAGCAACTTAAAGAGGTACGCCTCCTTTTTGTTGGATCTGAGCTAGTATTTGTGCAAGCGTCACTTGTTACTCAGAATTTCCTGCCTTAAAAAGCTCAGAGCCAAGTTGTGAAGTTCCCAAGCGAGCCAGACAAAGGCCTCCTGGAGTAAGAATAATATATTTATTGCAAATTTGTGTCAGTTGCAGTCGATTTGCACATGGTCTTGTTGTCTCTATCTTTTCCACTATTCCCTAGCCTGGATCAGCCTGCTGGGCAACTGGTGCCACCTGGCAACTTGACAGCGATGAATAAGAAAGATTTTCATGAAGTCCCTGAATTTGCTACTTCTAATATCAACATTATAGGAAAGGGTGCACCCACGTGGGCTACCCAGGAACTACTTCCTGTGCTTGAACTTCAGTCAGAGCTAGCAACTGCTTGCCACTGACTTGCTGGCATGGCTACCCATCTCTAGTTTAAAAAAATCTGTTCACTCCCCTTTGCAGACTTTGATTGAATTCACATCCTAATGCATTTGATGCAAGCCAATCAAGCCAAAAAGTTCACATGTCTCCACCACAAGGTGCACCAGCTGGAATGGAAGAGATTTTCTAGGTGAGACTCTATGCCCGAGCTTGCAAGCTTGCAATTGCGCTGAGAAAGAGCCCAAGTCACACCGGTGTGCCTTGCAAGGCCAATTGGCAAATTTCAAAAGGATGCAAGCCACAATGGAATGGAAGCTATATTCCCCTACTCATCAAGTTATATCTTAAATCACATTTCACTAACTTAATCTTGAAAGCGAACTGTGACACGCGTGCCTACTCTTAGGTGCTCTCTCGACCAACTCTCGGCCGAGCCTGGCTTTGCAGTCCCAGCGCCCTTCTTCAGCGGACATGAGACCGCAGTCAGACTCATTACTTGTCGTCTTAACTTGCTTCCTCCAGGTTCTGATTGCCTCTGCTGAGCAGGGCGAGCTCCCCATCGATGCACATGCGGGACGGAAGGCTGAGCTTGCACGAGACGCACGCCTACCTGGAAGCGTGTTGATACATGAAGAGGATCTTTCACGCGAGGGGGCGAGCTGCTGGGCCGTTGTGACCAACTGGCCCCTGCGGAGATGTGTGCTGAGAGTGAACACCTGCGCCGTAGCTACCCCGGCTCAGGCAGACGCCTGTCGCTTTTGTGCCAGAGGTAATCCCTGATAATGATTTAAAAAAGTTGTCGAAGACGTCGCGTTTGAGTGTGTGCTCTGTTGCAAGCCTGGTACGGGAGGACACAAGCTGCAGTCAACACCTTCCTCTGCATCCTTCCTTGTCAATGTGTGATAAAGACTTGCCCTTAAATGCCCTGTGCAGGCTGGGGTGTCTACAAAACAGAGGAGGACTGCCTGCAAGCTGGCTACGGAGGCCAATCCCCGTCTGTGCCTCCTGCAGAGGCACAACTGCCTGTGTCACACCCTGAATCCAACACGAGCACTGGCTTGCCGGGCCGCTCTGATACAGCTCACCACCTCCTCATCCAGCCGCAATTGACTGCCATTCTGCCTGGAACCCCTGATTGGGCCGAAATGCCTGACATGGCTAATCTCCCTGACTGGGCACAGCATGCCAGGAGAAAAGCTAGGAATGCGCAGGAGCTGCGCCTGCCCTCCACTGTTATTCCGTCCTCTGCCAACGCGAGTTCCTGCTGGGTTGTGCTCTCCTCCTTCCCAAACAGAACCTGGTGTGAATACGCTTGATGCCTTGCATTTCCGTTCGCTTATCTGCTACCTGATACAGAATCTTGCGACTTGTTCCCGCAGTGTACAACGCTCAAATGTTTGTCAGGTCACAAGTCTTGCACAGTCCGATTCATGTTTGCTGTGTCAGAGAGGTATGGGTCTCTGCCCTCATTGGCTTTCACAGGACTTGATGCGTACTTTGTTGCCAGTTGTGGGCTGGAAAGTATCCTTTGCACTTATACTTTCATGTGTCTTTTGCTGACTGCACTTTCATACATTTTCTGCCTCGCTACAAGTCAACAGACTGTCTCGGCGTGCATGGACAGCATATCTTGCCCCAGCTCTATAGTCAAGACATCCACTTTCCACAAAACTCGGTCCACCTCTTAGAAAGGACTGGGTCATGCATCATTAATCAAGACTCGTACCAAGTAATTATAAATTCATGACAGAACGTGCTCCTTTCATTGGCTGTATCATACTGTTCGTTGCATCCAAACTGTGCATCTTATATGCTGATAGATATTGCTGCCCAAATCCTTCTTGCTACGTAGGCTTTGGCGTGTACCTCACAGAAGCAGACTGCTTGAACGCTCCCTTCGAGGGTTCCCTCAGCCGTCGCCGTCTTCATCAAGCCAGTGTGTTCAGTGCAGCCATCGACCCCAACACCTACCATCAGCCTGAAGTACCAGGCAGCCAGTGCTGGTCAATGCAGCCCAAGACAAGCCAGGATGCCTGCCCACATCTGTGGCCAGATGTCCATCGCTGGGAAGATGCATCAATCTGGCCTGAGGGACGTGTGCCGCCTGCATGGTCTGCAGTTATCCTGCCCCAAAATACCAAAGTTCTGATCAGCGGCTGCTCCCTCTCCCACCAGAACCCCTTCTACTCCATCACTATCCCATGGAACAGCGAGGTACACCCTGGCACACAGGGATGGTGGCATCAGTGCTTGCCTCATACGCCTGCTTGGTAGAGACTCAGGCTCACACAGCCTGATTCCAAAAACTTGCCTGCTGTGAGATCTGGCTTGTGCAACGGCTCACTTTATGTACACCTTCCTTGTGCTTCCTGCAGCTCATTTTTGCTGACATGCCTCTGTACCTGCGCGTGGGCAGCATCCGCGTTGATGGCCGCCTTCGCATTGGGGGCCCCAACTGTCGGGCTTGGCACCCCATCACCATCACCTTTGAGCGGTTGCAAGGTCTGAACACGTTTGACATGGGCATCCAGGTGAGGTTCATGACATGCTACGCATATTACCTGCAGCCCTTGTTGTTTATGCAAGTTGCTTGTGTTTTTTTGGAGCCCTTGAGGCATTATTCCTACCAAGGCTGGGCTTGCTTGAATGTGTCCTGCTGCCAAAGCCCACCGTGCTGTGCGTGTTTGCCTTGGTAGGTGTCATCCTCTGGCCAGCTGGACATGCATGGCCGGGAGTTCACGCCAACATGGACCAGGCTGGCCTCAACAGCTGCCCCTGGCGATAGGGCTTTAGCGCTGCAAGAACCAGTCAACTGGCAGCCTGGACAACTAGTAGCTGTTGCTACAAGCATCTGGAGGGATGAGTTTGAGAATCAAAATGAGGTGACCAACGCTTTTGCTGACTGTCTGTTTTCTGGGGCTCAAGTGCTAACAATTGTTGATATATTTATGCAGGTCATGGTGATCAAATCAGTGGCTCCTAATCAGCTGTCAGTGGAGCTTTCAGCAAGCCTCAAATTTCATCATTATGGGGTACGAATTTCAGAATAGTCAGCAGATAATGTATTATCTGCTGAAGTCTGACTAGTTTGCAGAAACACTTGTCAATTCCATAGATCATTGCACACCTGGAGGTGCTCTGCTCATGGGTGGTCTACCACATACAGGGTGCTGAGTACCAAAGCGAAGTGGCACTCCTGTCTCGAAGCATCCTTCTTCAAGGGCCGCCTGATGCACAAACAAGAAAGGAAGGGGGTCATATCCTTATCCATGGACAGGTAATTCTATGATTTTAACAGGATGACGGATGATGATTGCACTCCTTGTGCAACCCCCACTCCAGTCCGCTCCAGAGCACATCCAAGGCTTGAATTTTTGGTGGCCTGATATTTCAATGTTTAAAGTAAAAGTGTTGAGGCTCAGGGCAAGGGTGATATGGCATGCCAAACAACCAATGTGCCCATGTCAGTGCTTGTGTGGCAAACTAAGGCTGAAATTGATTCTTAATCCTCCCCTTACAGGGCCGCGTTCAAGGCGTGCTTACCTACCGCATGGGGCAGCAAAATGTCATGGGGGCCTACCCTTGGCACTTCCACTTGCTTGGCATGGTCAGAAACACCAGTTCTTATATCAGTGGCTCAGCGGTATTCAACTCCTTCTACAGAGGTGAGTGGCCTCCTGTAGATTCTTCGTGATTGCTCTTAAGAGTCTGCAAAGCTTTTGATTGTGGAATTTTGTGAAAATGCCCTGCCTTCTACTTCACATACAGGTATTGTGCTGCATGGCACCAGCGGCATTCTTGTTAAGGACAATGTTGCATTTCATGTGGATGGTAACTGCTTCTATCTTGAAGATGGCGTCGAGGAACACAATTGGATTGAAGGCAACTTTGCTGGCTTCATCCATCCAATTGGCATACCAGCTGGTGGATTTGACCAGACAGGAACTTTGCATGTCCAGGTGTGCACGTTGAGCAACTCAAGAGCTTTTACAGTTGACAGGCAGAGGCTTGATCACACATACCTTAAAGTTGCATTGCCTTGTGATCACATTTTGTCGTTGACAGCATGTAGGATATATCAACAAGTGCAGGCTCGCAGAGAATCTGACTTGCTACCCAACACCCTCATATTTGTTCATTGTTTACAGGAAGCACGCAGGATTCAGCCAGTTGATGCAGCAGCATCAGGCTTTTACTCAGGCAACCCCAACAATGTGTGGCTGGGAAATGCTGCTTCAGGGGGCTGGGCAGGCTTCAGCTTTCCTGCCTTGCCAAAACCTATCAAGGTAATTGTGTTTGTACGTATGACCATTTAGCACAGATCCTTTTCAGCTTGCCCACAGTACATGCTCAGCAAGTCCGTGCATTACCTTGCAGGATTTCCGTTGGATGGATGGTTTTGTGCCACTGCAGCGCCCTTTACGCCGTTTTGAAGACAACACGGTGCATTCTACAGGCGAGATTAGAAATGCTAGAAGGCTTCGCATACGACTAGTAATTCATCTTATGCTTCTTCTCACTGCTTTTGCGTCCGCACTGCCTCATGTCATCTTTTCCTCTTCATTGCCAAGGGCACTTACAACTGATACATTTTGGTTGACTTTGCAGGCTACTTTTGGTTGATGGCTGGTGGAGTATACTTTGGTGGCCGCTTGTGGCATAATGAAAATGATGGAGGGAAGTTGTATTACTCATCTGGACGACATGAGAGCAATCCAAGGTGCAAATGGTCAGGGAATGATATTCCACTGCCACTGTAAACATCACTTTTTTTATTTGTGGGTGACCAGCCTTGGCTTGTAGTGGGCAGCAAGCATGTACATGCTTCCAATCACTTGCAGGACTGAGAGTGGAACAAGGCAGAGCATCCACATATTGCGAAACAATAAGGCCTGGCTTGCCCAGTGGGGAGTATCCCATTGGGGAGATCGAGTCAACATTCAGGGCTGGGAAGCCTACGACTGTGTTCGAGGGGCCAACATCTTTGGTAAGACATTCGAAACAAAGGGCATTGAGAATAGCATACATGCAACCTGTCATGTGATTCTCGATTCCAATGTTGCCTTTGGTTTTGTCATGCAGGGTCTGCCCAGCTGTCCGATGTGATTATAGATGGGCGATCAAACAATGACTGGGCACAGTGGGTTGCTTGATCCCCAATCAATAAAGTTGTCGAGCTCTTGCTTGACAGAGTAGCTTAAAGTTTCATTTACAAAATTTTACATTTGTGTTGCATTTTTGCTAACCAAACTCGGCTCAAGAATAAGCGCACCCAAATTCTCAAACCATCTTCATTCCTGTTGTATTATGTCTCAGGTATCCAGGAAGCTTGGCAGACCTGGCTCCAATAGCAGGCAAGAGGAAAAGCTATAAGACTTCATTTGCTTCATAAATCATCCGTCAAAGCATGGGCTGGCATGCTGCTGGGCCAGTGCATATTCAATAGCATCAAACCATGCTATTCATTGGCATTAAACAAGAAATGTATGTACATGACTTGTGCATAGCTTGTCTTGCAAAAAGTCCACCAGTCAAATGATGCCAGTGCTCAAGTGACTTACGCTTGGCATCTGCACTGTTTTACAGGCTTTCAGTGGTACGATAACTCTGTGCGGACCATCCTTTCAAATGTAACATTCAGGTACAATTTCACTGGTACTTCATTGGTATGCTTAAACATTACATAATCTGGGGTAGTGAACTAACTTTATCTGTCATGCAATTCCTGCAGGAACTTCTTTTATCAGCCTCTCTTGGGTGACGTGCGGCAGTCAGTTTTTTTTAGCATGGTACGTAGGTATGAGAGGGAAAATGAATGAAGTTGTAGGCTAAGGATTTGCCTGATGGCATGCAGTTGCTCTCTGGCTCAGTAAATCCAGTACGCGTGTATGCATACATGGATAAGTGTCAAATATTTGCAGGTGCACAGCGATGAATTTTTGCCGAGCCACATAAGCACATCCATCAATATAAAGTATGAGTCCCTTGACTTTAAAGCTTTGGTTAACAATCCTAGACGGCCAACAGGGGCTTCTCGCTACTTCAATTGGGTTGGTAGGTACATAGGGTGCTGCATAAATGAAAAGGGTGGCCAAAAGAGACCTCTCATCATATCATAAAGGCCAGGAAGCGGGCCGCTACTGTCCTGTCTCAGCATTGCATTACAAAATGACTGCATCACAGCTCAAACATTTGTTCCCAATTCCCTCTCCTCCCCCCTATTTCCCCTTCGTCTGTATACAAGTATAAATTTTACTTCCCCACCCTTTTGCGCAGACTGGGATGGATCCGCAGGTCTCCGCATGCGTCCTAGTGTATTTGGATCGTATCCAAGTTGGTGGCAATCTGGCAGTGAATGCAGCACTATCCAGTGAGTTTATAACTCAAAAGCCTGGCCTGCACTTACGCCAAGGAACAGGCTGATCGATTCTGACGTCTATCAACTGTGCCAATTGAGACATTGGAGCCCTTTCTAATGCCATTTCATCACAGGCCAGAATGGAATGTGTGGGTGTGTGATTGGGCTCCATGGCGCACACCTGCCAGACTGGACATCAGCGTACCTGGTGCGATACTTTAATAGATCAAATTCGTGCTATTTGGTGTAGGTGTATAATGGCTCTTTAAGCTACAGCTCTTGCTCAAGTGCTGCTATGTGCTATCAGATGAGTTTGAGATTGCACTGCTGTTCAGACAAATGCTTGGAGATCTGAGCAAAATCGAATTATTTTTATCCCAGGCTTATTACCATCATCCCAATCAAGTTGAAGTCATGCATGCTCGATTTGAGTGCAGGCTATACAATCCGTGTGAATTCTGGATCAGCAGCAAGCCCTACTCCACACAATGTGGCTGGATACGTTGCTCAATTTGGCTACCGTTACGATGCAGCTCGTAATGTTTCTTTTACTCGCAACAAGGTGTGGATTCTAATTGAGGGTATTATGTAAGCATGACAGAACAGAAAGTGACATGTTGCATGGAAAGATACTTTGTAGTACACGCTCAGCTTTGAGCAATGGCAATGATTCTTTCAAAACAAGCAATGCAATCTGCTGCTGTGAAACACCACAGGAATTTTCTATAGGCTATACAAACATGCTGCTCTAATTAAAATGGCTTTTTGTGTGTGCAGGGCACAGTTGGTGTGACAGGAACTAATGGTTGGTAAGTGGTTTTCCAGGAGACTCTTACAGCCATTTGAGCTGCTAGTTCCTTGATAGTAATAGCATGCTTGTGGGATTAGCATGTGATTGTTCCTGCTCTGAAGTCAATGCCCTTAGGAGGCCAGCTCGCATGTGTTTCTTACTGTAAACTCACAAAATTTGGCAGGTACATACATTTCCGCCATGGTGTGACACCAAAGTTCGAGGTATATCCTAATCAGATCCCCCCCGGGACGTCCATTATGCTGGCCACAAGATACCCACCAGGTGAATGGAGAACAAGATGGAACAAGGCTGGTCATGAGCAAGCCATATTAAGCTACCATTATTCCATAGGTATTGTTTTAGGACCCATACACAGAGATGGGCTGAAGCAATTGCATTGGGCACTGAAATGACTCAATGATATCATGACTCATGACCTAAGGAGGGTCTCAGTCCCCTGGCTAGCAGACTCAATTGCAGCACGTATATTGTATGCAACGCAGGCACTGTATTTTCTATCCAGCGCTCATTCAAGTGGAAAAGCCAATACAACACTTTTTTGCGCAAGGCCACAAGCTTTGACGAACTTCTTACTGACAAGACAGGAGAGCTGTACTGGTTTGGTGCAAAACATCTGTACATCAAGTGTACAGATCCAGGTAAGCCTTCAGCCTGGCACCTGTGCACGGTGTTTCATGAGCCTTGTGCTCCTCAGGGTGCTTGCTTAGAGAGTAGCATAAGGAATGCAGGTATCGATTGGCAGCGTGGAGTGAATAAACATTAAATTCAACTAAGCTTACTTTTTGTTCTTATCCTGAAGTATATTGTTCTTATCCTAAAGTCTACATTGTTCTTATCATTGGTCCAGATGCCATGCATGCAATTCCTCCGCTGGAACTTGATGGTGCTGTAGTCTGGGGCACAAGGTGGGTTGAGTCTTGCATGGTGCAATAAGCTCCAACGCCCTTGTCACTGGAGAGCATGCATGGAATGATGGGATGCAATATCAGCGTTGCTGCCCTGCAGGTATTTTGAGCTCAAGTATACAATAGAAGCCACAAACTTGCCGAGGTGTGCTCTGGTGCAAGGTGGCCGGTTTTGTGCCATGCAGGTGAGCTTGTGCCGCAATAGACTCCTAGAGCATCATGCATATGCATCTTTAATTATCATACAGCACAAAAACATAGTGGATGAAGTGTCATTCATGGGAAGTGCGTGCTAAGCCTAGGGTTGCCCTGGTAATGATTTGCTGCCTTACCTGGGGTTTCTTCCGATCTGTGTTGTACAATACTTGCTTGTGCGCAGGAGGATGCCAACACAGACATCCCAGATGCGCTTCCTTCCTCCTACATGTCTTGGCTTGAGCCGTATTGTGCCGATGTGCCTCCTTCAGGCAGGTGTTAAACTTTGATACACCAGCAACAAAAGATATTTCTAGTCTATATCCCGCAGGCAGAGCCATGTCAAAAGGACGGTTCTTGTGCAAAAAACAGGGTATGATTTTAAAGTCTGTGGCGAGACTTGCATGCTCCGGAATGATGCAACAGGTAACATGACATGCACTGACATCAAAGCGGAGGGCAGCTGTGACGCAGACTTTGTGATAAAGCCTGAGGGCCAGCATGCTGGGGCCCTAGGCTCCTACTGCGCTGTAACCTGTGGCCGCTGCCGTATGGGCGAGCCCTTCTGTGGAGATCGGGAAGTGCCAAGGGCCTTGTCAGGTAAGCTGGCTGCGCACATCTTGGCTATCAATCCTACATTCATTCAAAATCACTCATTTTCATTGGTGTGATGAGCTTTTGTGTTTCTTTCTATGTTGCCCATCCTCAGATGTGAGCCTACACATGTACCATACAAGCCTGCGGTTGGCGGGTCTTGTGCGGCCTTGCTTATGCTAACACACTCAGAGTTGTCGTGCTCTCAAAGCCAACCTCAGGACAAAATCCTCCAACAAATTCTGCTCATTCTTGACACCAGGTGGCCAGAATTGCGCAGATCTGAGTTCTCAGGGTAAATGCAACGAGTTCTGGATGCTGGATGGCAACTTCTGTGCTCTGACATGTCGGCGGTGTACCCTCTTCCCAGGATGCGGAGATGAACCACCAGACAATCAATGTGAGATGCAGATGCCCTACGTCTGCTGAGATTCATTTCCTTTGCCGTGCAATGCTATGCTGTCTTTTGGATCCAGGCATATTACAAGGGCTGAGAATGGCCACTAGTTGCATGATACTGTCAGCATTTTTCATCTTCTATTGAGTATTTCTGATGGGTCTGGATGAATTGAATGAAATGATCCAGCTTTAGCAACAAAGCTTATGTTTCACGCTCCATTCTATCCCAAGACCTATAGTGTTTGTAACTTTACAACCTTGCAGATACCTGTGAGCAGCAAGCTAGCTGGGGGAAGTGCGGTGAGCCGTGGATGGCTGGATTTTGCCAAACAAGTTGTGGCACATGTCCCGCACTCTCACCACCACCTGCAGGTGCGACTCTTATCTCCTAATCTTTTGCACCCAGGTGTCGCACTCGCACACAAAACCACACAGCATTATGTTAAGGATTTGTGTGGCCTGCATGTTTGGAACATGAACTCAATTGTTTGTTGTGGCCAAGCAAGTCCTAAATTCATTAGTAAACTTGCATTACCAAAACTCTCTTCAGGTCCCCTTTTGTCACCCCCTCTTCCAAGTCCGACATTACCCCCGGCTCCCGCACCCAGCCCTCCACTGCCTCCTGCAAAGCCTCCAGGTCCAATGTCACCAAACCCACCAGCTCCGCAGGCGCCTTTGCCACCTCTACCTCCACTCCCTTTCCATCACCCCTCTCTCCAATTTCCACCACCACCACCACCACCACCACCACCACCACCACCGTCATCAGCTCCTCCACCATCACTTCCTCCAAGCCCACCTCCATTTCCTTCCTCACCTTCCCCATCTCCTCCTCCACTGCCTCCTCCAGGCCCACCACAGTCTCCTCCAATGCCTGCATCTCCTCCACCAAGCCCACCTCCCTCCTTACCTCCGCTGAGCCCACCTTTATCGCCACCGCCAAGCCCACCTCCTTCACCTCCTCT
>LKMJ01005012.1_pt1 | contig 12476 bp, 17 predicted proteins | sample 643391 | NCBI WGS metagenome assembly LKMJ01 (sample SAMN04112250, study PRJNA286221) | soda lake metagenome | biome: soda lake; feature: Kulunda Steppe; material: water; isolation source: sample PL-Br10 brine of Picturesque Lake | place: Russia: Kulunda steppe | collected 2010-07
GGGGGGGGGGGGCAACAGACCAAAAGTGCAAATTGACACTTGCAACATAAAAAAGTATCAGCACCAAAAGATACTGTGGTATTTGTGGCATGCATGCCTTGAAGGATTTGTTGTCTGCAGCCTCTCAACTTTTTTTGGCTTGCCTTCTGCTTTTCCAAGTAATAAGATTGAAGGACTTGACAAGGAGAACAGGAAAGCCACATGCATTGCTGCTTTCCGCAGCAAGCATTTCTATCTCCCTCTGAATCCTTGACTGTCAGAGATGGACACGGAGAGAGAAGGCGGGCACCAATGCATACATGCACGCATACATCTATGGATGAGGGCTCATAGAATATGGCAACCTGGACTTGAGCATGAGCGCGGTGCAGCCTATGCTCAGCTTTGTTAAAAAAAAACAGCAAAAATCTCACAAGGAAAACCTATGCCCTGCAAGACCTGGAGGCACCTGTTGCCCAGTGGCCATGATTGGATCAGAGTGAGTGCGTATGCGGTGTTCATATGTTGAGCCCGCGCCTGCCCAACGAGGATCCATGCGGTGCTCATACGCTGAGCCCGCGCCTACCCAACAAGGAGCCATGCAATGGCGCGTTGAGGTGCATTTGACAGTTGAGGTGCATTTGGCACTAGCAGTGCAACAAAAGTCGGACGCAGCCGCCACGGCGGGCACAAACAGCCAGCGGCAGCACAGCAAGCCTGAACGCAGCCGCCTCGGCGGGCACAAACAGCCAGCGGCAGCGCAACAAGCCTGGACACAGCCGCCACGGCGGGCACAAACAGCCAGCGGCAGCGCAACAAGCCTGGACGCAGCCGCTACGGCGGGCACAAATAGCCAGCGGCAGCGCAACAAGTCTGGACGCAGCCGCCATGGCGGGCACAAACAGCCAACGGTAGCGCAACAGAGCACAAAGAGCGCATAGTTAGCTATGGCTCAAGATTGCGCGTAGATGTATGGCAGAGCGCAAAGAGAGTTATGGCTCACCACTGCGGCCTCAGGGCTCGGATTCAGGAGGCAGGCTTCTGGGATTCTCACAGTCACAGGGGCAAGGCAGCCCTGCGATGGACATGCAAAAATGGGATGCTCACAGTCACAGAGGCAAGGCAGCCCTGCGATGGACATGCAAAAATGCGGCCAGTAAATGAGATGAGATGAATAGACCAGAGCATCCAAAGAAACAAGGCCACAAATGTGCCTCTAGAACGAGAGCAGGCGTCAGAGCAGGCGGGGCAGAGCACAGAGTGTCTTGCAAATCATGCACACACCAGGGGCTTCAACAAGCACTTGTTTTAACATGCATGGGGGCATACAAGAGCAGGTATAGACCAACTAAAACATCGTGAGGATATGCTTAAGGTGTCTAAAGAAGGAAGTGGAAAGTGACAAGGAAAGGTAAAACGGAACACAGACCCCACTGGTTCATACCTTGCAGCTATGTCTGCTGCAAGGGATACCTGAGCCAGGCATCTGCTCTTAGTCAAAAATCAGCATCCAGCTCAGGGTCGCCAGTAGCTCCGTGCAAGAATCTGCAAAAGCACCGAGCGCCTCCACTTTCATACATCACGCGACCGTTCTGGCGCACCCGCCACCACCCCCCCTACCTGGTTCAAGGGTATGTCTTTGTCCACCATGGCACGCAGCGCGTAAATGACGGCAGACAGCGCCACAGCGGGAGGCGCATTGTGGTTAGCATACACCTCAGGGCCTGCAAGGGGTAGAGTGATGCAAAGTGCAAGTCTGGAGAGGGCAGCCATACTTGGATCACCTTCAGAGCAGAGATGCAAATGGGGCAGATATGAGAGCAGACACACGCACACGCAGGGTCGAGGCATCTTGTGAGTTGCAGGAAAAGGTGTGGGGGGCATGCATGGGAGTGTGGGCGAGAGGCTGCGTGGCATGCACCGCAGAGCAATTGCAGCAGGAAGGCAAGGGGGGAGTTGGGGCCAAGCGCATTTGGGATGCGGCGCGTCATCTCCGTGTCGGTTCCTGCGTCGCGATCAGAGCCTGCAAACAGCACTAAGCAAAGGGATGCATGAATCTAAGAAGAACACAGCGACCCTTGCTCTCCTGCTCGTCTTTGTCATGCCTTTCCTGTGGTTCCAAGACTTGCGAAACCCCTTGCACGGCAGCCTCAAACACGAGTGAGTAACTGTGAGTGCACAGAGCCTCACCTGTGCCTTCAAAATCAAAGACGGCGGTGCCATCCCGGCGGTCAATGGTGACAGCCAAACGGATGGGGGACCCATCATCCATCACGTCCACCGCCACCACCGTGCCCACCTCCGGCAGCCCCTGTACCATGCAAGCGCAGCCACAGCCCCTGTACCATGCAAGCGCAGCTACAGCCCATCACCCAGGATGCTGGTTCCTTAGGCCGTGCAGCGCCCTGCATGGCGGCTAACTTGCAGTGACCAACAAACGCGCACATGATGGGAGTTGTAGTGGAGCAGCAGTTTTGCACCGGAGCAGCAAGACCATACGCAAGAGACCAATGCAATTCATGGTGAGCTTCATGTACAGAGAAGCACAGCAAGGGACACGCATTTCCACACACACATGCACATGCAAAGCATTTGGCTTCAGCCACAGCCCATTCATCTGAGCACACCTGGTCAACCGAAAACTGGCGCAGCATGTCACGCACAGCCCTCTCTGCAGTGGCCTGGATGTGGCCCATATAGCTGCGCACCACGCGGGGGCTGCGTGCACATGCATGCATCTGGGTGTTGAGTTAATTGCACAAAACGCCCACAGACTGCATGCGCATGCATGCATCTGGGTGTTGAGTTCATTGCACAAACCGCCCAAAGGCTGCGTACGCATGCATGCATCTGGGCTATGGCTTTTGCACGCACTGCGCAGGGGCTGCGTGAGTGCATGCACCTAGCCTTCATTTTTAAGCACACCACGCGGGGGCTGTGTGCACATGCATGCATCTTGGTTTAAGTTGGGTGCATGCAGCATGCAGGCTCCGCACGCGCATACTTGCATCTGGGCTTTGACTTGATCGCTGCACTTTCGATTGCAGTGATCAAGTCAAAGTCACTTTGGTTCCTTGCCAGGTCGTGATGCACACACGGCTGTGACCTGTCTTTTGATTATGGCCTGATGTCTGCTGCTGCCTGTTGGCCTGGTGGCCCACAGGCAAATCTCTCTGGATGGGCTGCCCACGCAAGCAGCACAGATGAGTAGGCAATTGTCTCTGGGCACAAACAGATGGGCAGGTAGTCCCCGCTAGCGGCGCACAGATGAGCAGGCAGTTGCTGATGGGCATCAATAGACAAACGGACACTTACCACTGGGCAGAAATGGATGGGCTGACCCTTACCTGAACTCTTCCATGAGGCTGTGCATGAGTGTGATGCCGCGCTGGTTTGCAGCTACCTGCAAGCGACAGAACATGGGCATGTGCTACGGAGGCTTGATTGGCTAGCCAAGATAATGCAACAATTGCAGCTTAGAGGTGCAGTTTAACTGCGGATGCCTCAATGCTCAAAACAATACTCCGCGCTGCAAAACCAAGAATCAGAGGGTCACACGTCAAAGATGTGCCTCTGACGATTATGGCAACAGAAACATGCAACCCAGTCCTGCATACGCACAAGCATGCCATGCCTCCACAGCCTCCCCTCATAGCCAACCCTTACCCCGTCGCCTACTTGTGTGTGTGTGTGTGTGTGTGTGTGTGTGTATGTGTGTGTGAGTGTGTGTGTGTGTGCGCGCGCGTGCTTGTGTGTGTGTATGTGTGTGTGTGTGTGTGTGCGTGCGCGCGCGCGTGTGTTTGTGCGTGAGTGTGCATGCGCGCGTGTGCCTGTGTCCGTGTGCGCGCGCGTGCTTGTGTGTGTGTGCGTGTGTGTGTGTGTGCGTGCGTGCGTGTCTGTGTGGGTGCGTGTGTGTGTGTACGTGTGCGCGCATGCGCTTCTTTGTGGATCACCTGTGCCCTGAGGTCGCTCAAGTTGTCTGCCAGGCAGCGGGTGCCGCTGATGCTGGGAATGCTGTCTGCCAGCCTCCCAGGCGCCATGAGGAGCTCAGATATGCCAGCCTCCTGCACACCAGCATGCGCACGGGCTTGAGGGTGTGCCTACTTGACGCTTGCCTACTTGAGGGTGCGCCGCTCTGCCATGCTTGCCTGCCAACGAAGTGCTGCTTGGCGTGTGCCACGCTTGCCTACCAACATAGTGCTGCTTGGTGTGTGCCATGCTTGCCAGAAAAGAGGGCAAGGACTTGGTGCAAGCGAGATTGCATGGCTGTGGAAGTGTGCATGGCTGTGGAAGGGTGTACACCCTGAAGCCCCGAGCCCTGCCCCGGGTGCTTGCCACTACCCACAAGGACGGCTTGCCCAAGGAACATCAAACCTGCCCCCTCCTCCCAGGGGTTTTGGTTTTAGGGATGAGTACGCACACATCCAAGACTGCCCTGCCTCGACCACACCTTTTGAATGACGACACCATTCCTGCCTGGGGTGATATGGCTATGCACAGCAGCAGAGGCTGTGCTGAGCCTCACCTGGAATTGCCCTGAGCCCCACCTGGAATTGCGCTGAGCCTCACCTGGAATTGCCCTGCCTTGACAAGCTTGAACGACACAATGGCTGCACCCTCTTCCACAAGGGCACGGGAGGTGGGGGGCATGGAGCCTGGGCTGATGCCACCTGCTTGCATTCACGCACGCACCAAATCATAAATGCCTGAAAAGTACCACACTTCAAGGCCTGGCAAACAAGTTGAGCACCATCTTGGGGCATGATCTGATGCCACCTGCATGTACACACGCACATGCATATACTACAAATGAGCTGCGCCACCATCAAGTCACACACACACAAGCACATTAAAGGGCAAGCAGGATTCAGCCCCCCCAACCCGGAAAACACGTATCAAAGCTCACAAGCATGCACCCATGTCTGTGCATTGCACATGTAACCCGATGGTGCACATTCAAAGCACGCATGCGCGCACCGATGTCCGCGCATTGCGCATGTAGCAAAACAGTGCAAACTTTCAAGTAAGCCCGTGCACGCACCCATGTCTGTGCATCACACATGTCACACGGCTGTGCACACATTCCCAAGCACACATGCACGCACCAATGTCTGTGTGATGCCCGCGGGAGGCCACAAAGAAGGCCAGCTGCCCGCCCTCAAACACTGGGCTGGTCACAGTGATGTCGGGCAAGTGAGAGCCTCCGGCCAGCTGCGGGTGGTTGGAGGCCACCACATCTCCGGGGTTAAGGCCCTCCGCAGCCCCTGGGCCACTGCTCCAGTACTTGACCTGCACATAACGCAGCCATGCATGCGCGGCAGTCAGTGGGCCAGGCATGTTACATCAGAAGGCTCTGCGGCTCCCCCGGGCTGCTGCTCCTGTGCTCCACCTGCATATAATGCAGCCACGCGCATGCAGAAGTGGGTTGGTGCGGCGCGCAGCTTTGGCAGGCTTGGCAGAGGCTCCCTTGGGCCTTTGCGCTGGTGACTGACCCGCAGCCCCCTGGCCACTACTCGAGCGCCCCATGAGACCTGCGTGACCCATCAGCATATGCCTACTGTGCAAGAGGCGGGCTTGATGCAGTTGCCCAGCCAGGCAAGCAGCGCAGCCAACAAAGCACTCTGCAAGCCAACGAAGCACTCTGCAAGCCAACAAAGCACTCTGCAAGCCAGAAAAAGAGGAGCCGCGCTTCCCTGTGCTCGCAGCAGCTGCAGATGCGACTGTTCATGGAGAGCAGCAGCCATGGCTGTATGGCTATTCAGCTGGCTGACACAGCAACATGTTTGATCTTTGGGCTGCTCCATGGCCTTGCCAGTGCAATCGCTTCCATGTCTCGGTGAAGCATGGCTCCCTCCCTGTTTGCACCATTGACAGCTCCCTGTCCGCACTGACGGCTCCCTGTCAACATCATACACAGCTTCCTGTCAACATCATGCACAGCTCCCTGTCAGCATCATGCATGGCCCCCTTTTCCAGCGTTTGCCACCCTGTCTGAGCCAGCTATGGCTCCCTCCTAGTGCAGCTGCCAACATTGCTGGGCCATTGACAGGGCTCCTTTCTTGAGCAGTTGCCACCCTGGCTGAGCCATGGGCGGCTCCCTTTTTTGGTGATCGCCACTGAGCTATTGGCAGCCTGTGCACGGCTGCACACATATGCATGGGGGGCCTGAGCATGCACAGCGCACATCTGGCCTCGTGAGTGCATAGGTTCAGCGCACTGCCTGCACGGTAGGACACAGGAAAGTGCGCACTGGCAGCCTGGTTTGCACTAGCCATCTAGCTGCAAAAGCTCTCAGGATTCCAAAGTGCAGGCATGCACCCGCCATGCACCTGGAACTTGACGGCATCGCTCATGGCACCCAAGTGGACGGGCAGGTGGGGCGCGTTGGCAATAAGGGAGCCGTCTGGACCAAAAAGCGCGCAGCTGAAGTCCAGGCGCTCCTTCATGTTCACGCTGTGTGGTGGTGCGTGCATGTGTGGGCAATTGCGTGCCCTGAGCTTGTGGATGGGTGTGTGTGTATGCGTGCGTGTGTGTGTGTGTGTGCGTGTGTGTGTGTGTGTCCGTGAGCGTGTGCGTGCTTGGGCACCCAAGGGCGACTGATCGAACAATGTGTCAACACATACGCACACAGCTTCACCTGCACTGTGCACGCACGTAAACAGCTTTTGGGTATCGACTGCCTTGTAGGCTGACTGATGTATGCGAGTACTGCGGGGGACCTATGAGTATACTGGGCGGGAGTGAGCGCGCGCATCTCAAAGTTGCAGCTGATATAGCCAAGTGCATGGCGCCCAGAATTCCAGAAAGCAAACGCTAAAATGCCACGAAACCACTTCTGCTTGCACCCGAGAAGTGCTCATCAAGTCCTGCTCACAAGGCAAGGGCGATACTAGACAAGCTTATTATGATGAACCACATCATTGAATGTGAGAGAGGCGACCTGCGTTTAACGCATCACGGTGATGCAAACACTCAAGGGCAAACAGCGCAAGCACAATGACGGCAAGCCACATGTACGCAGGTGTGCAACACACCTGACAGATGTGCGCTGCAGTGTGCGCCCCATTTGCTCTGCGATGCCCATGAAGCGGTGGGAGAATATGGCCAGCTGGATGGGGTCGCACGCCACGGGCTCTGGGTTGGCCAGCAAGCGCAAAAACAGTGCTGGATCAAATCATGCTGGACAACTGAACAGCCACGCACGCACATAGCAAGGTCACATTGAACAAGACAGCCCTATGTGCAGACGCCAGACCACATGTGCAGATGCCAGACCAGATGTTGATCAGCACAGAAACAACAAAAGATTGCACACTGGGGCTGTGGCATCAGGCAAGCAGACAGACACTTAACACGCATGTGTGTTCAAGGCGCCGTGACATTGTAAACATGGCGAGATGAACCATGGCATCAGCGGCAAGTTCCCAAGCCCCCGGCAAGGTTGCTAACAGATAACAAGCATGGCAAAGCCAATGGTAGCCTGACTAGTTGGTCCTGGCACGGATGGGCAAATTTTCAGCGAACATTGCTCAAATGGGAGGAATGGGGCATACAGACATTGCCCTCTGCTGGCAAGACTGACGAGCAGGAAGCCATATGCTCATATATATGCATCAACATCCTGCTCTGCCGTTTCTTGTTTTGTGCTTGAACTCCATAGTTCGTGCCCGGTGACATCAAATTTGAGATGCGTGACGGATGAATGAGAGTGAGGTTTGTGTGTTTGGAGCCAGATCAACCAACCAGACACACCTGCAGCAGACCGGGAATAAAGCAGTACTGTGCGCACCTGCACCATCTGGATGTGCGCCAACCAGCTTAGCAGAGGCCCCTGTGCCCACCTCACCTGTGGACAGGAAGGAGACAACACATCATCCCAACACATGCATTGAGAAAGGCTCAAAAGGTCACACTTGAGTGCAAGCTCTGGATGCCACTGAGGATGCCTGCCACGGCAATCAGCGTCACACAGAGAGAAGCTGCATGGTCAGTAGACTCGCGCATCCCTAAGCGCACACTCCTGCATCGCCCCACAATTAAAGCCGCAGGTGGCAGAGGGGACCTTGGTCGCCTTTTCATGGTCTCGCTGTTCACGAGCACCTCACCAATCTCAATGCGCACATCGCCCGCTTGTGTGATGTGGGCTGTGCAACTTGGCTCCACAATGATGGTGCTGAGGTCGTTGATGATAATGGCTGGCCCCGGAACAGCATGGCCAAACGCCTGTGGAAAAAGGAGCCAAGTGAGAGTGCACGGCGTCGTGCGTGCACTTGGCCTGGTTGCACATAAATACGGCACGCTTGCCAGCAACGCGCATTGAGCAGAGAGCAGGCACATACTACAGGCTTGCAGGTCAGCAAACAACATGAGCTGAAGTGCTGGAGCTTCAGGTCTTCACAGTCCCCCCCAAAAGCAGGAAAACCCACCAATGCATGCACCACAGCAGACTCATTGCATGCAAGGCCTGGTCATACACCCATTTGACATGAGCTGCATCTCCCTCTTGTCGCTGTGAGTGCTATACGTGTTTTGCACCATGTGCTATACGTGTGTTGCATGATGTGCTGCCACAAAGGGCGTGCATGTGTCAGTTGGGACCAGATGAGCCTGATTTTAGCCGGCGGCATCCCCTGCAACAAGGATGCTGCAAATTCAACACAGGCACATACCAACTGCGCAAATGCTGCAGAAAACGAGCACTCGCAAAAGAGGCCATGTGGCATAGATATACCGATCATGCATCCGTGCCCACACACGTGCACATGTGCACACGTGCACACATAGCCCCACCTCCCCCCCTTGTCTCACACCCGCACACAGTTGTGCAGATAAGATAAACTTTGCTACCCATTCCCCCCCCCCTTTCCTGCCTGCCCGCATGCACACAAACACACATACTCATTCCCTCACCAACTCAAGTAATCACACGCACCAGATCATTCAATCGGAAGCAGGGCGTGTCCACACGGCCGGTGGCAGGGAAGTAGGAGCTCTGGAAGAGCCAGGGCTTGGGCAGAGGGAGGGAGGCAGCTGTCCCTGGGCATATTATGCAATGCAGCAGCGTGTTGGGCCATCCCTGGGCATATCATGCAATGCAGCAGCGTGTTGGGCCATCCCTGGGCATATTATGCAATGCAGCAGCGTGTTGGGCCATCCCTGGACACATCATGCAATGCAGCAATGCTTCGGGCAGCAACCAGAGAATGCATAAGGCTGCAGCAGAGCAGGGGCCTTCCAAAGCCCAGCAATGCCCCGAGCCGGCCACACACAGGCAATGCCGTCGTGCGCCGCGGAACACAGCAGCAAAGGCGGTGCATTCAGCAGTGGCGCATTCCCTGGTGATGCATTCAGCGCAGCATATGGTTTGCTGCAGGGCATGCTCGAGGAAGACCATGCTGAGGGATGCCTGCAAAACAACTAGCAATGCTCTAAGCCTTGCCTATCCACCATCACGTAGCCAGCCCTGTGGGAGGGACTGTACCAAGGATAGGGCATGCTTGCCTCTCAGCATATGTGCATAGAATGGCCATGGCATTTCATCCTGTGGAGCTTTGATCTCGTTGACTACATAAAGGGCACGCCTGCTGAATTGCTCTGGTCCCAATGACGCCCCTCTATCCCGCGCAATTTACCAAAAAAATCAAACACCACAGATCACTTAGCTAATTGGAGGCACACACTCACTTGCAGCCTCTGCATCTGCGTCTCGAGGCAGTGTCTTAGCACGGCCAGCTGAGCGCACACGCAGGTCATCCACCAATATTGGTCTATCCAAAGAAAAACCGTACTCCCGTTGGTACGCCTGCTTGGGAAGAGACCATACACAAGCATGTTTGTGGGTGCATGCGCACATCAGGAAAGATAGGGCATACTTCTTCATGGGGCATGGATCGTGCTTGCGAGCAAACACAGATGCAAACTGAGACGTCTGCACAAGGATGCTTGCCCAACAGGACATTCCTGTTGGCGCATGTCCTACTGCGCGCAAGGCCACCAGTGATATTTTACTGCTATATCTATGCTTGCCATGCTGCCCTGATGCCCAGCCAGAATCATTGCGTGAAGAGCTTGATAAAGTGTCTGGTTTTATACTAAGATTTAGGGCAACTCCCTATTGCAGCAGAGCATATTTTTAGGATGGAAGATGCAATGAGGTCTGCTAAATAAATAAATAACGGATAGGGTACCATATGCAGATAGGATTTAATGTGAGATGCTGACAGGATATAAGATACAAGAAGGCCTGCCAAATTGCAAATTAGCCCGAGCATTAAAATGCAACCAACACCCAGCACGATGCAAATATCCAGCGCGAGCATGAGTGTGCTGATGTGCATGCAAGCAAGGGAAGTGCAGCCGTGGCTGAGTACAGTACATACCTGTGCGAAGGCAGTTGCGTAGTCCGGGGCTTGACTCTGAGGGGTCGGCGGCCTCTGAGTCATAACCGCCACATCAGTGCCGTGATATCTGTGACCAAGGTCATTTAGGCATGCAACTGTTCACAGTAGGCTTCCTTGTCTGTCTTATCTTTCAATCATGCGCAAACACAATTGCTGCATAGTACAGCCAGCATATTCCTGCCTAAAATAAACACACCACTCCTTAAGCCTGTGCCTGCACATACCGTACCTGCAGACATGCATTTGAGCCTCTGCAGTTGCTGGTTCCTATGACAGAAGATCTACAATGAGGGTTTGCGAACTTATGTCCACATAACTGAAGCATTGTGCTTGCCTCCTGACCCATGACAAGAGGCTAGTAGCACACAGCCTTGCTCTTCTACGTATGCCTCTTCACCAGGAAAAGTTGAAGGCTACGTACATACGCCTCTCTACATGAAAGTCTCTCCCAACACAAACCAGGCAACTGGCAGCGTGCACCAAGGAAGTGACCACAAGCGTAGCTCACAAGCTTCTACCCAGGGTCCCACTGCAAATCTACGTCAGCCACCATACATCCAAGACAAGTAGGCGCCTTGGAGGGGATGTACCTGAGGTTCAGGAAACGGTCTGTGCTGATGGATTCTTTTTGGAAGCCCTGCACATAGCACAAGGACAGATAGAACAAGGCCGGCGCCTTGAGCCATGGACAGGGGCAGCATACCTCTAACCTGTTAGCACTGCCCACTGCTGCATCACAGAAAATTGTGCATGCGTTTTTCCTTCCTTCTGTGTCTTAAACTCCAAGAGACTCGCTTGCAGCAGATCGGTTTTGAGGGGCTGCTTAACGAATCATGCAGTGCCAGAGGTGGCCAAGGACTCCATGCATCCTTGCACCCTTGTCACCACTTGTAAGACACCAAAAGCCAGAGGTGGCCAAGGACTCCATGCATCCATGCATCCTTGTCACCACTTGTAAGACACCAAAAGCAATGTCAATGCTCAGCAGTGACCAAGCACTGCATTCAAGCAGTCTGTCTTGCAACGCAGGCCACAAAGAAGCAACACTTCACGCACTCTCTATCCTGCAAGCGCCCAATCCCTGTCTCTTGTGTGTGCCCACTCCTGAGTTGATGCTTTGTAGAATATGCAAGCTCTACCACACCTCCGTCACTCGCGCTCTCATAAATTTAACAATGATATCCTCTGTAACACACACTCCACAAGCGCACCGCAACCACAAGCCCTCCTTCTTCGTGCCTTGGTAGCGAATGAAGGTCCATGTCAAGCACCTGATCTGGATGATGTGCCCACACAAGCACCGACCCCAAGCTCACCTCATCATCCCAAAAACCTGTCTGTAAGCTTTAACCCCACACTACAACATACTAGAGTCAGCCCCAATAAAATGGGGTTGGTAATAATCCACCAACCCCAAGCTCACCTCCACACACACTGTCCCCTGTTAGCAGCGCGCACCCACCCAGCAACCCCTTGTCCCCTGTTAGCAGCGCGCACCCACCCAGCAACCCCTTGTTCCCTGTTAGCAGCGCGCACCCACCCAGCAACCCCTTGTTCCCTGTTAGCAGCACACACCCACCCAGCACCCCCGGGCCTCGCCCCACCCGCTGCGTGAGCACACCCACTCTTGCTGCAGAAATCAACTGGTAGCAGCCCCAGGACACTGTGTGTTACACATGCACAACCCCCACACCGGACCACAGCCCCTTCAGCTCAGCACCGCCTGAGCACCTTTGCACCTTAGCACCTTCGAAAACCCCCATACCCAGAACAGCCCCACCTGCTGCACCAGCGCACCCTCTGCGCTGGCCTGCAGCTCATCCAGCTTGGCCTCCAGCTGGCGGCTGATGGGCCCGCCTGGGGGCCCCAGCTCGACTGCAGCAGGCTCCTGCCGCTCCTGCACGACGTCTGCCAGGTGGATACCCACCGCACTCAGAATGCCTGCATACCTGCGGCATGAGCAGGGAAGGTGAGCGGGGCAGCTTGCTGTGCTGCCTGCCAGGCATGGCGCCAGTGCGCCCATTCTAGAGAGCCACAGACGTAGCACAATGCAGGAGGCCATTGATCTGGCTGGGAGGGAAGGGGGAGAGGGGGGGA
>LKMJ01005013.1_pt1 | contig 12475 bp, 15 predicted proteins | sample 643391 | NCBI WGS metagenome assembly LKMJ01 (sample SAMN04112250, study PRJNA286221) | soda lake metagenome | biome: soda lake; feature: Kulunda Steppe; material: water; isolation source: sample PL-Br10 brine of Picturesque Lake | place: Russia: Kulunda steppe | collected 2010-07
CTCTACGGCGAATACGGATACAGTGATCGGCTGAGCTTCGGCGGCAAGCTGCAATGGCGCGATGACGACATCCACACCGCCGAGGTCTTCTCGCGCTGGCACCTGCACGATCTCGGCGGGGTGCATCCCGTCTCCGTCGAGTTCGGCACGACGGCCCGCTTCAGCGACGCCATCGAGGACCGCATCCCGCGCGCGACCGGCGCGCTGCATTTCGGCATGGGATTCGAGCGGCCGGGGCAGGGCGGATGGCTGACGCTGAGCCTGCGCGGCACCCAGCCGCCGCCATCCGACACGCTGTCAAGCGTGATCGTCGATCTCGACGCGGAACTCGGCCTGCGCCCGATCGAGCGCGCGCTGCTGTCGATGCGCGTCGAGCAGCATTTCGCCGCCGGCGAGCGCTACGCGACCGTCGTGCCCGGCGCGGGCTGGAAGGTCACCGGGGCGGCGACGCTCATCGCACAGGGGACGTTCGACATGACCGGCGAAGAAGACCCGGGCCTAAGGTTGAGCCTTTGGCTCGACTTCTGAGCCGCTGCGCTTGTAGGGGGCCATCCCGGCGCGCGCGAGGGCATCGGCGCGGTCGTTCTCGGGGTGGCCGGCATGGCCCTTGACCCATTCCCAGCGCACATCGTGGCGCGCCTGCGCCGCGTCGAGCCGGCGCCAGAGATCCTCGTTCTTGACGGGCTTCTTCGTGGAGGTCTTCCAGCCATTGCGCTTCCAGCCATGGATCCACTCCGTCACCCCGGAGCGCAGATAGGCGCTGTCGGTGACGATGGTGATCGTGCTGGGGCGGGTGAGGCTTTCGAGCGCCATGATCGCGGCCATGAGCTCCATGCGGTTATTGGTGGTCGCGGGCTCGCCGCCCGACAGCGCGCGCTCGCGGATCACCGCGTCACCGTCGCGCGCCTGCAGGAGAACGCCCCAGCCACCGGGGCCGGGATTGCCCGAACACGCGCCATCGGTGAACGCGATCAGATCAGCCATGATAGAGCCCGATCACGAGACACGGCACCACCACCGCCGTCAGCCCCAGCCGCAGCGGCATCCACCACCCCGGCGCCTGCCGGCGCATCCACAGATAGGCGTCGATCGCAAGGATGCCGCCAAAGCCGATGATCAGTGACCGCAGCGCCGCCTCGGGCGCCTCGCCCACCGCGAACAGCACCCACAGCGCGGGCAGCACGCTCAGCCCGAGCGCGATGCGCTCGCCGCTGCGCGCCGCGAGCCCGAACAGCGCCCCGCCCATGAAACACAGGATGATGACCCCGTAATCGACCAGCAGCGGCACGCCCGACAGCCGCGCAGCCAGAAGATCGCTCGTCGGCCGGGCGAAGGCGGGGATCAGCGCGGTAAGCGCACCCCACAGGAACGGGGCGAGACCGGCGATGCCGAGGATGAGCGCCGCGCGCGGGGGCTGGCTCATGCGGCGCCGGCCCGCAGCACCCGCGGCACCTTGAACTCGACATTCTCGCGCGCCGTCTCGACGATTTCGCGGGCGAGATCATAGCGCGCGGCGAAGGCGTCGATCACCTCCTCGACAAGCTCCTCGGGCGCCGAGGCGCCCGCTGTCAGCCCCACGGCCCGCACCCCTTCGAGCGCGCGCCAGTCGATGTCGGCGGCGCGCTGAACCAGCTGCGCATAGCCGCAGCCGGCCGCGCGCCCGACCTCGACGAGGCGCTGCGAGTTCGACGAATTCGGCGCCCCGATCACCAGCAGCGCGTCCACCTTCGGCGCGATCGCCTTGACCGCGGCCTGACGGTTCGTGGTCGCGTAGCAGATATCCTCCTTGCGCGGCCCCACGATCGCGGGAAAGCGCGCGCGCAGGGCGTCGACGATATCGGCGGTGTCGTCCACCGAGAGCGTGGTCTGGGTGATGAAGGCGAGCTTGTCGGGGTCGCGCACCTCGAGGCGCGCGACATCGGCGACCGTCTCGACGAGCAGCACCTCGCCTTGCGGGAGCTGGCCCATCGTGCCCTCGGTCTCGGGATGGCCGGCATGGCCGATCATCACCATCTGCAGGCCATTCTCGTTGTGGCGCTCGGCCTCGATATGGACCTTGCTCACGAGCGGGCAGGTCGCGTCGAGATAGAGCATCTCGCGCCGCGCCGCCTCGGCCGGCACCGCCTTGGGTACGCCATGCGCCGAGAAGATCACCGGCCGGTCATCGGGGCACTCGTCGAGCTCGTCGACGAAGACGGCGCCCTTGGCGCGCAGCCCGTCCACCACGTGGCGGTTATGCACGATCTCGTGGCGCACATAGACGGGCGCGCCCCATTTCTTGAGCGCCATCTCCACGATCTTGATCGCGCGGTCGACGCCGGCGCAGAAGCCGCGCGGCGCGGCGAGATAGAGGGTGAGCGGCGGTGTCGTCTGCATGGGGCCCCCGAGACATTGCACCCTGCCGAGGTAAAACCTCGCACGCGCCGCGTCCAGCCCCGCATGTCCCGGTGCGGGGCTGGACGCGGCGGCACGGGTCAGCCTTGCGCGCCGGGTTCCGACGCGGTCTCCTGCTCGCTCGCGCGCGGCTCGCGGGGCGGCCGGCCGATCACGTCACGCAGCTCGTCGAGCTCGATGAAGTTGTCGGCCTGCCGGCGCAGCTCGTCGGCGATCATCGGCGGCTGGCTGCGGATCGTCGAGACGACCGAGACGCGGACCCCTTGGCGCTGCAGGCTCTCGACGAGGGGGCGGAAATCGCCATCGCCCGAGAACAGCACCGCGTGGTCGAGCCGATGCGCGAGTTCCATGGCATCGACCGTCAGCTCGATATCCATGTTGCCCTTTACCTTGCGCCGACCGAGGCTGTCAGTATATTCCTTGGCGGTCTTCGTGACCATCGCGTAGCCATTGTAGTGCAACCAGTCGACCAGCGGGCGGATCGGCGAATACTCCTCGCTGTCGAGCAGCGCGGTGTAGTAGAAGGCCCGAAGGAGCTTGCCGCGGCGCATGAATTCCTGGCGCAGCAGCTTGTAGTCGATGTCGAACGACAGCGCGCGCGCTGCCGCATAGAGGTTGGCCCCATCGATGAACAGCGCCAGCCGATCGTCCTTGTAAAACATTTCCAACCCTCTCTAATAGCGCCCCGCCACCGAAATTCCGCGAGTGGTGGAGTGGTAATCGGAGCACGGCGGGCGGACGCGAGGCAACAATAAAGGTTTGCAACTATGCCGCAAGCCGGTGACCTTCAACAAATCGGCACGATTGCGCTCATTGCGCTGGGTGCAAACCTGCCCTCGCGGCTCGGCCCGCCCGCTGTGACGCTGAGCCATGCGCTCGATGCAATGCCCGCCGAGGGGGTGAGCCTGCTGCGCGCAAGCCGATTCTACGCTACGCCCTGCTTCCCGCCCGGCGCGGGGCCCGATTACGTCAATGCCGCCGCGATGGTCGCCACGGCGCGCGACGCGCCGGCGCTCATGGCGCATCTTCACGGGATCGAGACGCGCCTTGGGCGCGTGCGCGGCGCGCGCTGGGGGATGCGCGCGCTCGACCTCGATCTGATCGCGCATGGCGCGCAGGTGCTGCCCGATGCCGCGACCTTCGCGGCCTGGCGCGATCTTCCCGCCGCCGAGCAGCTGCGGCGCACGCCTGATCGGCTGATCCTGCCGCATCCGCGGATGCAGGATCGCGGTTTCGTGCTGGTTCCGCTGGCCGAGATCGCGCCCGACTGGTGCCATCCGGTCTCGGGCGAGAGCATCGCGGCGATGTGCGCCGCGCTCGGGCCCCGCGCGCGCGCGCAGATCCGGCCATTGTGATGGCGCCCGCGGCCCGCATCCCTTGTCATTGGCGCGCCGAGGGTTTAGACGCGGTGGAAATCCCTTGCGCTGCGGAGTGTGACGATGGCCCGAGTGACGGTCGAAGATTGTGTTGACAAGGTCCCGAACCGCTTCGAGCTGGTAATGCTCGCGGCGCACCGCGCCCGCGAGATAACCGCCGGTGCGCAGCTCACCGTTGAGCGCGACAACGACAAGAACCCGGTGGTTGCGCTGCGCGAGATCGCCGAGGAGACGCAGCCCGCCGAGGCCCTGCGCGAGCGCATGATCGAGAGCCACCAGACCCAGATCGAGGTCGATGAGCCCGAAGACGATGACATGGCGCTGCTGATGGGCGCGCAGGAGCAGGACCAGCCCGCCAAGGACGACATGTCCGAGGAAAAGCTGCTGCGTGCGCTCATGGACGCTCAGCGCCAGGGGTGATCCGGCCCGGGCGCGCCGGTGGAGAGCGGGCCGCATGATCGATGTCGACGACCTGATCGCGCTGGTCCGCAACTATAACCCGCGTAGCGACCCGGCACTGATCCGTGCGGCTTATGCGTATGGCCAGCGCATGCATGAAGGGCAGACGCGCCACTCCGGAGAGCCGTATTTCACCCACCCCGTCTCAGTCGCCGCGATCCTCACCGAGATGCGGCTCGACGACGCGACCATCGCCACCGCTCTGTTGCACGACACCGTCGAGGATACACGCTCGACCCATGACGAGATCGTGGCGATGTTCGGCAGCGAGATCGCGGGGCTGGTTGACGGGGTCACCAAGCTGACCAACCTGCAGCTGTCCTCCTCCGAGGCCAAGCAGGCGGAGAATTTCCGCAAGCTGCTGATCGCGATGTCGCGCGATCTGCGCGTGATCCTCGTCAAGCTCGCCGACCGGCTGCACAACATGCGCACCATCAAGTCGATGCGCCCCGACAAGCAGGGCCAGAAGGCGCGCGAGACGATGGAGATCTATGCCCCGCTCGCCGGGCGCATGGGCATGCAGTGGATGCGCGACGAGCTCGAGGACCTGTCCTTTCGCGTGCTCAATCCCGAGGCGCGCAACTCGATCATCCGCCGCTTCCTGACCCTGCAGCGCGAGGCCGGCGACGTGGTCCACAAGATCAGCGCCGACATCCGCGCCGAGCTCGAGAGCGCCGGGATCGAGGCCGATGTCTATGGCCGCGCCAAGAAGCCCTATTCGGTCTGGCGCAAGATGCGCGAGAAGGAGCTCGCCTTCTCGCGGCTGTCGGATATCTACGGCTTTCGCGTGATCTGCGACGAGGTGCCGGATTGCTACCGCATTCTCGGGCTGATCCATCAGCGTTGGCGCGCCGTGCCGGGGCGGTTCAAGGACTATATCAGCCAGCCCAAATCCAACGGCTACCGCTCCATACACACCACGGTCTCGGGGCGCGACGGCAAGCGCGTTGAGGTGCAGATCCGCACCCGCGCGATGCACGAGGTCGCCGAGGCCGGCGTGGCCGCGCACTGGGCCTACCGCGACGGCGAGCGCGTGGCCAACCCCTTTGCGGTGGACCCGGCGCGCTGGATCAGCACCCTGACCGAGCAGGTCGATGCCGGCGGCCATCACGACGAGTTCCTCGAGCAGGTCAAGCTCGAGATGTATTCCGATCAGGTCTTCTGCTTCACGCCCAAGGGGGACGTGGTGCAGCTGCCGCGCGGGGCGACGCCGCTCGACTTCGCCTATGCGATCCATACGCGGATCGGCGATTCCTGCGTCTCGGCGCGGGTCGACGGCATCCGCGTGCCGCTCTGGACGCGGCTGCGCAACGGGCAGAGCGTCGAGATCATCACCGCCGAGGGCCAGCGTCCGCAGACGACCTGGATCGATCTCGTCGTCACCGGCCGCGCCAAGGCCGCGATCCGGCGCAGCCTGCGCGAGGAGGACCGCGCGCGGTTCGTGCGTCTCGGCCAGGAGCTGGCGCGCGTCGCGTTCGAGCATGTCGGGCGCAAGGCCACCGACAAGGCGCTGGCCACGGCGGCGACGCGGCTTGGCGTGGCGGACCGAAAGGAGCTGCTCGCCCGGCTGGGCAGCGCGGAAATCACCGCGCGCCAGGTCGTCGCCGCGCTCTATCCCGATCTCGCCGCCGCCGATGTCGAGGAGGTTGATGCGCGCCGTCCCGTCGTCGGTCTGCCCGATGCCGAAGCCTTTCGCCGCGCCGAGTGCTGCCAGCCGCTTCCCGGCGAGCGCATCGTGGGGATCACCTATCGCGGTATCGGGGTCGTGGCGCATGCGATCGACTGCCTCGCGCTCGAGGAGTTCGAGGAGAAACCCGAGCGCTGGATCGACCTGCGCTGGCATGACGGGCGTCATTCGCCCGCCTACACCGTGGCGCTCAAGGTCACGATCAGCAACGATGCCGGGGTGCTGGGCCGGATCTGTACGCTGATCGGCGAGCAGGGCGCGAACATATCGGATCTGCGCTTTGCCGATCGAAAACCCGATTACTACCGCTTGATCATCGAGGTCGATCTGCGCGATCTTGCGCACATGCATGCGGTGATGACCGCGCTCGAGGCCGACAGCGACGTGGCCGAGCTCGCGCGTCACCGGGACATGCAGCGCAAGCCGTAACGCGGGCCGGGGAGGCGAGCGGTGGTGTTCAAGCGGCGCAGCCGACGCTCCCCGATCCAGTTTCTTGCCGCGATCTTCTACCCGCGCGGCGGCTGGCGGCGTGCGGCGAGCTATACGCTGCACCGGTTGCGGCGTCTGCCCGACACGCCCGACCGGATCGCGCGCGGCATCGCCGCGGGGGTGTTCGTGTGCTTCACGCCGATGTTCGGGCTGCATTTCATCATGGCCGCGGCGATCGCGGTGATGCTGCGCGGCAATATCCTGGCGGCGCTGATCGCGACCTTCTTCGGTAACCCGATCACCTTTCCGATCATCATCTCGATGTCGGTGGAGCTGGGAAACTGGGCGCTGGGCCAGCCGCCGGGCATGCAGCTGCCGCAGATCGCGGCGGCTTTCGGGCGGGCGATGGCGGAGCTTTGGGAGAATGCGCTCGCGGTGTTTTCGGGAGCGCCGATGCGCTGGGACCGAAGCGAGGTGTTCTTCTTTCGGGTGTTCCTGCCCTACACCATCGGCGGCGTGGTGCCCGGGGTGATCACCTCCTTCGTGATCTACTCGCTGACCCTGCCGCTGATCACCGCCTATCAGAAGAACCGCCGCCAGGCGCTGCGCAAGCGCTTCGCCGCCTCGCGCACCGTGCTGCGCGTCGACATGCCCGCGCCGACGGATGCGCCGCCCGATGAGGCCGAGCCCCGCGGCGCGGAGCCTGCCGACGATCCGCCCCGGCGCGATTAACCCTTGGCGCGCAGCAGGGTCTGGTTGCCGTCGCCGCGGCGCAGTTCGAAGCGCCCGGTCTTGGCGACGAGGTCCGACAGCTTGGCGCTGCCATAGGTGCGGCTGTCGAAATCGGGATTCGCGGCGATGATGAACTGCCCGATCTCGCCCAGCGAGAACCACTCCTCGTCCTCGTCGATGGAGCGCATCGCCGCTTCGATCAGCGGCACCGCTTCGCGCGCGGGCAGCTTGGCGGCGGTCTTCTCGGCCGGCCGCTCCGGATCGGGCTCGGGCGCCGCCCCGGCCGATACGAGGTTCTCGACGAAGATGAATCGCTTGCACGCCTTGCGAAAGGACTCCGGTGTCTTGCGCTGGCCGAAGCCATAGACGTCGAGCCCCTGCTCGCGGATGCGCGAGGCGAGGCGCGTGAAGTCGCTGTCCGAGGAGACCAGCGCGAAGCCGTCGAATCGCCCCGCATGCAGCAGATCCATCGCGTCGATCACCAGCGCGATATCGGAGGCGTTCTTGCCCACCGTGTTGGCCGGCGAGTGATGCGGCACCAGTGCAAGCGTCGCGAGCCGGTCGCTCCAGCCCTTCATCGCGCCGCGCGAGAAATCGCCATAGATGCGCCTCACGCTCGCCTCGCCGAGCGCGGTGATCTCCTCGAAGATCGCCTCGGCCCATTGCGGGCTGGAATTGTCGGCGTCGATCAGCACCGCGAGCAGCGGGATTCCGGCACGGGCCATGCGGCCTCCGTCAAAGTTGCTTGTACATCACCAGCGCATCGACATAGCCCGCACGGGGATGATCGAAGGCGCCCGGCAGCCGGCCCACCACCTCGAAGCCGTGATCGCGCCAGATCGTGATCGCGCGGCTGTTGGTGGTCACCACGAAATTGAACTGCATCGCCCGGTATCCTGCCTTGCGCGCAGTGGCAAGCGCATGGCGCAGCATGTCGCGCGCGACGCCGCGCCCGCGCGCCTCGGTCGCGGTGGCGAAGCCGCAATTGCAGACATGCGCGCCGCCCCCGCCCTGGTTGCGCCCGATATAGTAGGTCCCCACCGGCGCGCCCCCGGCATCCTCGGCGATGAAGGCGCGGTGCCCGCCGCCGCACCAATAGGCCAGCGCGTCGGCGCGGGGGATGTCCGGGTCGATCGCGTAGGTGTCACCGGCGCGAAAGACCGGCTCGAGGATCGCCCAGAGCGCCTCCGCATCCGTATCGTCGGCCGCGCGCAGGGTGAGCGTGTCGGCGGGCGTCAATAGATCACGACCGAGCGCACGCTTTCGCCGGCATGCATCAGCTCGAACCCCGTGTTGATGTCGTCGAGCGACATGGTGTGCGTGATCATCGGGTCGATCTCGATCTTGCCGTCCATGTACCAGTCCACGATCTTCGGCACGTCGGTGCGCCCGCGCGCACCGCCAAACGCCGTGCCCTTCCAGACCCTCCCGGTCACGAGCTGGAACGGTCGCGTCGCGATCTCCGCCCCCGCGGGGGCGACGCCGATGATGATCGACTGGCCCCAGCCGCGGTGGCAGCTTTCGAGCGCGTCGCGCATCACCTGCACGTTGCCGGTGCAGTCGAAGGTGTAATCGGCGCCGCCGGTCTGATCGAAGGGCGTCTTGGTCATGTTAACGAGATGCGCCACGAGATCGGTGCCGAGATCGGTGGGGTTGACGAAATGCGTCATCCCGAAGCGCTCGCCCCAGGGTTTCTTGGCGTCGTTGATGTCCACGCCGATGATCATGTCCGCGCCTGCGAGGCGCAGCCCCTGGATCACGTTGAGCCCGATGCCGCCGAGCCCGAAGACGATCGCCTTCGCGCCCACCTCGACCTTCGCGGTGTTGATCACCGCCCCCACCCCCGTGGTCACGCCGCAGCCGATATAGCAGATCTTCTCAAATGGCGCGTCGGGGTTGACCTTCGCGACCGCGATCTCGGGCAGCACGGTGTGGTTGGCGAAGGTCGAGCAGCCCATGTAATGGTGCAGCGTCTCGCCATCGAGCGTGGAAAACCGCGAAGTCCCGTCGGGCATCAGCCCCTGGCCCTGGGTGCTGCGGATCGCGGTGCACAGATTGGTCTTTTGCGAGAGGCAGGACGGGCAGGCCCGACATTCCGGGGTGTAGAGCGGGATGACGTGATCGCCCGGCGCCACGCTGGTGACGCCCGCGCCGACCTCCACGACCACGCCCGCCCCCTCATGACCGAGGATCGACGGGAACAGCCCCTCCGGGTCGCCGCCCGACAGGGTGAAATCGTCGGTGTGGCACAGCCCCGTCGCCTTGATCTCGACGAGCACCTCGCCCGCGCGCGGGCCCTCCAGATTGACTTCGGCGATCTCCAGCGGCTTACCCGCAGCGGTTGCGATGGCGGCACGAGTGCGCATGACGGCTCCTCCCCTGTCGACGCGGGAATGGTGCGCGATGCGCGGCGCGGACGCAACCATGCCCGCGCCGCGCAAGGCTTGATTTGTCGCGCCGTCGCGGTCACTTTCGGCGCATGACGGTTCAGACCCCGACGCCCTTTCCCGGGCCCCGCGCCACCGACCCGCAGGTCAGCTTCGACCGCCACGAGCTGGGCGCGATCCTCGGGCTTTACGGCCGCATGGTGGCGGCCGGGGAATGGCGCGATTACGGCATCGCGGCGCTGCGCGAGGTGGCGGTCTTTGCCGTGTATCGGCGCACCGCCGAGCAGCCGCTCTACCGGATCGAGAAGCGGCCGAAGCTGCGCAATCGGCAGGGGGTCTACGCGGTCATCGCGCAGAACGGGCAGGTGCTGCGGCGCGGGCACGATCTGCGCACGGTGCTGCGGGTGCTCGAGCGCAAGCTGATCCGCCCGGTGCGCGACTGAGCCGCGCGCGTCAGCTTTCGCAGCGCATCATCCGGCGCAGGACGCCCTGACGCTGCACGCGCAGCTCCGCGAGGCGTGCATGGGGGTCTTCGACGGCGCCGTTGCCGGCGTGCTTGCCGCCGCGTGCGACCGGCGCGCATTCCAGCTTGCCGTTGCCGGCCGCGCGGCACAGATGTGATCCACGCTTGCCGGAGTCCGTGTAGAGGTGCCCGTGAAAGGTGCCGTTGGCATCGCGTTCGGCGGCGGCGATCTGGCGATCCAGGGCGCGCATCTCCGCGCCCGCGGCCGTCGCGCAGGACTCCGGATTTCGCAGATCCTGGAACCAGGAGCAGGCACCCAAGCCGAGCAGCGCGGCGAGCGTCAGCATGTGACGCATCGGCTTGTCCTCCTGTTGTGGCGGGGGCCCGGGGCCCGCGTTAGGGTCCCGATCCCGAATGCCGTGGACCCGACGCGGCCGGTCTGCCCGCCGCGTCGGGTGGGTGAGGCGAACCGCGACGCGGTTACTCGTAGTGCTTGCCGCAGGCGACGGGGCGCAGCACGTAGCGGCCCTTGCTGACCCTCGTCCGCTTCTCCTCGTAGACAGGCGGGTAATACACCTTCTCGGCCCGGTTGCTGCCGCGATACTCGATACGCTTGTAGCCCTTGCGCACGAGATGCTGGGTGTATTTGTACTCCGGCTCCTGCCAGTGCTGGGTATAGCACTTCTTGACATGGCCCTCGAACGCGGCCGCGGGAGCGGCGATGAAGGCCATGGCGACCGCGAGTGCGGCGAGCGCTGCGTGCTTCATGGTCTTGTCCTTTCTGTCGCTGTAATCACTGCTGGTGTATTTTCTGCTCGAATTTGCGCCTCAACCTGAAATAGAATTGCGTCTTCACGCGCCCGTGAAAGCCTAGCGCCCTGTTTTCGGCCGCGCAAGTGTTTGCCAACGGCGCTCGCCGCATGCTTGTGTAAATCGTTAACAGCGCGCTGTGGCCCGGGTCGTTCGCTCAGAAGCTGCGGCGCAGCCCGGCGACGAGGCCGTTCGAGGATCCGCCGGGCCCCATCAGGCCGTAGGCGTTGGAGCGGTGATGCAGGCGCAGGAAGGCGTCCGTCGCCGGCGCGCCATCGAGTTCATGCGCCAGTTCGAGGTGCCAGTGCACCATGATGCGCTGGGAGTCGCCGCCGCGCTGGCCCTCGAAGGCCGGAGGGCGCGTCGCGCGCGACAGGCCGATGCCGAAGCCGACGCTGTCGATCACCCGCAAGAGCGGGCGCTCGGGGGTGAGCCGCGCTGTCACCGGCAGGTTGACCTCCCAGTTGTCCTGCAGCCCGGCATGGCGCACGAGCTGCGCCTCGACGCCGAAGCGCAGCGTGCCGAGCCGCGTCGCGACCGGCGCGCCGAGCTGCTGCCCCAGCACCAGGCCGGCGAGGCCGGGCCGCTGCACGTCGATGCGCCAGGGCCGGAGGGCGACCTCCTCCCAGGGGTTGTCGGTGAGCAGCCCGGCGAAGGCGGAGATGCTGGTTCCTGCCGAAGCCGGACCCGCTGCCGCGCTCGCCATGAGGGCCGCCGCCGCGAGCCACCGCAGCCGCATCGCTCAGCCTTTCTTGAGAACCCGCTTGCCCAGAGTCTCGGCGATCTGCACCGCGTTGAGCGCCGCCCCCTTGCGAAGGTTGTCGCTCACGCACCAAAGGTTGATGCCGTTATCGATCGTCGGGTCCTGGCGGATGCGGCTGACGAAGGTGGCGAAATCGCCGACGCAGTCGATCGGCGTGGTGTAGCCGCCATCCTCGCGCTTGTCGACGACGAGGATGCCGGGCGCCTCGCGCAGGATGTCGCGCGCCTCGGCCTCGTCGAGATGGTCCTCGAACTCGACATTGATCGCCTCGCCGTGGCCCACGAAGACCGGCACGCGCACGCAGGTCGCCGTCAGCTTGATGGAGGGGTCCATGATCTTCTTGGTCTCGGCGACCATCTTCCATTCTTCCTTGGTCTGGCCGTCCTCGAGGAAGACATCGATATGCGGGATCACGTTGAAGGCGATCTGCTTGGGATAGACCTTGGGCGGGACCTCGTCGGTGGGGTTGTAGATCGCCTTGGTCTGGTTCCACAGCTCGTCCATCGCGTCCTTGCCCGAGCCCGAGACCGACTGGTAGGTCGAGACCACGATGCGCTTGATGCGCGCGCGGTCATGCAGCGGCTTGAGCGCGACGACCATCTGCGCGGTCGAGCAGTTCGGGTTGGCGATGATGTTCTTCTTGGCGTAGCCCTCGACGGCCTCCGGGTTCACCTCGGGCACGACGAGCGGGACGTCGCGGTCGTAGCGGTAGAGCGAGGAGTTGTCGATCACGACGCAGCCCGCCGCCGCGGCCTTGGGCGCGTATTCCTTGGTCGCCTCCGAGCCGATGGCGAACAGCGCCATGTCCCAGCCCTCGAAGTCGAACTGCGCGAGATCGCGGCATTTCAGGGTGCGGTCGCCGAAGCTGACCTCGGTGCCCTGCGAGCGGCGCGAGGCGAGCGCGGCGATCTCGTCGATGGGGAATTCGCGCTCGGCGAGGATGGCGAGCATTTCGCGGCCCACATTGCCCGTGGC
>LKMJ01005014.1_pt1 | contig 12472 bp, 4 predicted proteins | sample 643391 | NCBI WGS metagenome assembly LKMJ01 (sample SAMN04112250, study PRJNA286221) | soda lake metagenome | biome: soda lake; feature: Kulunda Steppe; material: water; isolation source: sample PL-Br10 brine of Picturesque Lake | place: Russia: Kulunda steppe | collected 2010-07
TCTCCCTGGGCGGCAACGCTCCCCGACAGGGCAATGACTGCCATCAAACCGAGGAGTACCACACCGACTACCGCCAATTTGGTGTGCGCAACATTACTCATCGTCCACTCACCTCGTTTGCATCACGATTATTTTCATCGTATTGCGCGATTTTCATGGCATCTGCTGCATTGAGTTCGCCAGTTCCGGTTACATCACCGTATTCATTGCCGATTAAATCATCCGTCGTATCTTCACTGATTGCCTCAGCAATTATTTGTGCATCTGTACTGTTAACTTCATTATCCAAAGTGACATCGCCTAATGGATACCCCTCAAGCGCAACTTCAACATCGTCGTTGACTGCGCCATCAAATTCAAGCGTGGCAATCCCGTTTTCGTTATCATCGCTGAACTGTGACCAAGTCGCATCTTCGAAGTCTCCAGTGTCTGCGACGCCCTGTAACGGCGCAGTATCAAGGTCGTCGACAAGTACACCTGTAAGTCCGCTACTCACTTCCATGTCAAAGGTAATCTCCTGGGAAGTATTTGTTTCGAAATTTCCACCAACAATCTCTCGCGATTCATCACCGAAGATTTCAGCTGTAGAACCGGTCTGTGCCGCTATTGCAGGATTCTGTGCATCCCCACGTTCACGGTCAATGAATTCGACAAACTCTGTATCGAATTCAGCCGGCTCGACTTCCAGTGAAAGATTGTCCTTTTCGTCAGTTTCAGCGAACACCGAGTGCTGACCGATTACCTCGTAAGGTTGGTTGGGTTCAACTTCCAACTCAATAGAGCTCTCACCTGATGAGACAACGTTCTCATCACTATCTTTTATTTTGATCTCTCTGTCCTGATCAAACGAGGCATCGATTGTCCCTTCACCTTCAACATCAAAGTTTTCAACGAGCCTAGCATCGTTGTCTGGGTCGTTCAAAGGATACACACGGACCTCTGCATCTAATTCGGGTGTAGTGTCAACATCCAGTACATCAATTACAAATTCTTCTTCACCATCTGCAGGAATATCATCGCCTTCGATTAGAAGGGAGTCAACCCCACTCCGGAAAGTGCTATCGTTGATGAATCCCTGGGTATTAGCCGGTTCAGCAATGTCAACTCGTGGTTCATCTTCTCCCGGAATTGGATCAAGCCGGTTTTCATCTGTGACATTCAGCCCATCTTGTAAGGGAATCTCAACAATGGGTTGGACGAATGTCTCTTCATCACTTGGGTTCTCCACGGTTACTGTAATCGTTTGATTATTAGCTTCAAGTAACGGTTCATCTGCTTCAACTGTTACATTATCCTCTTCAAAATCCACAGCACCTGCTGTACCGGCAATCGCAAGAGCAAGTGCAAGAAGGCCCACTGTAGCTATCGTCGTCACCACTGTTGTGTCTCTCATTCATCATCACCTCCAAGTACCGAAGTCCGAACATTTTGCTCGATTTCGAGCGCCACGATTGCAATTCCGTCGTCTTCTCCATCAACCTCGATTTCAAACTCAACCGTCCCATCATCATCACCGAACACAGCTTCCAACTCACTTTCGGAAACGTCATCTGAATCGGTCAGGTCGACTTCTTCAATCTGATTCGACGCATCGACCGTTATATCCTCAATTTCGAGGTCATTTCCTTCATCTCCTTCAATCGTGATATCCACCGTTTGTTCGTCGCTATCTGGTTGCAGCTCAGTCAAGGTGTTAATCGCAGCTTGGGTTGCACGTGGGTACCCCCAAGAACCGTCCGACTCGTAAGTTTCCACAAGGAAATCAACGCCTTCCTGGAGTGAGTCATTGGTACGAGGAAGTACAACGTCGTCATCGAATGCGGATTCGTCGATCGATGCGTTCAGCGCAAGCATCGTGCTTGCGGTGGTCTCGCTGATATCTCCAGTCTGTTGGAATCCGAACGAACGGTGTGCATCATCCCAACTGCCATCGCTGGCCTGGTTATCAACTAACCAAGACGTCGCATTGGCTATCGCTTCCTCATAATCGACTTGACCCTTCTCACCTTCGTCATATGCCCCATTATCGTAAGCGATTTTCAGTCCATGGAGCGAGTGCGCCGTGGACCGTTGATCTCCGTCAGCCCAGTAACCATCCTCTTCTTCATCAATGAGGGTATCAGCTGCGGCCGCGTAAATCTCCGTTAGATTCCCTTGTTCGTCGATACGGTTAGTCTGATTAGCTTCATCGATTCCTATAAGCGAGAATCCAATGATAGCTTCATCAGTATCCAAGTAACCATCTCCAGCACCGAAGGTAGCTGGCTCTCCAAACACGTCGTCTTTGTTTTGGTGGAACCAGTTGATGGCTGCATCGTAATCAGCATTCATCAGGTCCTCCTGCACGCCATCGCGTTCTCCTTGACGGTCGAAGTTCTCAACAGAGGCCAGCCCGAACAGTGAGTAGGCTGTAAAGTACTCTTGGCCTTGGCCACGGTCTGGTCCCCACTGATTCCATGCACCAACCTCACTAGCGTCGGTGGCGGTGTCTTCGGTTATTTGTCCTCTTTCACCACCTTGTGTGACGCGTTCAACACCCTCTGCAATACTTCCATTAATACGGTCCTGGAAGCGATCAGCGATATCCTCGTCACGATCCTGGTAATATTCATCAGTATTTAATGCACCCAAGAATGCAGATGTTGTCTGCTCTACGCAGCCAAATGGGAATTGAACCAAGTATTCAAGTCCCTGCAGAGTTCGTCCATCGGCACCAGCCTGTACGGTTAGCTCCACATCTTGGTCAACGAGATTCTCATCACTTGGGAGAGCATCGGTTCCGAAGACTGTAACATCATCTGTATCGGTTGAGGCACCCTCAACAGCCAGTGAGCTTGTATTACTGATGGTTTCTGCACCCTCACTGAGATTCAGCGTTTGGGTAATGGTCTCTGATTCGTCCAGTCCAATTGTATCTTCGACTTCGAATTCAAGTTCAACTTCGCTCTCATTAAGTGCCCAAACGTCGAAGCGAACTGTTTGGGCTCGATTGCGTTCTGGATCAACTGTGGTAGTATTATCGATTGCTCCGGGGTCATCAGTGAACGTAATGTTCTCGGAAACATCTCCTTCGGTGTCCAACGTGAGCGACGTGTTGACATCTTCGCCGATATTGGTTTCAAAGCCAACCAATGTGGTAATGTTCTGTCCTGCCGTTCGCTCGTCTGGGACTCGAACTCTGTCTTCCAAGAGTTCCAACTCGTACTCTTCGACTTCAAACTGATCCACGGATACATTCGAGTCGCCTGGGAAGAGATCATCATCGACTTCAACGGTGAAGGTATGCTCTTCAGTATCGGTAAATGCCTCGGTAAAGCGAGTTCTGTTCCGCTCACCATCCGCAATCGTACTGATTTCTTCATCGGTTTCCTCAAACACAACTTCACCGCTTTCGTTTTCCACAGTGACATTGAACGTTGAGGAGTCGCCTGAAGCTGTTCCAACGTTAGTCACATCTGCTCTCAGTGTAGTCTCAGCAGCTTCACCAGCGAATGATGGTGCGATGGCATTGGCTTCCAGTTTAGCATATGTTATTTCCACCGTTTCATCATCCGTGTTTTCTGCACCCTGCAACTGTGTAATCTCTTCATCAGGATCCACCTCTACATCTAACTCGATGTCCCCAACAACGTGTTCGTCCGGTCGCTCGTCACCGTCAGCGGTCACGATATCCGTAAGGTCGAATTCAACCTCCTCTGATTCACCTTCATCAAGTTCACCAATTGAGTCAGTTACGCTCTCTGTTATACTCTCTTCAGTACCGAACGTCTCACCCTCTACCGTAAGGTTGATTGGTACATCTTGACCGGTGGTATTGAGCCCTGTATTCTCCACAGTTGCTGTGGCATTGATTTCATCACCGAGTTGCTGCTCATCATCTGCATCCAGGTCAACTTGGAGTTCAGGTAACTCCTCGACTGGTTCTACTTCTATTTCGTCAGTCGCCGTACTCATCGTCGTCAGATCGTCATCTTGTTGAGCAACGTATAGGAGCTCGTAATCACCTGCTGCAGTGTCTCTCAGTGTCTCAATTGTCAGCTCCGTACTACTACCTGCTGCTGCCTCGGAATCTACAGAGACATCGAGAACAACAGCTTCGTCATCATCGACTATAATCTCGTCTTCAATTCGGTCAACCTCGTCGGTCTGGTTAAAGATGAAATCAAAGACTGACTCAGAGGACACGGTGCCGCTGAACGATGAGCTTTCAACACCCATTCCAACCATGTCAAACACTGAGAAGTCCTCGTCGATATTACCGACACCACGGATTTCTTTGATATCATGTTTAAGCGTAATTTCATCTTCGTCAAGGTCTGTCACAGCCGACACATCTCGGTCAAGGTCGAGAATAAACTCACGTTCAGCGAGTTTATCGGCGTCATAAGCAACCAATGCGTGGTCAACTTCATCTGCATCTAATTGTGAATCAACCTCAACAGTCAGCTCATCCGTCTGTTCAACCGTATCCGATTCTGGGGTGATATTACCTTCAGTCGCTTGAACAGCAAGTTGTTCGACTCCAAGGACTTCGACGTTTCCATCAAGATTCAACTCCTCGTTGACCAACTCAAACCCGTCTCCCTCATCGACCCCAACTAGGTGGACGATGTATTGCCCAGACTCGTCAGGAGTGAATGGGACTGTTGCCCCATCTGCGATATCGAGCAATTCGTCTTCACCAATAATTTCGTAGCTATCTGCATTGTCGCCCTGCAGAGATAGTGCATCTTCTAGATCATCGCGGTCACTCAACGACTCTTCAAACTTACTCACGACAAGTTGTCCCTCATCGAGTTCAATGTCTGTTATATCGACAAATTCTGGAACATGGTTCGCATACTCAAATTCAACTTGTGTGCCAATATCGAAGACACTGAGACTTGATCGATTGAGCGAACCATCAGGGCTGCCACTTGGATCAAGAACAACATCATCCACTGACACAGTCGTTGCGGCATCGCTGTCATCGTAGCGGAGCGTGAAAGGCGAACGGTCAAACAAGTCAACCGCATCTTCATCAACTTCGGGCTCAATCCGCTCACCCGCGTCAAGATCAAATATTAGCTGCTCATCATCAGAGACTTCAACTCGGTCAGCAGCTGATGGTGGAGCTATTGGGAATCCATCTTCACTAATGTTCTCCTCATCAAATACCAAAACATCAACTGTCCCGTTGATGCCAAGTCCTGGTTCATTTTCTTCTTCAAGTTGGAGTGCGCCGTCTTCGTTAGTTTCTAGCGTGACCCCTACTTCTGCATCCGAATCAGCATCGTTGTGGATAATTTGCATCACCGCTTCTCCCGGGCCAACTGGGTCACCATCTTCCAACACATCAACGGTTAATGTATGTGGGTCCGGTAGTTCTTCAAAGATGTTGGCGCTTTCTTCAATGGTAGATACTGAATCTATTGCAAAGAGATCGACATCTTCCTCCTGTTTTTCTGAAATTGAACCATCTTCATCAACATTTACATATCCAATCGTAAACTCATCATCTGCTCCGATATCGCCGGTGAACCGTGGCAGTTGTAGTGAGAACTCACCATCTTGTGTCGTAGTATCATCAGAGGCTTCGAATTCTCCATCTTCGTTAAAGCCGGTAACTGGATACTCATCGACTGGCTCTCCATCGGAGCCAATTAACTCGCCGTCAATCTCAGTGCCATCCAGATCTGCCGTGGCACTGATTTCACTCGTAACGTTCTGTCTCGTGCTGAGAGATGGATCTTCATTTTCGTCAAACGCACCTTCAGAATCCCAGACCTCTATTACTGAATCTTCGTTTAATTCAACGGTCTCTCCATCAAGCAGCGATAGGGAACCATCTTCTGTTTCGACTGAGGTAAAGGCGAAGGCCTCCTCTTCATCCTCACTTATAGTTTGAATATCTCCGATCCCAACGATAGCTTCGCCAACTTCCTCTTCTCCTTCGATGTCTAAAGCAACTTCCTCACCAGGTGGTAATTCGAACGTCCCCAAATCAGCTTCTTCAGCATCCTCGGGAATCTCTTCAGAACCTAATGCAACGATATCAGCGGAACCATCACTTGCTCCGATAAGTGATATACGGTCATCGTCTGGTATTCCATTGAAGTAATTAAGTTCAAATTCAGTTGCTTGGGGTTGGATTTCAAACACCCCACTTTCGTTCGTTTGCACCAGTTCTCGTTCCAGGTCTGATATCAATTCGACCGTTGAATTGCTTACTGGGTCACCATCGGCATCAAGAATTTCTCCGGTTATTATCGTTTCACCGAGCTCGATGTTGAGTTCTTGTGGTTCATCAACATCCTCAATAAGCTCACTGGCTATTGTGTCCTCCCCCTGTTCAAATGCTTCTTCTGATTCCCAGACATCAACGAAGACCTCTCCCTGTAATTCGAGTCCTTCGGTTTCACTGTCTGCGATGGCATTTAGCTCTGAAGCATCAAAGAACTCCCCTGCTGTACGCTCCGCATCATCGTTACTAAATACGCCAACCACAGCGTCATCAGCACGTTCACCATCTTCGGTGACCGAGATATCCACAACATGGCCATCAGGCACGTCGGATGGTTCAAAGTCAGCTACATATGTGTCTTCTTCACCTTCTTCCACAGTAATGGTGTCTATACCCACAATATCTGATAGTTCGTTAATGCCAAAACTGAACGATGGGAATCTTTCATCGCTGAATTCAGCATCGTAATAGAATACATCTACTTCAGCGTTATCTGGAATATGGTCCAACTCCTCTGGTTTTATAGCGAGTTCATACGTACCGTCAGTTCCTAGTTCGGTGGTATCTCCACCAATACCATCACCTTCTTCATCGTGTAGATTCGCCTCTACAAGTCCAGAGTCCACATTAGGTAATTCACCGCTTACGAGGACACCCTGTTCAACAGAAATTGACTGAGTTGTGTTATCTGTATTGCCTTCTTCATCTTCTACAGTTAGGGTCACATCAAAGGTCCCGTCAGGAATTCTATCAAAGGCGTATTCAACAACGGGTTCTTCTGTTTCTATGACTTCCCCATCAATGAATTCCCACGTATAACTGAGCTCTCCACTTTCGGATATAGACTGTGAGGCATCAAATGTTACATTTTCCCCGGCGATTGGTTCATCTGGACTGAAATCGAATTCGGCAGTCGTTTCTTCAGGTTCCTCGATTTGGATGGCGCCGAACACTTCGTTTCGATAGAATTCACTGTTTTCATCCGCAGTGTATCCCTCTAAAGTGATTGACTGCCCATCCTCAGCGTATTCTGGGATTGTTAGGGAATTGTCTTCCTCTGATGACAAGAATGAACCAAACGAACCAGTTGAAAAGCCAAGTGCATCGGCTTCGCCATGAACTAAACCGGAACTCGCGACTTCTGAATCGAATCCAACTTCGATTTCTTCACCGGGAGATGCAGTTATGTCCTCACCAAGCTCTTCGCCTTCGAATAAGAGTGTGCCTCTGTCAACCCCATTACATCGGTTACCTGTAGTCGCTGTATACCGTGTAACATAATTGTAATTACATTCTGCTGGTGCTACAGTACCGGGAAGGTCAAATGTAGCTGTATCTACTCCAGTATCATTCGAAACAAGTCCCTGCGTTGAATACGAATTATCACTGTGAACAGTATCTAATACTGCAAGTTGTAGTGGAACATCCGATACTGGTTCCTCCTCTACTTGGTCGTTCACCTCAATGTCTACCTGCGTTTCTTCTCCTGGAACATACCCATCAAACGGTGTTACAAAACCTATATCGTATTTTTCAATATCAAAGGATGTTGTATCGTCAATTGGGTCATCCATCTCAAGATTTGCTGTTATTTGTGGTGTGACGTCATCAAGGGCATTCTCAGGCACTGTAAGGTTCGTTTGTGCGTCACCATCTTCATCTAACATGATTTCATCCGCGAATAGCGGAGGGGAAGATCCGAAATCCCATTCAACAAAGAGATCAACTGGTTCATTTTCAATTGGATCTCCATCTTCATCCTCAGCGTTGATTGTGATTTCCACTTCACCGCTTGGCCCCGTTACCGTACCAGATCCTGCTGTTGAACCCACATCGACATCAACATCCAATTCTGGTGCTGGGTCTGGTTCTTCTGGTTCTTCTGGTTCTTCTGGGGCATCGTTGACATTGATACTGCCTTCTCGTATCGCAGCAGCTTCAATACCGTCCTCACTGACGACATCTACTTGAACATCAATTGTGCGCGTATCTTCAGGACCTTCGTAATCAATTAGGAAGAAACCATTTTCATTTGTTGTCGTATTTGTTTCTGTTATCAAATCATCTCCATCAGAAAGCGTTACCGTGATGTCTTTGTTTGAAACTTGGCCATCAGCATCACGAAGATATCCTCCCCAATTTGAGTCTTCACCTTCAATTGCCTGACTAAAATCAGCAAATTCAGAAGTCCCTACTGTATAATTTGTCGTAGAAGCTAATCTGGTATCAGAATCGCCACTCGATTCCAATTCAGCATCTATCACATAATCTCCATGCGCTTCGGGTACAAAATCAACTTCCACAAAACCGTTTTCATCGGTTTCGAACGTGTCATCGACTACCGGTTCATCTTCAGGACCCTCGATTGTTATATCAACCTCTTCATTGGTGGCACCAAACTCCCCGTCTCGGACAAGAAAACTGTACGTGACCTCGTCATCAATAAAAATACTATCGAACCGGTTGTTCATAATATCAACAACAGGACCGATTCTGAAGCCCGCACTGGCGATAGCGTCACCGTCTACCTGAGCTACCTCAAACGTGAATTCACCACCTTCAATTTCTTCGGCTAGTTCCAAAATCTCATTTTCTTCTTCAGGGGAGAACGTAACGTGTGCACTACCATTCTCATCGGTTTCTACTTCTTTTGTGGTGTTGGAATCAAGCTCGTCGCTCTCTATTGTTACTTCAAGCTCTTCGCCTTCCACTGGTTCTGGGATATCTGATCCGTCATCAGCCCCGACCCAGACGGTGATATTTTCACTGATTGCAAACGAATCACCGGGTGGGGATACAGCTCCGTACACGACGACGTCATCATCATCTTGCTGAATCCCAAATCCTCCATCATCATCGTCATCCTCATCGGCACTACTCGCAACAATTGCAGAACTATTCGAATCATCTTCTAAAAACTCATCATCTGTCACATCGTCCGCGGCCGCTGCTCCCACGCTTACGGCTAGTAGGACACATATTGCGACAGAAATGAGCACTAGTATCCGTAAATTGGCTTGGTAGCTCATGCTTACCAAGTATTACTAATAATACATAAATCATGGGGTGATGGTAAGTATATGAAAATTATTCCTGCCCTATGAATAACCACAGAATCACCCACTGAAATGCTCAATCAAAATTGGCTATTTTCTAAATCAGTAGATTAATTATTTTGAAAAAAGTCGTTTATTGTATGGAAATTCGATCTCACCCCTCCAGAACTCTTGTTTTTGCTATCGGAGCCTGTCTCCTCCTCCTCACTGTCGGGCCTGCCCTCGCGAACGACGGGTCTGAATTATCCGTCGATGGAGAAATATCTGTCCCGACGCAAGTTGAAGATGTTCCCGGCATCGTTGATGATATTAAAATCAACTCAGTCGCCACAATTGAAGAGAATGAGCAACTGGAAATCGAAGCAGAACGTGACTCCACAGCTAGCGACTGGCAAGTTCAACTACGTGATGGACAAGACCCGGATATCGAATACGCATTTGAGGATCTAGGTGATGACCTTTCAGGAACTGCCTCAATCGATACGACTGGACTTGAGCCAGGTTCGTATATACTGGTCACGGTCGATAATGATGGCTACCAGAGTGGGGTTCCAATCGTCGTTGAGGGGTATGACTTGACAGTCTCGCATTCAACTGACGCCACAGTTGGCGATGAAATAACTGTTACAGTTGACGCAACGGACGAACACAATGATGCCAGTCTAGACTCGATTGAGGTAACAGCCCATGATGGGGAAACCGATGACCCCGACGAAGTCATTCGAGAGACTGCAACAGAAACTGATGATGGAACCTATGAAGCAACGCTTTCGTTCGATGATGCCAACCCAGGAAGTTATGATATCTATGCGCTCGCAACAGAGGAGGATAGGGACGGAGACCACCCGGTTATTCTCGGTGTCGGTGAAGGCGACGCAGTTGACGTTGAACCACCAGTATATGATGTTACCGTCGTTGTTGAAGACAAAGATCGCGAACCAATAGCCGACGCATCAGTCGAAATTGGTGGTGAAAGCGAAACGACCAGCGAAGATGGTGAGACAATATTTGGTCTTGAACCGGATAGCTACACTGCTGAAATCTCTGCTGATGGTTACGAATCGACAAGTGAGTCGATAGCTGTCGATGGTGATACAACAGTAACCACCTCCCTCGAAGCTGAATCTGATGATGAGAACGGTGGCGGTGGTGGTGGCCCTGGCCGTGCTCCGCCTGGAGATTCGAATGGTGATGATGAAGATGATGAGGATACTGACAGCGAACAGGATGCGTATGAACCTGTCGACGAAGAGTCTGCTGTGAGCACTATAGAAGAAACCGTACTCTCTGAGATTGTACTTAATACGAGCTACATCGACCTAGAGACGTTAGACCCAGTGAGTGTCGAAGAACAGAACGAAGGCCCGGATGGCGAGCCACTCCCGCCGCGAACGTTCCAGGCGTTTACGATAACTGTTCCAGATGCAGTGAGTGACCGAGGTGGCACAATCCGAGCTGACGTGGACACAGCAGATTTGGAAACCGACAACCTGTCAGCTGATGCGTTATCGTTTGAACGAGCGGACGGCGACGAGTGGGAACGTCTCGATACGACGATAGCAGAGGAGTCTGATGAGACGGTGACGCTCGAAGCAGAGACGCCGAGTTTTTCAATGTTCAGCATCACTGCGATCGTCGAGCCAACCGCACACATTGACGGACTACCGGATTCCCATCACGCTGATGAGGAACTAACGCTCGATGCTAGTAATTCAACTGACCGATACGGCGAAATCACTCATGTTAGGTGGGAGATAACTAACCAAGCAACTGATGAGCTTGTAGAACAAACCGACGGGAAACAACTCTCGAAGTCGTTTGCAGCAGGCACATACGACGTGAGTCTCACGGTGACAAACGACGCTGGGGAAGCAGCCACGGCCGTTGATGAACTTGTGGTTGAAGAGCCGGAATATACCGTGTCAGTGGCCGTTGAAAACGAAGGCGGAGAGCCTCTGGAAGATGCCATGGTTGAGTTTGATGGAGACGAGTTCCATACCAACGCAACGGGCGTCATAACGACCGAACAACCTCCAGGATCATATACAATTGCTGTCCTCGCTGATGGCTACGCTGAGGTGACGGATACCGTCGAAATAAGTGACGAGACAGTTCAGACCATCACTCTTGAAGAGGATACTGATGGTGATGATGGTGACTCGGGCGCTGATGACTCCGACGCGAGCGGGCCCGGGTTTGGTATCGAGACTGCGTTCGGTATATTCGCGCTCTTGGCTGTCGTCATCGCAATACGTCGAAGCTCAAGTTATTAATATCCACCGACAAAATACTGGACAACAAGAGTATACAATGGCTACGTACACTTCCTCTAACTATACCCGACGTGCAATCTTGACTAGTGTCGGTATTGGTTCGGTAACGCTCATGGCTGGTTGTTTAGGTGGCTCGACGGATGATGATGAAGAGACAACCGGTGGAGCTAGTTCAGATGGCGAGGGCTCAGATGATGCCATCGATGATGAGCAATACTTGGCGAACTATGAGGAGTACTTGGCTTCGGAAGGGATCTCCCTTCGTGAACTAGAGCTTGCAGACGACAGAGAGGTCGTTACAGTAGAGTACGAATCAGCAAACCTTCATGATGAATTTGAATTGGCTGATGAAATCGGGCACATTTCAGGTGGTTATATGCAACAGCTGGAGGACGATTGGGATGTTGACAGACTTGAAGCAACGATATACGATGATGTCGGTGAAGTCGGGACGTGGTATATGGAGCGCGAATGGTTCAAGAAGATGGAAGATGGAGAGTTAACACCAGACGAACTCTCGTTAGAAGTGCTTGAAACCGTTGATATGACAGTATAAAATGAACAAAAAGCCACTAACACATTGGGAGGAATCGGCGTCAATCGATGTCTCCTGAATACACAGATGCTGCGGTTGTTTGTGCAGATGTGAGCCGAGTGTATAACCAGCGACAATCACGATTTCTCGGGACTGGGGCTGATCCCGTCACAGCATTGTCCGACGTATCGTTATCTGTGTCACCAGGCGAAGTGGTTGGCATTGCTGGACCGAGTGGCAGTGGGAAGTCAACATTACTGCATCTGATTGCCGGGCTCGATTCACCGACAGACGGTAAAATCACAGTCGATGGTGTGGATGTCTCAAATCTCTCCGGACGACAGCGAACAAAATTTCGACTGGAACATGTTGGGTTAATTTTCCA
>LKMJ01005015.1_pt1 | contig 12471 bp, 19 predicted proteins | sample 643391 | NCBI WGS metagenome assembly LKMJ01 (sample SAMN04112250, study PRJNA286221) | soda lake metagenome | biome: soda lake; feature: Kulunda Steppe; material: water; isolation source: sample PL-Br10 brine of Picturesque Lake | place: Russia: Kulunda steppe | collected 2010-07
CTATCGTTTTATTTCAAAGCTTATGGATGTTTATATGATGGCTGGTGTTCACCAGCAACCTGATCAGTCAAACTACCTGGCTGAAGGTCAAACTTAAACTTGTAAACTTGTAAACTTGTAAACTTGTTTCTTCTGACAAGAAGTCAAACACTGAACTTCAAGTTGTGACCTTTCCAATGTGGTTACCCTTCAGAAAGGGCCAATTCTGGGTGGCGCTGATCACCAAGGATGTATGCAATTCCGAAAGTCTTGGCAAGAGGCTAACAAATCAGGGTATGACACTTCTCCCAGATATCATTGAGAGATCCTTATCAAGGTCACCAGATTAGGACGGTCCTAATCCTGAGGGGCTCCTTGTATGTATCAGTTTTCCTTGGCAGGCTGTGCAGGCTGTGTAGGCAGTGCAGGCCCTCTAGACCTAGCTGCTCTCCTCTGGTTGGCTAAATGCTATGCTATCCCCGCCAGTATGTATGCTTCTCTGATTTGGGGCACTCGGTTCATGAAGAAGTGCAGAAAGAGCTCTCAATCTGAGAGCTACTTGAGCAGGCGGGGCATCTGCGATGGAAAGTCGGTTATCCACCCTCGCAACCTGTGGGTTCGGGGCTCGAACCTCACTGGAGGCTCACAACTGGCTAAGCTGCCCTCGTTCGGCGGATACAGCCTTGAAACCTTAACTGCTCATGAAGAAGGGCAGTGAGTTTGACAGCCCCCTTCAAACCGCGCATCTGTGCTTTCTCAAAGGTGTGCTTGGTGTAAAAAGATCCACGCCCAACTGGACTGTATTGTGAGAGTGTGGCCAGGAGCCTTTGCAGTTTTATTGGTTCCGTTCTGCTGCCAAGTTTTTCATCTACTTAGCGGGAATAGTGGCCTGCTCACGAAGATTGTGCATGCAGATATTGCTCTAGGTGCTTCATACAGAAAGTGCTGGACTGCAGAGTTTATAGTGACGTGTGAGGGTCTACGTGCGTCAGGTACGTATATTGATTGCATTAAGGCTGCAATTCCCCCTCCACTACAAGACCTTGTGGTCAATTTGCGTCAGAGATTGCGTGTGGTATGGAGGGACTTGGATAGCGCAGATCCTAGGACACAAGCTCACAGACTGGCTACTTATAACGCATGTATGTATGGCCTTACCTCTCAAGCCAAGCACCTCGCAGGGCCCTCGTAATGGGGAGCTCCCCATTCGCTGCCTAGATACCTATAGCCTGTAGGTAGCTGAGCTGGAACTGAACAGGCATGTGCTCCGTAACATTACTCGTTTTCACTTGCGTGTCCATACCCTGAGAGTTGAAACTGGCTGTTGGCAAAACCACAGTAGGCACTGTGACAAATGTGACTTGCATGATGTCCAGGATCATGTTGAAAACAAGTCCTTTTTCAATGCTCTTGCTTGGAAATTTGCTATTTGAAAAGGAAATTCGCATAACAAATTTGCTGATTTTACTGACAGGATTTACATTGGTGACACAGGCGCTTTTTACTTGGACAACATCAGTGCTGAGGATGTGATATTGTTTCTCTTGAAGCAGACGTACAAATAACTTCTTTTTTTCTGAGACTGTGGATATTTTATTGTCTGGCTGGCAGTGCCCAGCAAGCCCAGCAGTCAACCCATCCGGCTGAAGGTCTAAACCCATTGTAACTGAACTTAGGTATCAGGACAGCATTTTTGCCCGTGAATGTTTTGTGTTGGGTTGCAGGCCTGATTGGCTTCAGCTAAGCTGCCCACGTTCAGCAGGTACAGCTACACTTACCCTTACCCCGTTTACCTCACTGGAAGCCACAATCGGCTAAGCTGCCCTCGTTCGGCAGATACAGCCTTGAAACCTTACCTTACCTTACCTTTCCCCGTTTTGACCTTGGACTATTTGACTAGGTCCAGCCTGCTGATGACCAGCGAGCCCATCAGTCAACCTCCGGTCCGGTTCATGTCATCTAACATTGTCCAAAAAGGGAGGACGGCAAAGCTAGCATGGAGGGAAAAAAGGAGCTAGGAAGAAGGCAAAGCGATGCATACAGACACACACAATAGAGTTCACTTCTCTGATCAAGGTCTCCCTTTCCACTGCGGAGTCTACACACCTCGTTGCCTGAGATGTTGATCCATGGCAAAATGCCTGGACCTTCAGGCCAGATACGACTCTCACACTTAAGGCTGAGATGATGCATGCACAGCGGTGTCAGGGAAGGGCCTATCTGTGCGTACATACCGTACAATGGACGCTGAACTTTGTTTTAAATTGTGCAACAGCAATCTGCTGCAAGGAGGGACTGCCAAGAGGTACACGTACGCAGGTGCAATGCATGCTGGCTGCAAGATGATATCAATAGCAATTCCAGTCAATTCCAACCAATGAAGTATCAACCAGTTCAAGGGCTCCATGGCTAGTGCAATACACAAGCACATCGCAAGACGGCACAAAGAAGGTAGGGTGATAGAACACTCAATGATAGTTGATGTAGCACAATGCAAATCAGAAGCAGCCAAGACGTTTAATTCTACATGCTGCTGGACAACATGCTGTGTCAAGCCATGTTGTCACCATCATCAATCTCAAGCATTTCCGCTTGTCTCAAGCTAGGTAAAAGGGCTTCACCAGAAGCATCGTGTTACCATCCACAACAGGGAGCAGATGCACTCAATTGGAAGTCTCATATGCAGGGGTATCATACTGTCATAAAGCCTTGCTATTTTTAAATAAAATGTGATGGAAGTGGTGCACATACGGCCAGAGAATGAGGAAACACCCAAGCATAACAAAAAGCTGAGGCAGATCTGCACTCTACCCTTGAACATTGCACACACGCGTAAGGGCGAGGATGAGCATTAAGTACGGGAACAAATTGTGAACGCCATATAGCCTCGCAGGCCATGTATACATCAGGACCACTTGCCAACATTGTAAGCATTCAATCTCGGAGACAGACAATGGCAAGCACATAGAGCATTGGGGGAAAGGGTGGAAATTTTAGAACCAACAACCCACCAGTGGAGCAAAAATGTGCACGATGAGGAAAATGTGCACGACTAGAAAGACGAGCGCAATTAGTCACTGCACATAAAATGGAAATGCACAGAATGCAGGGAAACATGAAGAAGAAAGCACGTCAAGTAAGAAGAGGACATAAAAGCTGAAGCACTGCATGGGTGAAACACATGAGGCTTGCCATGTGTTGCATGCACACAGAGTTGTTTGCCATGTGTTGCATGCACACAGTGTTGTTTGCCATGTGTTGCATGCGCAGTGTTGTTTGCCAGCAGCTCAAATCAGCGCTGTGTCCTGCATCTTGACACAATCAGTCTGGTCAATGCAACTTCAAACAAAAAATGATGAGCAGAACAGGCCTTCACTTGGTTCTTGGCCCCAAAGCAAGTTGATTTGGTACAGGCCTTGGCATAGGGGCAACCATCGCAGCTCTGACCTCACCATGGACTTGCAGGGCTCAATGTCAACATTGCCACAAGGTTGATGCTTGCATTTCCAACCTTGCTGCATGGTGCAGAATGCCTAGTTGATTTGTATGTTGCATTTTGCAAAATGTGCTCAAGGAGCGACCTGGGTAGACCCTTAGTGGGTGGGCCCCATTGCCGTGCAAATAACCATGCGAAGAGTTTGGTCTTGCGGGCAGACAGGACGTGCCCCAGTATGACAAGCGGCACATCAACGCAGCCTTGGGCTATACTTGAGCGTGGCGGCTAAAAGGTGATGCATAATACGTGACTCCTGGCAGGCCAGTCAGTGTCACTCATTGCATAATCCACACACCCACTGTCATTCGCAGTGGCCGAGTGTGTTTGGTACGGCAGGTATAGAAAGAGGCATTGCACCCGATGACAGATCCGGCCTTCAAGCTTGAGCTCAACACTCAAACATTCAGGAGAAAGTCTGTGCCTCTTCCTGCTGCGCCACATGTTGCTTGTCTTTCCAGAATTTGTAGTTCTTTTCTGCACCGGCAAACAGGGGCTGTACCCCAGGCAATGCTGCCTCAAGTGTCTGCACAGCATTCATAAGAGCAACCACAGCAAGAAATTCAGATTACGCTGGTTCAACCTCACAAGGGAAAACGGCATGGAGTTTCGCAAGTGCCAGCAGCAAAGCGAGCCTATTCAGTGCTGTATGCACAACACAAGCCAAGTGCACACAAAGGAAAGAAAGGCAGGTGGTTTTCAAAGCCATTTCAGGTGACAGGAGTGACTATGTACACAGGACAAACCACTCTTCGTACCACACACATGCACAAGCAGGTTTTAACACCGCCTTGCATAGCCAAATCATATACATAACGGCAACAGACCCACTTTTTAATGACGCACAAGAGTGCGTGAAGACACACATTCACGTACAAACACACATCAACAGTGACTGGCGCACCTTGAATAGCGGGAGAGCAATGACCTCAAGGAAACCAATTTGGGATTTTGAAACTCCAGGCAGCTCTCGATCAAACAGTGGGCTCAAGGGCAGGTTGGCCGCCTTCTCTTTGTCGCCTTGCCTCCAGAACTCCTCCTCCAAGCAGTGGACCCACCTTTGGAGGATTGGTGAACAGGCCGATCAGTACAGATAATCAGCCCTTTAGTGGCATGTCGATCACATTCCAGGCCGCAAACAATATGATGGCTTGGGATCATAGATGCATGATCCAAGTTTTAAGGCAGTGGTCAACCAGCACATGCAAAGCAGCATGGAATTCAACCCCTCTCACCAATGGAGGGTAGGCGATGAACGCAGTGATCAGCATGGCTGCGAGCAGATCCATTCTAGGTTGGTGCTCGTAGCTGTTGAATTCAAGCAAGGTCGCCATCTAAGTGCTAGGGGCAGGTGCAGGCCTGCTTTCCCAGGCCTGGCCCATCCCGTAGGTCACCACACATAGGTATGCACACACTATTCATAGATATGCAAACACCAAACATAGACATGCACACACCATACATAGACATGCACACACCATACAAAGACATGCACACATCATACAAAGACATGCACACAAAATTAACACCCAGAACTTCCACCATGTGCTTTGCCATAATCATGCTAGTATGCAGGTCTCCCCCATCATACATGTGAGGCCATCTTTATGACGCGGCACACGCATAACAACGCACATGACATGGACATCCAGGTCTTCTGCCACGTGCCCCAGGTCGGCACTCTTGAGCGCAACTTGCAGGAGAAGTATCTTGTGCTCTTGGCTCAGCTTTGACACCTCCAGACCTTGCTCCTGAGGAGAGCAGGCGAACAGACAACAGTCTGAAAATAATACTTTCATTGCCAGGCACCCCTTTTAACAGCTTCAACACACCTCCAGGCCTTGCTTTCTAAGAGGGAACACGCAGGTAACTCTGGCGAGTGGTGCTGCTTCAAGCAGGAACATGCTATCTTTTGGGAGCAGGAGCAGGTTGGGAGAGCAGGAAAATGTTATCTCTGAGGTGCTACAAAGTGTTATCTCTGAGGTGCTGCAAAGTGTTATATCTGAGGAGCTGCAAAGAGTGGAGGCTATCTCAGTGCCAGGTACCCCGGGGTAGGAGGCATGCATTCGGCTGTGTCCAGGAACAGCAGACTGCGAGCATAGATGCCAGCCCCCGCTGGCCTCCTCAAAGAGGAATGTATGAGCGGCATGCTTAGGTAGAAGTGTGGAGGCAACAGGCTTGGCAAGAGCGGGTGTGCCTGTATGCCTGCCAAGAAGTCCAGCAGACAGAGCGGAAGGCATGGGGCAGCCAGCGGCGTGCTGTGCGTGCACAATCTACTGATGAAAGCTGCTGCAGCAATGACACGAAGAGGAGCTGGTGCAGCTAGACACGGAATGCAAGTAAGGAAAAGAACAAGGGCATGAGCACACACTTGGAAGTTGGGAGGGCGCCCTGAGCTGATGCGGGGCAAGGCTGCGCTCTGTGTGCTCCAAAGGGGCCGGGCCAATCCAGCGTGCTGCCGCAGAGTGGCGTCCTCCTCTATGTCTGCGCTCAATGCCCTCGTTCCCTTCAGCATGCTGTGTGCACACGGCCCCCTGGGGTCCTGGCTGGGCTGCCGTGTGGCCCATTCTAGGGCAGACATGCGGCGCTGCGTGCCGCTGTGTGCTGCACTGCCTTGTGGGCACACCTCCAGGTCGCTCGTCATGGCTTTGCGCAGGCACTGCACCTTGGACTGGCTGGTGAGGCCTGAGGCTGTCTGCTTCAGGTCAAACTTGGATGAGGAGGGGCTTGTGCCACTGTACAACAGGCCCTTGGTGGACCTGCTGCTGCTGTCCCTGAGAGGGGAAGCATCACGCAGGTCAAGTCAATAAATAAAAGGATTGAAAAGGATGACTTTTTCTCTCAATTCAGGGAGGCAGCTTTTATCACTCTGCTTGACACCTTGCTCACCACCTTGCTCACATGCTGCTGCTCCTGCTGATGCTAGGGGTCTTGCAAGCATCCATGCACAATCATGGGCACAGGCACTGAGCATGTTACGAAGGTCACAGCAAACGGCTGCACGCACTTGCTTGCAGAAGATGTACAGAACCAGTCCCAAGATCAAGACCTCAACTTGTGCAGAATGGTGGCGCTCTGAAATGACAAGCGAAGCTGCAGCTCTTGCACAGGTGCAAAGTGTGGTTTGAGCAACACACATGCACAGGCAGAACTACTTCTCGTTGCCCCACCTTTGGAAGAGTTCTGAGAAGTGATATGAGGGCCTGCTGTCCAACCCCTTGATCTGCTGTAGCATCTGCACTCAGAAGGTGGGAAGCAGCAGAGCTCTGCTCACAAATATAAAGATGAAAGTTCATTGGCAAGTCGCTCAGTCGTTGCTGGAGGGAGCTTTTTGCCTACCGGGGAGAGGGGTAAACCAGTCAGGCAGGCAGTAAAGAGAGGTGATCTTGCGTACTTTATGCAGTGATCTGTAGGGTTAGCGCCTTGAGGCATGGAACATAGCAGCATCCCAACTTAGCTCAGAACAGACACTTCAAACTTAATAATTAAGTCTTCTTAGGTAGGCTAGTCATTTGGAGGCAAATCAAGGCGTGGAAAACCTCGGAAAAATGGAACAACGGCTTGTTGCTCCACGCAAATCAGAACACAAACCCAAGAGTGGGGTCTTGCTAATCATTTTGAGAAGTAAGGATTGAGGACATCCCCAGTCCTGCAACACACACCTCCAGATTTACATGGCAAGACATGCGCTTCCCTAGGGCACAGCTGCTTGCGGTTATGCTAGTCTGTGCCCACTGTGCCTTCAAGGTTGTTCACAACTCCGAGCACAGCACAAGCTGCTGTACAGTGAGTGCTGCTAGTGCTCCCCACGACCTACCATCGGGCACACATGCGCGCGCGCACACGCACACAAATCCAGAATCAGGTAATGCTTGTAATTCTGCTCACCGTTTTGGCTTGGCCGAGGATGGAGAAGTGCCGCTTCATGTCTGTGGCCAGCACAAGCGCAATTATGGTGGCGCGCAGCTGCTTGTAGTCCACAAGGCTGAGGTTACTGAGGAAGTTCCGGCCTTGGCCAGGCGCAAGAAGAACACTGAACATGGATGACGTGTGGTGGTTCTCCTTCAGGCAGAGATACAGGTGAGCAGGAGCAAAATTTAGCAGTCTTGCACCGCACCGTGGATGCCAATCACAGCTGCCACAACCAGCCCGTCCTGCCACAGACCATTTGGAAAAACTACCTTTCATGCCACAAGCTGCCTCTCATGCCACAAAATTTTCATGCGAGCTACCTTTCCTGGCACAAGCTACCTTTCCTGGCACAAGCTACCTTTCCTGCCACTAGCTACCTTTGCTGACACAGGTCATTCATGCAAATATGGGGCGCCACAATACCAGCCCCAGCACCTGCGCCTGGACGACGTGGAGCGGCATGATATGCGTTATCAAGCCTTCCCCTACAAATGGACCCTCAGGTGGTATTGCCCTTTTCATGGGGCAGCCGTTGCATATTCCATGCCTGTTTGTACATATGTACATATGCCATGCCTGTTGTGTTCCCCACTCTGCAGAGCATCACCAGGCCCCTCATCTCCCTCATAAAGAACCAAGGCTGGACATACCAAGGGTGAGTCGTCGTTATAGCGGATCGCAAGGGCGTTGTGCGTGTTTACCAGAAAGTCATTTGTGAAGCCTCCATGGTCATGGTCTGCACACGACGTAGACATGCGAAGATCACCCACAAGGACAGGGAGGGTCGGCAGGGAGACACCTGCTGTTGCCTCTGTGGTCCCTATCAGGGTTGATGGCCTGATTCATGGCATGCTGCAAACGCTATGGACGGCCTTACTCTGGCATGCTGCAAACAAGCAAGTGCCTACAAAAACAAAGCCGCAGGCAAGGGTATCTTTCCAAGGGAAATAATGGATATGACTGCTCTGGGTGAACCATAGACAAGGGCACCAATGCAAAAAAGGCACTTGCGAGCTGTGGGCCAGGGGTAGGCAAGAGGCACTGCACTCCAAGCAGCACGCAGAACCGAGGCCCGAATGGGAAGAGGCACAAACCAGGCAACACAAGGCAGCAGGGCCCAGAGAAGAGGAGTGCTTGCTTCTTTTCAGTCAACCTCATACTTTGGTTCTTGGCTGACAGCCTCGTGCCTCTGCAGAGTCCCATTAAGCACAGCATGCCACCATGTACCCTGCTTTTGACGTGCATACACGCTGCATCAACTGTTGGCTCTATATGAGCTCGTGAAGCAATATGCCAGGTCTCAAGCCATGGCTGCAGATTGTAGCTTGCTCAGCTACTGAAGGGTGTGCAATTACATCCTTTACTAACTTTAAAAAAAGGATTGTTACCTCGGAGGCCATGCAGCATGGCAACAATTCCTGGACTTCTCATTCTCTCACCATGCACAATCGCAGCCAGGTACGCAGCCAGGAGCATGAGGGGGTCGTCAAGTTGGGCATCCACTCCTCCAATGTGCAGGATGACGTGCAGCGTCTGACACACAAATACAGATTGAAATAATACTTTTCAGGAAAAGGTGCGTGGACCTTGGTTGGCCGGATCAAGGGGCTACCCTCTCTTCTGTCCAACATGATCTGCAGTGACTGCCCACAGGAAGAAAATTCAAGAGTCTGCGCACTCAGCCAGAGGACCCTGTGGACGCCACTTTAGGCCAATGGCTGGTGAAGCGAAGTCTATTCATCAATTTGGGTGGCTGAGTAACAAAAGTCCTCACAGAGCTAGGGGACATACTTTCCATGCTCTTCCATTGGTAGACTTCCACATGTCCTAAGCAGGCCTGCCATGTGAAGGGGGTACCCGGCATGAGCTGTTCCCGACTTACTTGGAGGACATCTGTGGCGTGGAGGGCATTGTGATACGGAATAGACGGATGGTAGCCAGCCTCAATGCATTGCAGGAAGCGCGCAAGCTTGATGGCGTCCAGCTTGAGGCTGCAGAGAAGCAGAGCGTTTCAAGCGGAAGCGGCCTTATGGAGCCTTATGGATGGGGCCATATGGATGGAGCTCTACCAGAAGGGGGGGGAGTTGCATGCTAGCAGCCGGTGTTACAAGGCATGCCTGCGCAGGCATCGCGACAGGGCAGTCCAGAGGACAGGGATGGCTCTTCTAGACAACAGGGCTGTCCAGAGGACAGGAATGGCTCTTCTAGACAATAGGGCTGTCCAGAGGACAGGAATGGCTCTTCTAGACAATAGGGCCGACCAGAGGACAGGAATGGCTTTTCTAGACAATAGGGCTGTCCAGAGGACAGGGATGGCTCAAACAAGCTTTGCAAGCCCACAGGAAGAGCCATTAGGTTGGCTGCGCTTCATTGCAGGCTAGCTCAGCATGGGTAGCAGGCAACAACACAGTGCGGGTTGGCCGGCAACACCATCGCCAGATATAGGAGTCAGGTATCCGTCTGTATGCAAGCACGGGCCAACTGATGACACAAGACTGATCACCACTATTGATCATTGGCCGCGGGCTTTACTCTTGGCGGTACAATACATACAAATACAATCTTTTGGTGTGGAGGGTTGTCACACAAGGATGGATGACGCCATCGAGACCAGTGTCCCTGTGGACCTTAGGTTATGTGCCACTGTGGACCTTTGTTTGTGTGTCACTGTGGACATTTGGTTGTGTCACTGTGGACATTTGGTTGTGCGTCACTGTGGGCATTTGGTTGTGCGTCACTGTGGACATTTGGTTGTGTGTCACTGTGGACATTTGGTTGTGTGTAACTGTGGACATTTGGTTGTGTGTAACTGTGGACATTTGGTTGTGTGTCACTGTGGACATTTGGTTGTGTGTCACTGTGGACATTTGGTTGTGTGTCACTGTGGACATTTGGTTGTGTGTCACTGTGGACATTTGGTTGTGCGTCACTTCCATCAAACTGCAGCCAGGCACAGGTGGCCACTTCCACCAAACTGCAGCCATGCGCAGGCGGCCACTTCCATCAAACTGCAGCCATGCGCAGGCGGCCACTTCCACCAAACTGCAGCCAGGCACAGACGGCCACTTCCAGCAAACTGCAGCCAGGCACAGACGGCCACTTCCAGCAAACTGCAGCCATGCACAGGCGGCCACTTCCAGCAAACTGCAGCCGTGCACAGGCGGCCACTTCCACCAAACTGCAGCCATGCACAAGGCGGTACCCGAGCTGCTGGATCGGATTGCCTGGACATGTGCAGGCGGTGCCTGTTGGTCTGTGTCAGGAGGCAAGACAGCTGCATTTCCAAGCTGCCACACCAGAGGCCGTGTTCGCGCCCGCTTTGAATGGCATGGCGGCACAAATGGACATGGGTGCAGCAGTCACCAAACACTGCTTGAGAAAACGTTGCACAGGCTGTTCCCAGCTGGTGTTCTGCAGCAGGAGCGCACGCAAGACCTCCCTCGGCTGAGCTCTCATAGCTAGGGGCTGAGGCTACAGGCACAAAGGTGACGCGTGCGAGAGCCATGCCCATCACTTCAAGCGCGCACACGTAGACAAACCTGGAGATGAGGCCTGTCTTGTGGAGCAGGAAGTAGCCCAGGGTGGACAGGGGGTGCCCTTGCGTGGCCTCGTTCAGGCGGAAGGCGTTGAAGCTGAAGCTGGTGTACGCGCTCTCCAGCAGCGCCTCCATCTGTTGGGGGCACGGCACGCAGCGGAGAGAGGGAGCGCGTCGTCAGCACCTGGCACCAGGCAGCAGGCACCAGGCACCAGGCACCAGGCACCAGGCACCAGGCAGCAGGCAGCAGGCAGCAGGCAGCAAGATGCTGTAGGGCGCAGTCACGTGCCCCCGGCAGCAGCACCTCCCCCCATGCCTCCGACCCGAACCATGCACCCCCCACGCAGCCGCCTCTGACATCCTCCCACGTGCCTATCTCTCAAACTTTAGACAGAGACAGCCACCTGGTATGACAGGGCCCAATGCGCGCGCGCGCCTGCAGCACACCCCATGCCACTGACCTCCAGCTTGGGCCCTGCTCCCGGCCGGGGTCTGTCCTCCGCAAAGCCCACTGAGTTGCGCGGGTGGGCAGGCACGGCCGCAGCACCGCCATCCCCGCCCAGGCTGCAGGCCTCTGCGCTGTCGGCCAAATAAGGCAGGCCCATCTCATCTCCCCCGGCTGCTTTGCCTTGGGCTCCTTGCTCAGGCTGTCTGCTGTGCGCCGCCGCCCAATGCACACTCGGCTCGGTCCTGCTTTCGTTGCTGATGCTGCGCCCCCACACGGTCGCCAGCTGCTGGTTGGGCCCGCTTCGGACCATTGGAATGGTCGTCCATGGTTCCTCCCCCTGCCAGCGGACACCGACAAGGAGCCCTGACACCGCCGAGGAGCCTCACTGAGTTGAGGTGAGCTGAGCAGTGCTGGCAGCGTGCGGAGCCAGGAACAGCCAATGGTGCACCCCAACTGGCGCAGTGGACAAAGGGGCCACGATACTGCCATTTTTGCGGCATTGCTGAGTCCTCGGCAGTGCGAACAAGCCGCAGACGATAGCCAAGGGGGACGGCAGCCAGAGGTAAGAAATGCAAGCGTGGGGGAGCAGGGCAGTTGCACTCCTGCCCCCGCAATTGCGGCGCTGGCCATTGCGCTAGCGGACACCGTACGATGGCCCTGACACCCACTGAGCTGAGTTGCTGAGTCGCTGAGTGCTGAGCTGACGCCGTGTGCTGGATAGCATCCACCCCTCAGGGCCTGGCTTAAATGCATAGGCCTCTGCATGGGGCATATGCCTGCTTAGCCATGCTGGCGTGCGGAGCCAGGAATGAGCAACGATGCACCAACAGGAAAGATGCAAATAAATGATGCGTTTATACCATTTTTGCGGCACTGGCGAGTTCCTGGCGATGTGAACGAGCCGTGGATGGTGGCCAAGGGGGACGGTGGCCAGAGGTCAAGGAATGCAAGGTAGCTGCACACTCCTGCCCCCGCAATCACGGCGTCATTGCAGGTGTATGTGAGTATAGATGTTGTGCATGCTTGACACCATCGCAGCAAACAGAGGCGGGTGTGCACTCGGGCGTGTGTGCAAGCGCGAAAGTCAAACGCTGGCACGGCGAA
>LKMJ01005017.1_pt1 | contig 12469 bp, 23 predicted proteins | sample 643391 | NCBI WGS metagenome assembly LKMJ01 (sample SAMN04112250, study PRJNA286221) | soda lake metagenome | biome: soda lake; feature: Kulunda Steppe; material: water; isolation source: sample PL-Br10 brine of Picturesque Lake | place: Russia: Kulunda steppe | collected 2010-07
CACCTATTCAAATTCTATTCCAAGGATCTAACTGCTATCCTATCAGAACCAGACCAAATCGAACACCTCGATGTGAATATTGTTGACGAATACTTCGTAGATGCCGACTAGGAAACAATTTAGTGGCATCAATAGAATCGGATAAGTAATGGCAGAAAATAACGATAAAGAAGGGGAAAAAGAAGAAAACAGAATCGGAACAGCAAACCTCAGAGGAGCACCAGACGACGACTGGACAGAAGAATACCCCTGGACAAGACACCGTGGACCAGATCCGTGGCCTGTACCCGGTGGATGGATATTCAAAAACCCAGAAGGAGGAGGCTGGTGGATATATTACGGCGAAGCGGGAATCGGACACGATTTCAATAACAGCATTCGAGAAGAGCTCGAAGAAGAAACGACCATAGAAGAAGCAAGCCAAAGAATCACCGAAATCCGTAAAGAAAACGGAGAAAGGGCAAGCCTCCACGTCGAGACAGCGAACCCAGACGAAGTATCACGCAAAAACCCAGAAGACGAAAAACTCGAATGGGAATTCAAGATCGAAGAGACAACTCTCTTCAAACGAGTTGAGCCAGACAGAGCTGACCTAATGGAAGCAGTAGCAGAGGGACTACAAGCCTACCACGACGGCACCCTCAATGATAAAAAAGACGAAATACTACCATCAAGCGGCAAAAAACCAGAGAAGCAGAGAAAACAAGAGAAAATAGAAAGACGCAAAGAACAGAATAGCTCTCTGGATCAGTTTACATGAACGAAAAATTCAGACTAAACTATCCGCTGCGAGAAGGAGGCATCAAACAAACACTAGCGTTAGGCGTTATTTTAGCTATTTCACCCATAACATTTCTCCCGATTATCTACTACATGGGATACATTTCAGAAGTGATCAAGAGAACACTAGCCGGAAAAGAAACCCCACCAAAAATAACGACAAGCAACATTATAGACTACTTCAAAAAGGGCGTCGTACCCACAGTAATCGTCTTGATCTATAGTCTACCATTGATAATCTACGGATTAATATTTTTCATCTCGGCTGCACTCGGAATGGGAGCAGCAGGCCATACATCAAGAACAGAAGCAATTGTATTTATTGGGATATTCGGAAGCATTACCCTAGCCACACTACACGTTATATTCTCACTTACTATTCTCCCTATCTCACTCTCAATATACTCAAGCACAAATTCATACCTCAAACCATTTTCACCAAAGAGAATATTCAATATCGGATATTCAAAAGAATACCTCACTCAGCTCACTATAGGATGCATTATTCTCGTTAGTGGATCGTTCCTCGCAGGCATTATGTCCATACTCATCGGTCTATTCCTACTTCTATTCCCTCTACTGAGCGTAGCTAGTTTCAGCATTTACATCCTAATTTCACCCATCCTAATCCTCTCTATACACACAATATCAATAGGCGTGAAAGAAAGCAAAGATGTGAAAGAATTGGTGTAAATATTTTTACTCTCCGAAAGGGTTGAAGAGAAATAGTAGATATTTAGAGTCTCAGAACCCAATACAGCCCTATGAAAAACAAAATTAACGAAGACAACCTTTCATCAGGAACAAAAGTAAAAGTAATGCACATGGACGGATCTACAGAAACAGTCGAAATTGCAGCTAACGCCCCCATAGGTGAAGATAGCGATGATGGTAATATTTGGCCAATTAACACGCCATCCGGCAGAAATGCAGTACCAGTGGGGGATATTATCGAAATCGTATAATAGCACCACATACAACCAAGATAAACAGTAACGCAGGATTGATTTTCTGAGGCGATCCAACAGCCAAGAACCAAATCAGCGAAGAAGATAGCCCATTCAGACGGCATGTATCAGTAAAATAGACCTACAGAACAATGTCTGGCAACTCTAACGAAACTAACAAACCAAAACAAAAAAGCAAATCTTCTAGTGCCAACAGAACAGCACCCACAGCCAAGAATCTATTAGAGTTACTGAAAGAAATTAAAACAGATAAAGTTCATATCAGAACACACAGAAACGACGATCCAAAATCAACCAACATAGCACTAAATGACTTAGAGGTTCACGTCCAAGACATTAATACACTCGTACATAGAAAAAAATCAGTACCAACACCAATCACAGAACACATTGAAGAAATAGTAGACACAACCAAATACATCAGAAACAACAGACCTGAAAACCCAGAGATGGTCGAGTTAGCATTAGACAATCTCGAAACAAAAATCACAGAACTACAGTCACTAATCGAAAATCACGAAGAAGAACTAAAAACATAGCCTCACAAGAAGAAACCATGTTAACAGAAAGCGACGAAGGAGGAGAACCACTAGAAAAGGAAGAGGGACGATCATGGATCGTCCCCAGAATGAACGTCAAAGCGCAGGAAATCATATTCAAACGAAACGGAGAAACGAAAAAGGAAATCAGGATATACAGAAAGGAAGAAAAAACATTTAGCCCACTCAACGAAGATGGAGACGAAGTAAAAACAGTAGAGCGATGGGTCAGAATCGACAGTGTGAGCTCTAACGTTTCCATTGAAACTCTTTTCGCTCTAGCAGAAGTACACGGATACGATCTTGAACCCAAGTAACAATACCACAATCAAAGAGGGTGTGGCAAAGAATTTGTTTATTTCTCTCGGTTAGAAGTGAAAGAATAGTATAATAAGTGTGAAAACTAAACCAAAGATGTCACTAACATACCCCTCAGAATGGGCCAGTACCCACAATTTCGACCGTGATCGCGTCAGTATTGACCAAGCAATAAAATTCGTCAACAGCGTTCAAAGTCTACAGTTCGGCCACGTAATCGAATCTCATAACTTGAACATCGAAAACTCCAGAAATCCAGAAAAAGACCCAGTATATCAGTCCGAAAAACAACTCAACGAAAATATCGAAGCCGTCATCGACTGGCTCAAAGATTTAGCATCTGAAGGTCAAGATACAATCAGCACCAACAAGGTGTGTGAGAAAATCGAAGAAGAAACTAAACTCGACTTTGTTATCAACTAATTTTCCGACCCATCAGATAATCATAACCATGCCTATACACACAACAGAGTAACCGAACAGATTGTAGTTCCAAGAGAAGACTGAAATCAAGAATACATACCAGTTTTCACCCCTCAAAACCACGACCATCGCAAGAATTGAGACCAGCAAGAGTAGAAAAAACTAAAAACAAGAACGAAAATAACTACTAACAATGACTAAAGAAAACACATACCACGCACTAGAAGGAATCGGAGTCAAACCAGAAGCAGCCTCTCAGAATCAATTTAACCCACGACTATTCCACCGAGCAATGAATGACCTACAAGAATTCATTCTCCATATCAACGCATCAGAATACACAAAATTACCTACAGACAGAAAAGGAGAAGAGCCAGAAGACGAAGAAATCTTCAACAAAGCAAACAACGAGATCACTCCAAAAAACAAGAGCGCGCTAGATGCGGTCACGAGCGCAGTTCCAAAAGGATGGAACATTACCGTCGTCGTAGACGAAAACGAGAACTACAAGGGATACTACGGCGTTGCAGCCACACTAGACTGTGGAGGTAGCAAAAATGTCTGGACAAAAGTAATCATCAAGGAACATCGGATCTCTGAAATCTACATCGAATTCCCAGACTTCGCTTCTGAAGAAGAAGCAGTCCACAGCATTGAGAAAATCAACATCCCGATGCGTCCAGAAAAAGCAGCACTCATGATCCGGTCTCTAACAAAGGCAACTACAGCAGCGTATACAGCCTCTATCTCAACACCAGTCAAATCGCTAGATTACTGGATGACCAGTCTCGATCCAAATAACGACAGACCAGCTGCAAGAAATATGCCGTACTCAGTTGGAACAAAAGGATGGGCAAACACCAGAGGTACTTCAGTAAGAAATATCAGAGATAATGTCTCCGAGGCACGAGACGATCTCCTCGAAACAGGAGTAGAAGACATTCACGGTGACCCAATCGCAACTACATTCAATACACGCAATCCAGCTCTACGCGAAGCAGAAACAGAAGAAGAGAAAACAGAAGGCGGATACATCAGACTCGTATAAACGCAGTAAAGAACATCGACTAATAGAAATAAACACAACCAATGACAGAAGAGAACCAACCAGAAAATGATAGACCCAACAGAGAGGTCGGCTATACACTCATCAAACAGGTGACTCAATAATCATGGGATACGGAATATTCGGCTACATCGAAGTGAAGGACAGTAGTGAAGCTGAGTGGAATATCTACAAAGAACTCGAAACAGTCGGTCGAGGTTGGCCGGTTCAATTGGTGTTCGGCTACGGAAGTAAAACGACCGACTGTGTTTCGTTGTTTAAGGACCGGGGACTCCCAATTGACGCGAGTGACGAAGTTCGAGAGGATTACATAGAGAAACAGGTCCATCTTGGTCACAACGGCGAATACCGAGATATGTTCGGTCACTCCCATGCGTATTCCCACGAACTTCCGCAAGCGTTAGTCGACAAGTTCGATGAGTTCGCAGAGGCCGCAGAAAAGTACGACAACGCACGAATTCTAGTTTGGTTCAACCGATGAATGATACTAGTGCAACACCGCTAGACGGAGAACAGCAACCAGAAAAAGGAAAGCAGACTGAACACCTTGAAGACGCAGAGGTATTCATCAAAAGTGAATGCGACTATCGAGGATCTGTAGATCTCCTCACAAATGGCTGGGTACATCTCCCCGAGAGAAACGAGATGTACCCGCCCCACAAAATTGAAGGCATAAATATTACTGAAGAAGTCGAAAAGATCCCCTTATCAAAGGATAAAATCAAATACCCTTTCGTAGCTATTGGGGGATTACTCACACTTCTTCCAATTGGATTATTCGCCAAATATAATGATGCCGTATTAACACAATCTGTCTCAATAACTGGGTTTGGATTTTTTGCAGCATTAGTCACCACGTTCATCATTGGTACTATAATAACAGATTATGGACTAGACCCCAACACACAACAAAATTTGAATGAAGCAATAGAAAACATAATTGGAAAACACCCACCAGAGATTAATAATGAAAACTGATACAACACTACAAAACGAGGTCGACAGAGAAACAGCAAAAGCAGTACTAAAACCTGTTGTCAAAGCAGCGCGTGACGAGGGAAAATTATCGGAAGACGACTGGGAAGGGATCGTGCTAGATAGCATCATATCAGCCGATCTGAGCCTATCGACAACCGATAAAACCCAGTTAGTCAACGAGTTAAGTGATTATCAGGAGGTCGAAGATGCAAACTGATAGAGAGAGCAAAGGCGACGACCGTTTCTGCTCGAATTGTGAGATTGAGAAAATACCCGTCGAAGTCGAAGGGACAGCACGACACGGCCCGAACACCTACGAACTGCGTTGTCCAGAATGTGAAATGACTATTCAAGGTAAAGGATGAATAATCAGGCGCGAAACCAAGTACGAGCCGATGGAGGAGTTCCAACACTCCCTCCTAAACAAGCATTCGATTCCACACAGCTGCGATTCACAATTGACAACAGAGAACAAATTGATCTTAACGTTGTCTCTCGGGAAAGAGTAGAAAACGATGCGAACATTAACGGACAATCCGATGGCCGTCGACAACCAATCACTCTAGAAGGTGAATACAACGGACCCAACGGAAAAGGATACTACGTATTCCATTCTACGCTTACCCAAGAGAAAGGAAGCGACAATGTAGAAATTCCACTCTGGCTTGACGGAACATTTACTAAAAGTAGCAATGAAGAACAAATCAATATCACAGACGTTGAGGTACTCGAATAACTAAAAAGTGGAAAACAAAAACCAACACGAAAAGAAAAGGTTGTATAGTGGTAGTAGTGTTTATATACCTCGGTTAGGGTAGAAGGTTTAGAAATAGAGTTGAAGTCGATAGATAACTCACAAAAGAAGGTCTAAGGGGGGGTACACTGATACATATGAAGTTAAGAAACAGACGATCAAGAATACATAAAAGACCCCTTCAAATACATGCCGCTCCAGCAGAATAAATCAACATCACGGAAGTCAACTCAGTAAAATTAGACGCGACGAACCATCCAAAGATCCACTACACGCAAGGAGTCGATCAAAAGGACATCAGGATTGGCCGGAACAAATCAAAACACATCCTGACAAACAAACGCAACCGAGATCGGCTCAACAACGACGAATAAGTGATAAAAACATATAGAAAACCCCACACCGAAAACAAAGATAACAATGAGCTCACAATCACAATCTGAAGGAGATTTCGATTTCTCCGTAGGAGACACTGTACTTGTCCGTGTTCGAGAACATGGAACAAGCGGAAACATAACAACAAAGTTCGTGGCTGAATGCACTTCAATTGAACCTCGAGGAGTAGCAGGGACAAGAGCAAGATTCAAACTCCCAGGTATGATGAACACAGTCACATACCGAAGTTACGAAGCTGAATTCGAAACAGTCGAAAGCAAAGATGAGGTGAACTTCTAATAATAGCATAAATAGATAACCTGTATACAGTAGCATCGACAAAACAAATCGGTAGCCAAGAGAAACTGGTTCTGGGGGTTCGAATCCCCCCTTGGCAATGGAGTCACCTCGGATAGGGGGTGGCAAGGCACAAGCAGTACATCGTGACTTTCCTTCACGGTGACTCTACGGCTGATTGTGTCGTCAAACCTAGGGGAATACCCACCCCACCCTATCTGTTTCCATGATCCGTTTGATACAACAATGAATCCACTTCCAAAACAACAACGAAATCGAAAGCTGACGAACGCCAGAGACGAAATCGAAAATCCAGTCTCAAAAAGAGATCCAATAAAAGAGAAAGTAAGAAACCAAATCCAGAGCTGGAAAGCATTTCTAACGAAACCATCTCGAATACTATCTACAGTGTACTCTTAATCGGAGTGATAATTTTGATGTATGGGGTGTAGATATGTTTTTATCTACCGTTTGGGGTGAGGTATACAAATATGGGATATAACACCCAGGAAACCGGCGATCAGGAATCAGAATTCGAATCAACATACGAAGAAGAACTCAACGCTATCAGACAATATCCAGAAGAGCTCGACAGCGTTATTCTACCTCACCAACACCTCGATCAGTTCATTAGTTGGTGCAAAAACACTCCAGAAATCGAAATGGAGTACGACGCAGACGAACCAGAACACCACACAGCTCCATTCACGATCTACACTGAAGACAACTTTACCAAAAACCGATTCGAATTCAACCTCATCATGGCATATCTCGAGGCCAGTGAGGTATACGAAGATTACATCATTGCTACACAAATCGGTGGGCCACTCACCTCATACGACCCCGAAACTGATCAAATGGCCAAGGACGTAACAGTTGATTTCCGAAACGAAGCAGATTCTTTCAGTGATTGGGCGATGGGGCTCGCATAACACCCACCTAACTACTATCTAATAAATCACGTCAACCAAACGAATCAAAAGGAACGAACCGAAACACGAATACACCGGAGAAACCAGAATACACCAACTATGACCGAAAAAGAAGACTTCGAAATTGACATCGACCACGTTGTATCGAACTTTGAACAGCAGCTCGAGGGCCTCGACGTTGAGGTTGCCCGACGAGAAATCGGGAACGGACCACAATTCGCGATTAAGACCTACGAAGAAGGAACGACAGTCCAGATGACCGAATCTCAGTGGTACACAAAGGATGAATTCGAGGCATTCTGCGAAGGCCAGAAACACCTCATCACACTCTTCAACAAAGCAGCAAACGTGCGTGAAGAGAGAACAGAGTAACCAGCTCATCAACTCACCACCACTCAATAAAAACAATGTCAACAGAAACCATCGAACCTAGTTACCTAAACGACGTTCTCGAAGAGGCCAAAGAAACCCAAGAATTGGAACCTGATTGGTCAAACAGACAGGTTGCCGAATCGGTTGCCATGGATCAAAACCACTTAATCAGCAACCTATCCGAGAATCCAGACAATCTTGAAGTTCTACAAAGTCTGCGTGAAAAGGGCTTCCTATCTGCTAGGGACCTCGGTGATCTGCGAACAGCAGCACCCAGTTACGACCATGCAGAGGGAACAATTGAAGCTCTAGTTATCGCTTCACTTGAGAAGTTCATTGAAAAGAACCTAGAATAAACTGAGATATTTATTGGTAGATTGCTAGTAATTTTACGACAAACACTAACCTCAAAGACACATAACCAAGACAACAATGGCAAACCAAAAACAGTTAACAACATTTAGAAAGAAACCAGACGATGCTGATTTTCCAGAGAATCCAGAAGAAGCAACAGACACAGAATTCCCCGAGAACTGGGAAGTAGAGAGCTTCATCATCAGCGAAAAAGCAAATATCTGCTACTTCATGTCGGGCACATTCTGTAAGAATACCAGTAGCCAAACAACAGAAGTGACCAAAGGGATCATCATCACAAAATCCTACGGAAACGAAGAATGGGAAGCGAGCAACAATAGAACGAAAAACAGCACTGACGAAGAGGAGTTTGAGATTACGGGAACACTTCAAGAAGTCACAAACGAAGCGATCAAACAGGCAAGATCAATTAATGAGTCATTCTTAGAGGTTGACTTCTTCTCGCTCCCCGATCAGAACTGATGAGTAGGTGCGTGGGGGTGTTTTTATCTCTCGATCAGGATGAAAGTAGGATAAGTAGTACAGTAGAAGACCAGACAGCAAACAACTCAGACCATTTCAACCCATGACAGAATACATCCCAACAAAAACGAAAAACATCGACGACGTTCCAATGGAATCGATCACCAACCTCGTGATCGTTAACGACACAGGATCAAAATTAAACTACTACCCCAATGCAAAAGGTGTCTACAGCGACCATACCGGAAAAGAATTCACTAGCGTAGTCACCATGAGTAACGGAGAGGTGGACAAGATTTACTGTGGGAATATCGTATTCGCTGGAGACCCAACAGACGAAGCCGCCCCATCACCATCTGAAATCATCGATATGCATAACAGCAAATACTCAGACAGAACAGGGGAATGGAAATGGGGTCATGTATTCTAACACAGAAACAAACAAGGTAATCAAGTAATCAAAATCTACTAACGACTAACAATGCTCAACAAAATCAACCGATACACAATCGTTAAGCTAGGAATCGCCATCGCAGTAATTGGATACCTCTACCGAAAAACGACTCAACTACGAGATCAGAAAAATACCGATTTCACCCTAGAAGACGAAGACCTAGAGCAGTGGCCAACGCTAACTTACGGAGAATCTTCAGAAGAAGCGATTGCCAACACACTAGGGTTCAGATTTGACGACAACGGCGTACTCCTCGACAAAAGCGGAGATAAGGCAGAAAGTATCCACGGATACGAAGTCACAAAGGAAAACCTAGGAGGATTCGTCAACGATGACGATGAAACTATCCCAGTCAGAGACAACTTCCCTGAAATCGTAGAGGCAACTAAGATTTCAACCGATTGCGACGACCCACTAGCAGAAGACTAGCCAGCCCGCCTTTTTATTTGCTACCGTCGACAGCAAACAACCAAAATCAACCAGTTTTTATTACAGAAGGCGATAATAATATTCAAGATATGCGGATCGACGATCTACTAGTCAGAATAATCGAATCGCTAGCAGAAGCGGTAAGCCCAATCATAAGCACAGTGCTCACAGTAGCGATAAACAATCTGTCTTTCAACCTCATAGAACACCCAGAGTTATACGAATCAGTCAGAGAAGGGCAACTAACAATTGTACTCATTATTCTATCAGTGATCACTGCGGTAATTGTTTTCAGCCAAGTTTTCGATATTGAGCCGATATTCAAATCAAGAAACCACACAATTCTGGCAGTCGTAACAGGAATATTTTCAATCCCACTCTACCAGCTGAACTGGATAATAATCGATTCACTCGGAACAACACGACTAATAGAGACACCAAGCGAAATCTCTACTGAGTCTATTCAACTAGCCATAGAAACAGGGATACAAGAATTCCCAGCCATGGTCCTAGTCACAATCCCACCACTCATATTGACAAGCATAATTATCCTTGTGCTATCGTCACTCTACATAACCCTGATCGTCACCGGAGCGATACTGATCCCACTTTTCGCTATCCAACCAACCCTAAAAGAACAGTGGAACCTAGAAAGCATCACACACGAAATAACATCAATCACAATGACCTGTATCGGCGCAGGAATCGGAGTGTATGCTAGCCTCCAAGTAATCAGCTCGCGATTAGTTAGTGCAGGAAGCATAGAACTCCTCACCGCCCTCTCGATAACACCACTAATAGCAATTCTCTTCGCGCTCATCTGTGAGAATCTGTACAGATACATCAAAAATCTAAACCCGGAAATACAGATACCCAAGCAAGAACAACCGAAGATCAGCTCAGAGAAACAAAATTAGAAGACGAACCTAAAACTGAACGCTAGCTTCTGGACCTTGAAGTTGACCACTCTCCCAATCCCGACGTGAATCAATCATCTCCTGGCCTTTATCGGTAATCTCATAGAAATTCGTCCGTTGGTCCTTTGATCCCTTTTCCACAAGCGAATGCTCTACGAGCTCATCCAAGTTCGGATACAACCGCCCGTGGTTAACATTATCTACGTGTTTTTCCATTTCACGCCGAATTGATTGTCCTGAAGGTTGTCCTAGGCCTGCTATAACGTACAACAAATCTCGTTGGAATCCAGTCAATTGGAACATTGCAATTAAACAATTACCAGAGTACAGTATTGTTATCCACCGCCTAACGGAGTTAATGAGGTCCAAATAGGAGAAAAGGAAGGAAAATATTAGGTTAACACCAGAATTATATTGTGGTATGATTATATCTGTTTATACCACTCGAATGGGGTAGAAGTTGAGTACTAGACTCAATAGAGATAATATAGAATACAAACATGACTGACACAGCACACACAGAAGGACCACCAATCAATACAAAGGCGGTTCTTACAACGATTTTCGCAGGTTCGGTCGTACTAGCAAACGTATTGGCAGCAAAATTGACCTGGGTCGATCTCCCAGCCTTGGGGGGAGTAGCAGTACCGGCAGGCTTCATCGCCTTTGGAGTAGCGTACCTAGCCTCTGATCTCCTAGTCGAGTATCACGGCAAAGAATACGCCTCTTCAGTCATCAACGGAACAGTAGTGACGTTGGTGATTGGGTATGGACTAGTATTCTCAGCCATTTGGCTACCCACAGCTCCATTCTATGAGGGTCAAGAAGCCTTCGCAGCGACACTCGGAGATTCAGCATCAATCATCCTTGCATCAGTCATCGCACTAGCGTTAGCCCAACACATGGATGTTCGACTCTTCTCGAGTATCAAAGAGAGAACTGCTGGGCGATATCGGTGGGCACGAAACTGTGGATCAACCGCCGTGAGTCAAGGATTCGACACAGCAATTTTCATCACACTCGGATTCGCAATCTTCCCGGCAATGGGTCTAGGCGGCACTCCGACGTGGGGATGGTCACTAGTCTCTATCATCATTGGACAATACATCGTCAAGCTCGGAGTTGCAGCAATTGATACCGTACCCTTCTACATTGTGACCGAACTCATCGACGCAAACGAAAAAACAGCAACATAGGCAGAAAACAAATTCAGATAGAGTGTTAATTATTTAATCTGTTTTTACACCCCGATAGGAGGTGAAGGTGTGGTAATGATCTCCGTTATTAGTGCAGTAATAAATGAGTTGGAGAAAAATAAGAGTAGCAGTGATGCGGATGCGGATTCACAAACAGAAGACAGAACAATGAATTTTAGTAACACAACAACGCTTTCAGACGAGCTAGACGTAGAACAAGCATCAGAACAACTCCCAAATTCATGGGTTCTTGAGATCAAAACATGCGATGACGATTTCAACAGTGAAGAAGCCCATATCTTCTGTGAGAAAAGCTTCCATCCATTCGAATTCCATCTAAAGCCAGAAGACAACTTTGCCCCAGGCGGAAAAACGAAAATTATCCGAGACATGGATGGAGAAAAAGAGCACTGCTTCGGATGTAAAGACTGCTTCGAAAAGGCATTTAGATCAGTCAACAACCGAATCCGATCAATCACGACGGGAGAACCAAACCGAGACACAATCGAAGAAGTAACACCAGACAAGCCGATCTCTACACCAAGGCCAACAGCACAAATGAGAAAAGAAACCCCACCAACACCAGCAACAAACAAAAGAAAGCCCGCCAAAGCGAAAACAGATAACTAATAAACACACCATGACAGAAAACAACCAATCAGCAGATGATAGACCTAGCAGAAAAGGGTCGCAAACACACCGATGCTCAGACTGTGATATGACGTTCGACAATTACGATAGTTTGATTGGGCATTACTGTCCTGCCCTCGCTCACGTAGGGGGCGGGTAATATGTCGGATGAGCAACCGCGAGACAAGGAAAATCAACCAGAAG
>LKMJ01005018.1_pt1 | contig 12468 bp, 11 predicted proteins | sample 643391 | NCBI WGS metagenome assembly LKMJ01 (sample SAMN04112250, study PRJNA286221) | soda lake metagenome | biome: soda lake; feature: Kulunda Steppe; material: water; isolation source: sample PL-Br10 brine of Picturesque Lake | place: Russia: Kulunda steppe | collected 2010-07
ACAGCGGGCGCGCTATGATGATGAGCACAGCAAACAGCGCGAGGAAGAAGGCGAGCCCGTACTGCGAGAGCACGAAGTCGGCGAAGGCGCTCCCTTGGAGTGGCGGTTGGGCTTCGCCGATGGTGCGAGTGCCCGCACCAGCGGAGAAGCCTACCGTGTTGAGGAGGTTACTGGTAACGGTCGACCACAGCGAGGGGATCGCGAGCCAGATGACGCCCGCGGACGCGAGAATCATCCCGCCGACGGCCGCTGGGTATGTCGTGGCATCAAGATCCTTCGTCTCCCACTGGCGGGCGAGCCACGCGAGGAACACCGAGCCGAGTGCGACGCCGAGAGGGAGGATGATTTGGATCAGTGAGTACGCTGTAGGGCGGAATGCGAAGTCTTCCAGCGGGATCACTTGCATCAGTCCGGCGACCGTCATCGACACCGCGCCCGCGAAGGCAATTGGCTCGGGGCTCCTACCGTGAGCGACGTCGCTCGTGATCTTCACGACGATGAAGATTCCGGTAAAGCCGACCATGAGTACACCGGGCTGCCACGTCCACATGTAGAGTCCCAGTGCGACGCCCGCTGCGGCCGCGTAGAGCGCTGGGCGTTTGAGCGCGTCCCAGTCCCGATCGAGGAATAGCTCCCACACAGGAGCCTCCCGTTCGGCGACCGCGAAGGCGACGAAGAAGGCAAGAACGGCGACGGCCTGGAAGAGGATCTCGCCGGCGTGGTGATCGAAGAAGCCGACGAGGGTGTAGCTGAAGAACGTCCCGGGGAGGAGTGCGAGGACGGCCACCGCGGCGACCGCAGCGAAGCGGTCCACGAATCTACGGGCGATAAAGTAGGTCGGGATCGCGACGAGCGTGCCGAGGAGGGGCGCGATGATCAGCATGACGCGCATCGCACCCTCCTCGCCGCCACCCATGATCGGACTCGTCAGGAAGACACCGACCGCCGCAATGTAGTCGAAGAGGGTTCCAAACTGGCCGACGTGGCTTCCGAACGGGAAGCCAGTCCAGGGGTCGAACGGGATCGTGGTCGGCCAGTTCTCCATGAGGTACGTCGTCTCGCGGAGATGGTACCACGCGTCGTTGCCACGAAAGTATACTTCGTCGTCAACGATGAAGTTACCATACGATCGGACCCGCGTCCACAGCATAAACACCAATACTCCGAGGAGGACTGGAATATGGTACCACCGTTCGAGGAGACCGAGCGGATCACGCTCAGTCTCTCCGACGGAGTCGTCTTGCTGGCTCATTATAAGATTACACTTGGAAAACGCCCATAAGGCTTGTTATACGCCGACGCAGCGGCCACTCTCGATCGAATCAGTATCGTGGAAAAGCTACAGATTTGAAATTGTGAACGAGAACTAGTCTCGTCAGAGTGGTTTGAATTCTGACTCGCACGTCTGTCTTCGAGTTCCGAACTGCTTTTATTGTGAACTGGATTATCCTCGATCATGGAAAACAAGCGAGTCCTCGTCACAGGTGGCGCAGGGTTCATCGGATCGAACCTCGCGAACCACCTCGCACCGGACAACGAGGTCATCGCCCTCGACAATCGTTATCTCGGGACTCAGGAGAACCTTGATAGCCGCGTGACGTTCGTGGAAGAAAGCGTGCTTGAGGACGACCTTCCCACAGACGTGGATGTAGTCTTCCATCTCGCCGCTCTCTCCTCGTACGGGATGCATGAAGATGACCCACAGAAAGGAGCACGGGTGAACGTAGAGGGGTTCGTGAACGTTGTCGAACAGGCCCGAACGGACGGATGTGAAACGATCGTGTACGCGTCGACGTCCTCGATTTACGGGGATCGAACGGAACCCTCACCGGAATCGATGAGTGTCGAAGCGAACACTGCGTACGAGGCGTCGAAACTCTCGCGAGAGCGCTACGCGGAATACTTCGAGAACCACCACGGTATGTCCGTTGCGGGTCTCCGATACTTCTCAGTGTACGAGGGGTACGATGGCGCTGAGGGACACAAAGAGGAGTACGCGAACGTGATCGCGCAGTTCGCGGACGATATCGCTCACGGTCGGTCACCGAAGGTGTACGGCGACGGTACACAGAGTCGGGACTTTACGCACGTCTCCGACATCGTACGGGCGACCGAACTCGTGGCCGACGAGCGACTCTCGGGTGTGTACAATGTGGGGACCGGAGAGCAGTACACCTTCAACGAACTCGTCGGGCTGTTGAACGAGCAGTTGGGAACAGACATCGAACCGGAGTACGTCCAGAACCCTATTCCCAAGGACGTGTACGTACGCGACACGCTCGCGGACTGGTCGAAGCTGCGGGACGCGACCGGGTGGGAGCCGAAGGTAGAGTTTGAGGAAGGGCTAGAAATGGTGTGTGAGCCATATGAATAATTTACTCAACTGATGATGAATCTCATCAAAAAGTTCATCGGAACACTACAATCGGAAGGACTCGGTACGACCCTCAGACGGACGAAACAGTTCCTCTTTCGACACACGTACTACCGGTATCTACATTTTCGATGGGGGGACTGGAACAGCGTCCGAGAAATCAACGGAAGCAAAATGCATTTAAATATTCATCCTGACGGACCTCACACGATAGAACGCGAGTTGGCGAGATACGGGATTAGAGAATCCGGATCAACTGCTACGTACCAGCGAGTGCTGACAGAAATCAAGCGAGAAACAGACGGCCACGTTCATGTATTCGATATTGGGGCAAACGTGGGATATTTTGTCTTACTGGCCGCAAACGTTCTTGGTGATCAGGGAACGATTCACGCGATTGAGGCCGAACCGAACAACGTTGACCGACTGGAGCAAAACGTTTCACTCAATGAGTACTCGAACGTCACTATCCGACAGATTGCTGCAGGTGCTGACCGAACAACCCTCCAGCTAGACGTACGATCGACATCAAACACCCATTGAATGGCTGAATTAGCCTCGGGAGAAGAGCCCAACGAGCGGATAAATGTGGAGGTTTATCCAATAGATCAGATAGCCACACAAGAACCAATACATGAGAATGATCACATCGTTCTCCGAATGGATGTGGAGGGTTACGAGTATGAGGCATTCAAGGGCGTAACAGATATTTTGGCACGAGACTCTCCAATTTTCGTTTTTGTCGAGCTCCACTCCAGTTTACACAAACATGAACGCGAATCGATTATAAATGAACTTGAGCAAACGGGGTTTACTCCGGTCGGATTAAGCATGGATGGCGGAACCACGATCGAATCACTTCAATCGTTCAACCCGGTTGCTGAAACAGATCGAAATGTACATCTCATGGCGAAAAAGACCTAAGGAAACTAAGATCTATGCACGTCCCATGACGGTCCTGGACAAAGCATCATGACATCCAGTCAGATGACAACGGTTGAACAACGAATTGGAGCCTATTATAAGGCTAGAGGTGAAGCAACTACCGGTCACTCGTTCCTCCGACTCGATCCTGATGGACCGTTTGTGTATTTGTTCTCGCAAACGCCCGAAGGCGTAAACTTGCTTGCGAATCGGATCGAACGTCCGCGATTGAAATATCGTCTGGCGGCGGTTGCATTTCGCGCAACCCGGGGGCGAGAAAAACTAGCACGTATGTTACCACATATAACAAAGACTACAGTACACATTCCTAACTCCCGTGCTTTTGATCTTGCAATTGCATCGCCACGACAGGTAACAGTGCTTGCACCGAAAATTGGGACTGCAGCAACAATCGGGTGGGAAGATGGGAAAACCGACGTTACGAACGAAATATACACACGTAGAAAGATCCCAGAACAGATCAATACACCGGAGATTCAAGAATCAGATACGACGTTTCCATATTTCATCTCTGATTATATTGATGGACGTACCCTGGACAACCCTGTCAAAGACTGGAATTACATACTTGATGTCCTCCTTCAATTGCGATTTTGGTACAAATATAATGAAATAGAAGTTGTAGATTTCAATAGAGCAATTGAAGAGACAAAAATTTCACTGATAAATATGTGTGGTGATAAGAAAATAGGGTCAGAGATAGATTTATTGTATGAGTTGGATATGCCAGATGAGCTCGCGATCGGGACGATCCATTCAGACTTACATACTGGGAACATATTGGTTAATAAAGAAGAGGCATATATATTAGACTGGGAACATACAAAAAGGGATTATCTCATTCGAGACTTCACGTCAGTATTCCTCCAGCAGTACAGAGAGACTGATAACGTCACAACACTTTCTCAGATGCTCTATAAAAAGGGTAGTGGGTTCCGAATAGCCCATCAATATGCTAATAAGGTCGGAGAGACAGCTTTTAACTCAACAAAATGGTATTCTGGTCTGGTCTTGTTCGGTTTGTACAGGGAGTTATTAACAAGAAACACTTATGGGACATCATGGGAAGAAACACGAGAGGCAATTCGTACGCTGACCGAGTCATTATAACACAATATTGATCAGATGAATATCGAAGAATACGCATATGACAAAGAAACTAGGCGGAGATTTTCCGCTATTTACGAACAAATACCACCAGAGACCGACCAAATACTAGATATTGGCTGTGCAAGGTACAACAAGAATAAGAGGTCCGGAACAAACTTACACAGGTTCCTTATCGAACAAACTAATGCGGAGGTTTATGGGATCGACGTTGATGAGGACGCTGTTTCTGAAATGAGAGAAGATGGTTATAATGTCGAAGTTGCAGATGCACAGGAATACGACATAGATAATGAATTTGACGTTATAATTGCGGGTGAAGTGATCGAATATCTTCCAAACCCTGGAGAATTTATAAAAACCTCTATGGAACACCTTTCAAAAAACGGGCGTATTATTATTACTACAGAAAATCCAAATGCATTCTTTTTTTATCGAGGAGGCTTGACTGGTAGGGAATTTAAAAATTTGATATGGCTATCACCTGATAAAATTGGCAATATATCCGATAATGTGACTTTAGACACCATCCAGTGGATTTCACCTGCAGGAGGAGTGTCAAAGGTATTATGGCTATTAGGATTCAAAAAAGCATCTGCACCAAGGTTTTGTGCAGTTTTGGTTGGAAAAGACACATAAATTTCTGTAAAGGAATTGTATAATCAAGATCAATATTACCATACGGACTTTCCTCTGTTCGACAACCATAACAATATCTTGAACATCAGTTAGCTACTACAGTATACAAACAGATCTTCCGTGACTTTTCAGTTCAGTAACTCTGGTGAGCTGGTCGGACTGATAGAAAATCACCTGGACGTGATCGCTGAGCACACCAGTTGGATTGACGGACTACTTCGGAGCAAGCTGTCGCAGGTCGGGGTGATCAAGCAATTGGCGCGTTTTGTCGTCCAGTTCCGATCGTTCCGAAGCACGTGCGACCTCAGTTCGAAGTCGTTGCCATTCTTTATGTCGAACGAGAACACGGACAGGAATCGCTTTGACGCCCGCAATCTTCGCCGCCACGAACCGGTGGCGTCCCTCCTCGAAATAAATATGTCCTTCCGCCCCAATATCTATCATCACTTCATCATGTTCGGGAGGTACTGATGGTCGGAGTGGAGTTTCAAGGGTATCGCTGTCCCTCAGGGTTTCATTTGAAGCCCCCGATAGTTCTCGTTGTGTTCGGTATCCCCCAGACTCGATCGTTTCGATGAGATCGTCAAACGCTTCAAGCGCGTTATCAATGGCCTCCTGAGATCGGTATCGGTATTTTAAGTCTACTCCAGCATTTTTAACTAGGAACTCATAGAGGGCAGTCTGATCCCACGGAATATCGTCCTCGTAATGTAATTTTGCAGATGTGAAAAAAACAAAGTTATGCAATGGGATGATTCCCCGCTCATCGTAGCTTTCATACGATCCCGTAAATTGCATAACTCGATTCGGATATTCCTGTTCCCATTCTCCACCAACAATGTGCGTTGAGTACGGAGAGTGGTCATTATAGAAATGGGGCGTGACTAAGCAATTAATTTCCTGTGGATCAACCGTTATAAGCTCGTAATGATCTGGGGCACTTGAACCATATTTGAACCGCCAATATATACGTTTTACATCTGAAAAGATATACTTTTGAGCTCGTTTATTTACAAAGCTTCCAGACCGCCGGACCAATGACGTGACTCCTTCCTCTTGAAGCACATAGAATGAGCGTGAGAGAAGGCTGACGACTGACATGCAGAGCAAGATTACGATACCAGTTATAAGCCAATTTCGGAACGACAAATGCGATCATTATCTCCATGGGGATCAGAATGAATTTCACGTATGATTTCATTAGGGGGACCAGAGACTATACGCCGATCGCCACGAGCTAACTATGAGTATACAGACACACGACGTGACGGTTATAGGGCCATACCCCGAACATGGTGGAGTCGGAAGCTACACCTCCGATCTTGCGGGGGCAATGGATTTCGCCAAATGCTTTCATTTTGAACCGGGAAACAATCCTTTGTCGTATATCCGAATACTACTAACCGGTATCGGTGACTCCAATCGTACACTTCACTTTCAATACACTTACGAACTGTTCGGACCCAAAGGAGTTTATACACTGATTATTCTGCCAATTCTTTGGATTGCAACACGACTTCGACACGGTTCGTTGATCTTCACTATGCATGAAGTATGGGACGAAGACGATACCTCAGGAATCACTCGTTCCACATATGCCACGGTAATACACATATGGCTTGCAACATTCACAGATACACTAGTGTTTCTTTCACCAGAAGCACGCCGAGTATACGAAAAATACGCATCGACTGGCAACAACACAATCATTCCTCATGGGGTCCCACGTACTGACACTAAGCCCATTGAGAATCCAAAAGATATGTTCGATCTTTCCGACTCATCATTTCTTGTGACACAGCACGGATTCGTAAATAAACGAAAAGGGTTTGATCGATTTATTGAGATCGCTCACTGTTTCCCAGACGTACAGTTCATGATCGCTGGGGGTCCACGAACAGCCGAGTTCAAGGGGTATTACGATCAACTCAGACAAAATGCACCAGAAAACGTGTTTTTTACTGGAGTTCTCAATAATAAAAAATTTCACGCGGCTTTCCAAGCCAGTGACCTGGTAATTCTACCATATCGTTCTATCTACCAATCAGGAATTTTTAGTTGGTCTGCCGCATACGGATGCTCGACGGTAGCTTCAAGAATACCATACTTTATTGATTTAGAAGAAGAGTACGGAGCACCTGTCACATTTGAAACGATTGACGAAGCATGTGAGCTTCTTCGAACATTACAAATCAACTCAAAAAAGCGACGCGAGCTTGAAATGTCGATAAAATCACACGCCCGAGAAAATTCTTTTGAGTGTGTCGTTGCAATGCATCGTGATCTATACAATCAACTCGAATAAATCTCAAATAGCTGCTCCTCAATTTTGGTCCAATCTCGTACTTTATCAGCATCTACTACGTCAGAAAGTGCCGACTTGACAGACTCTCTCAAGGTGTAGCCCGCGATATCGGATACCCCAATTACACCATCATATGCCATCCAATCTACGAGCGCCCCCGTTTCCCGCACTACACACGGTGTCCCCGCCGCCAGCGCCTCCCCAACGGTAATCCCGAAGGCTTCAAACTCCGAGAGCGTCACATAGACCTCCGCGCCAGCATACAACCCGGGCAGCTCCTCGTCATCAACGTATCCCAGAAACGCCACTTGATCCTGTACTCCTTCCTCCGCGACGATCCCTTCCAACTCTTCCCGGTATGAACCGCTCCCGGCGACCAGTAAGTCGTACTCGGGGAGCTCAGGCATCGCTCTGATTACGTGCTGAACTCCTTTATATTCCTCCAGACGACCAACACTCAGCAGGTACGGCCGATTGTGTTCGTACGGGTCAGCGTTCACGAACCGATCGACCTCGATCCCGTTCGGAATGATAGTCGAATCGATTCCGAAATCGTCTATCAGCTGATTCCGTTCCCACTCGCTGACGGCGATTACCGCGTCGGCACGACGAAGAACGCGCCCTCCAAATGGGGAATACATCCGGAGCAATGCGTCACGAAATCGGCTTTCGCTCCCACCGTGATAGTGCGGAGTGACGACGAACCGGGCATCGCCGACGCCGAGTGCAGCTGCCAGGAGCGTCAGTGAATGGTAGTTGTGTGCGTGAACGATGTCGGCATCCAGTTCTCGGAGTACGCTGAAGACGCCCGGAGCGATATGATAGGCACCGCTTGGCGCGATTGACCGAACACGACGAATCTCGACTCCGTCACGTCGCTCCCGCGAACTGCCTGTACCGCGGTCCGCCGAGATGACCGTTACGTCGTGGCCTCGTGCAGCGAGCCGAGTGCTGATCGCCTCAACGTGAGTTTCAACGCCTCCAGTTGAAGGAGGATATGCCGGTGTGACCTGAACGACATGCATTTTTCACTTGGGTAGCCGCCAATATTGGCAGAATTTGTATGACTAATCGTCTCGCCCAAAAGTTGATTCCTGAAATATTTAAATAGCATCGATCCGATCCGCGCGACATTCGATATTTGTTTGAGCAGTTCGCACTTCACAGGTAAAACCGAAATCGGTTTTGCTTTGCTTCTTATCTGCTAAGACTTGTATCGCTCTTCAGCGGAGTGCATTCACCGACGACTGAAGAAGCGACCTGTGATACGAACTTCCGACGAGAAGGAAGCTAGCATAGGAGACTGCCCCGAGGACCAGTGCGAAACCGACCTCAACGGTGCGGCTGAACGAAGTGAGTTCCAACGCTGCTAGGACAAGTAGGCACATCGCTGCAGCCGCGAACGCTTGTTCAAGAATCGGACGCGAGTAGAGGCGTAATTCAGGAACCTCTCGTCGAAGGAACCAACAGAGTCCGAGATATCTGAAGGACTCCGCTATCACCGTCGCGACCACGACTCCGATCGCCCCGTACTCCAGAATGAGGATTACTCCGAGTAGCACGTTGAGCAGTAGCGTAATCGCTGAGAGCCGTAGGTTATAGTCGGGTCTATCGATTCCATCTACGACTGATTTGAGCGGCCCAGACTGAGATTTGACGATCCGATATAATGCGATACCGATGAGAAGCAGTCCGGCCCCGGTGTAATCAGTGCCGTACAGCACGATAACGAGATCATTCGCTATCACAACCGCTCCGAAGAATATTGGTAATGAAAGCAAGCTTGAGTATGAGAGGACGGACGCTACGTCCGTGGTGAACGACTTGCTGTCAGTAGCTCTGAAGCTAACTCGTGGGAGCAGTGCGGAAGCTGCAACTGTAGATAGAAACGTTGCCGGGAGCGAGATCCGATAGGCAATCTCGTAGTAACCAACCGATGCTGGTCCAACGAGTGCACCAATAAGAAGTAGATCGAATCGGCTGTATACCCGCCCCAGAAATCCGCTTGGGATACTGTATTTCGCGTAGCCCCACAGAGACCGAACGGTCTCCCATGTCGGTGTTTCTGGGCGGACTTTTGCATAATAGGCGACCATCGGTACGACAAGAAGTGTGCCGGCGGCGTACCCATATGCCATTCCGGCCGCGCCCAGTCCGAAACCGAGCGGAACGGCGAAAAGAATCTGAAGTGGTACTGCAGTACCGTTCCGTATCGTATTTGTCCATGTTGCGAGTCCGATGAGCCCACGTGACGTTACCAAGGCACGAATCGTCACGTACAGAGTTGTCGTTACTAGCAGAGCAATAAACATCGGAACGGCCGCTGATAGATCCGCATATGACCGGAGAACATCACCGGCGAGCAGGGCTCCAGCGGATATAATACCCAGAAACACGGCGAGAGCACTAATGAGGGCAGTCGCGATTTGGTCGCGGTCCGCACCCGACTCCGACGCCCGCTTCTTTCCGGCAGTCGCCCATCCTCTTATCGGTCGGTCAACAATCTCAACGATCGCAAGAAGAGCATAGAAACCACCGTATGCAGCAGGACCGAGTGACCGAGCGAGAACAATTGACCCAACGAACCCCACCCCAAGCGTGACGAACTTCGCTGCCGTCCCTTTAGCAGTTTCGCCACCGAGACTCACGTCGTCGGGGGTCTTCGGGTTACCCATCTGATTTTCGTTTCAGCAGGTATCTTCAAAGTCGATTCGGTTCCTCAACATGAATCGCCCCGACACTCTCCACTCTTACCATATAATTTCTCTATATGCACTCATGAGGAGTCCACCCGATACAAACGAAAGCCGCACTGATTTCAATGGGTGCCTCGTAAGTCTCCATAATGGACGAGAGCATTGCCGTGCGGATCCATAATCGTCTCGACGAAACCGATCTGAGACGGAACTCCACATTGCAATCCCTCTCGTCGATCCAACCGCATCTCGAACAACTCGTGGCCGAACAGGATCGAATCGAGACGATCGTTGACCTCGGCTGTGGCACAGGTGCGTTCGTTTCCGCGTTAGGTCAAGAACTAGAGGCCGACGATATCCACGGTGTCGAGATCAACGAAAGCTACGGAGAAATTGCGGCAGATCGGGGTGTGAAGTTGCACAATCTCGATCTTGACTCCGAGCCACTCCCCTTCGATGACGGTGAAGTAGATGTAGTTCTAGCGTTCGGACTTCTAGAGCATCTTCGATGGTACGACCACGTGCTCACAGAGAGTAACCGAGTGCTGCGTGACGGAGGTACGCTGTGGGTCACCGTACCCAATCTCGGAAGCTACGTGAATCGAGTGGCGTTGCTCTTCGGATATCAGCCACGGAATATCGAATTATCTGATCGGGGGGCAGCTGGGATACTACCGATGTATCCACACGAGGAACCGCTTGGACACGTGCACGCTCCGACCCGACGCGCACTCGTTGAGCTCGTTGAAGATACTGGCTTTCGTGTCGCGTCGACGGTCAGTGTCTCGCCGTATCAAGACCGCCGGACGGTTCGCATTCTTGACTCACTTTTCGGTTGGCATCCGAGCTTAGCGAGACGGATTGCCCTACTTGCTCATCGTGAGGACGGAGTTCGGTCTCACTGATCGACCGTAGATCGTGTGCCACCGATCGCGTACGGGATTCTTCGGCGCTTTAAAATACCACACCGCTGAACCCCTGTTTATGAGAATGTCCGTGGTGGTCAATGTCCATGCAGGAACGAATTTTTCGCAGTTCCGCGAGGCTGCGGACAGCGTCCTTGCACAAGACCACAAGGACTTCGAACTAATCGTCGTCACTGCCGACGCTCCGGAAATCCGAGCTCGGATCGAAGATCGGTACGCCGATCATCCTGCGGTCAGAACCGTTATCCTCGATATCGATGAAGGGCTAAGTGCAGCTCGCAACGCCGGTGCAGAAGCCTCGACCGGTGAAGTTGTTGTATTCACCGACGACGACGTGGTTACCGACCCAAGCTGGCTCTCTTCGTTAGTCGAGGTGTACGAGAACGAGAACCCGGTCGGTGTCGGTGGTCACGTTAACCCAATCTGGCCCGAAGACATACCATGGCACCTCCCCGCAGAGTTCTACTGGCTCGTTGGAGTCGTTCATAAGGGATTTGTCGACGAACGGCGAACACAGCGGGTCAGAAACACTTTTGGCTGTAACATTTCGTTTGACCGAGATACGTTTTTAGCTGCTGGCGGATTCCGAGATGATCTCGGAAAGAATCAAAAAAACCCACTGCAGGGCGAGGAAGCCGAACTCTGTGCACGGATCGGCGGCGAGTTCTGGTACACACCGGACGCTATTGTGCAACACCGTGTTGATGACGATCAACTGTCGCTTCGTTATCTGACTCGCCGCTCCTTTTGGCAAGGCTACTCAAAAGCCGCACTCACGAAAGACACCGGAGAAGAATCGTTATTTCTTCGACAATTGTTCCTTCAAAGTATTCCGCAGCGGATTCGATCCCCGTCATTTAGCAGTATCGGGCAGGTCGTAATGCTTCTGAGTTTGACAATTAGTGTCGGCCTCGGATTCCTTTACGCTAAGGTCAGGGCTAGAGTCAGCTCACCCGTCAACTGATCAGTCACAAGAACTCAACGGTGGGCGCGAACATATTTCATTCCAGACACTAGCGTGTACGGTAGAATCATCTGGATTTTGAATCCCCTCCGACCAGGGCGAGTACGAACTCCCCGACGCGATCGGTCTCCTCATCCAGTCCGGACGAACCTCAACGCCATCCAACTAGACTGCTGGCGGTCCCGCGAGTCCTGCGAGCGGGATCTCGGGGTACCGAGTCACCCGGCGAATCGACGTGGGGTTCCCCGAGGACCGCGATCGTGCCGAGGAACGCCTTGACGACGAACGGAATTCCTCGGACTACACTTCGACTGATGAGAACGAGAGTGAGAGTGAGAGTGAGAACGAACAGACAGTCGAGAACTAATCTTCAGTCAGTATCATACCGATCTAATTGCCAGTCACTCCATCTCCGCCGCCAGCTCTCGTGCCGCCCGCCGCACCGCCGCCGAACTCTCGTGAGTTGGCGTCCAACCGAGCCCGGACAGCTTCTCGATTGAGAGTCGCATTCG